>Ga0315274_10003636_pt1 | contig 22928 bp, 20 predicted proteins | sample YL17G02_20_MG_FD_203700 | JGI IMG/M metagenome (GOLD analysis project Ga0315274, IMG submission 203700) | Sediment microbial communities from Yellowstone Lake, YNP, Wyoming, USA - YL17G02_20 | ecosystem: Environmental > Aquatic > Freshwater > Lake > Sediment | place: USA: Wyoming | collected...
ATGGTCGAAACGCTCTAACGCCTGTCCCGGGCCGCCCAGGAAATCCTCAAGAAAAACGGGAAAGAAGCGACCATGGAGGACTTATCCCGCAAGTCCGGATTCCCGGTCAGTAAGGTCACCGAAATGCTCCGGAACACCCAGGAACCGCTCTCGATCGAAACCCGGATCGGCGACAGCGGGGAGAGCAGTCTGGCCGATTTTCTCGAGGATAAGAGCCTGCCCTCGCCGCCCGACTCGGTCATCCAAATCAACCTTCGTGAGCACATCGAAGCGGCCCTCAGGACCCTCAACGAAAGAGAGATGCTAATCCTCCGAATGCGCTACGGCTTGGACGACGGTCGGGAGCGGACCCTCGAAGAGGTCGGCCAGTACTTCAACCTGACCCGGGAGCGCATCCGCCAGATCGAGCTCAAGGCCCTCAAGAAGCTCTACAAACCGCTCGAAGCCCTGAACTGATCGGACCGGTTGTAAGCCCCCCCCTCCCCGCTCCCTTTAAACAGGCGAACATTAAGGCGAACAAGCCGGCCGTCCTCCTCACTGAAGGCGCAGACGGCCGATCGGCCTTTCCCGCGTCATTTTCAAGAGTGTGTTGAAAGCCCGCCCCTTTTTTGTTACTGTATGTCTTTCTAAAAGGGCCATGAACGCGAATCCCTTCGAAAAAGCCGTCTTCATCGCCCCCTCGACCTGCCTCTTGAGGAGCGACCGGAGCGCCCTTATCCGGACCCGCAACCGCCTCAGGAAATTCCTGGGCGTCCGGGATATCGACTTCAGCGAGTACCTCTTCTCGAGCGACGACCAGATCGGGCACGTCTCGGCCTCGGCCGAGCAGCGGTCCGAGGACTTCAAGCGGGCCGTCCGGGACTACGATCTCGTCGTCTCCGTCGCGGGCGGGACCGGCGCCGAGGACCTGGCTTTTAAAATCGACCGGAAGGATTTCCGGGTCATCCGGGAGCGCCGCCCCCTGATCGTCGGTTTCTCCGATTTCACCTTCCTCCTCAACGAGATCTACCTCCACTCCCGAGTCCCCCTGATCTACTTTCCGTCCCTCCAACTAGGAGGCGGACGCATCAATAAGGTCTTGTCCCTCATCTCGGGGGACGAGATCCAATACCAGGGTTCGGCCTGGCTGACGGCGCCTCCGGTCCGGCGCTTCTCGGGAATCCCGATCGGCGGGAACCTGTCGACCTTCGTCAACTTTCTGAATCGGAAGGATCCGCCCAAGTTCAACTGGAAGCGCCACATCCTCTTCTTCGAGGACATCCAGATCGACGTCGAGGACGTCCACCGGTTGCTGGCCGCCCTGCGCCGCCACAACGTATTCCGCAAAGTCCGCGGCCTTGTCATCGGATCCCTTCTCCCCCCCGGAAAGAACGCCCACGACCGGAAGAGCCGGAACGAAGCGCGGGCCTTCGTCCTCACCTACCTCGACGACATCATCCGCTGGAGACGGCGCCAGGGCTACCCGCTCCCGATCCTGGCCGTCTCGAACTTCGGCCACGGCGTCAGCCGGGACCCGATGGCCATCCCGATCGGCGGCCGGGTCACCATCGCCAAGAGCCGCAAGATCACCTTCCGGATGCGAAAACGGAACGGCGCCTGAGCGCGTCCTCCCTACTTTCGGTTGGCGGCCAGCTCGCCGCCCGACATGAATTCGCGGGACGAAATTTCCTGGATCCAGACTCGGATGCTCTGGAGCGGCGCGCCGATCGACTCGTGGACGGCCTTGGTGACGGCCGCCAGGAGTTTTTCCTTCTGTTCGTCGGTCCGGCCCTCGAGCATGTGGACTTCGATGAGCGGCATGATATCCTCCTCAGCCTGCGGAGACGGCCCTGGGGCCGCTTCGCTCGACGTTCCCGTCAGGATAGTGTGACCCGATATTTCCAATAGACGAAGCAGCACGCCCCGAAGACCAGGCGCCCGATCCGGCAAACGACCGATAGGACGTATGACGAGAACAGCGCCGGCAGGATGAAGGACAGGGCGAACGCGGACAGGATGACGATCCGGCCCGTCGCTTCGGCTTCATAGAATGCCAGACCGATAAAGATTAAGGCGATTCCTAAGCCTATGCTGCTGTAGGGAATTTGCGGGATCACCCGTCCCTCCCGGCGCTATTATACGGCTTTTCCATGGAAGCTTCACGGGCCAGGTTTCCAGGCTCGTTATTGAGGTTGAAGTCCGGACACAACAAAAGATAATATAGGATGAGTATCCGGATGGGCCGGGATAAGTAAGGGCAATGGACGGAAAGACAGTCATGGACCGACGAGGCTTTATGAAGCGGGCGACTCTGGCCGCCGCCGCGCTTACGATCGTCCCGCGCCGCGTCCTGGGCGGCCCCGGTTTCACACCCCCCTCCGACGAGCTGACCAAAGCCGTCATCGGCGTGGGGGGAATGGGGCAGGGCCACCTGACCTATCCCGGATCGAGGCTTCTGGCCGTCTGCGATGTCGACGCCGGCCACCTCCGGGAAGCCCTGGAGATCGCCGGCCCCGGCATCAAAGGCTACCGGGACTTTCGCGAGGTTCTGGCCCGCCCCGACATCGACATCGTCCACATCGCGACCCCGCCCCACTGGCACGCCCTGATCGCGGCGGCCGCCGCCGAGGCGGGCAAGGATATCTGGTGCGAAAAGCCTCTGACGCGGACGATCGGCGAAGGCCGGAAGCTCGCCGAAGCTGTCCGGAGGAACGGCCGGATTCTGCGCGTCAACACCTGGTTCAGGTTCGAGGAAACTTTTTACGGCTTCGGGACGGACGTCAAGCCCATCAAGAAACTCGCCCGGAGCGGGCTCCTGGGCTGGCCGCTTAAGGTCACGGTCAGCCGGGCCACCGGATTCGACTGGAAATTCTTCTGGAGCGGCAGGACTTGGCTCCCTCCCCAACCCGTCTCACCGGACCTCGATTATGATTTTTGGCTCGGCCCGGCGCCCGAGAAACCCTACCATCCCCACCGGGTTCACGGAACTTTTCGCGGCTACTGGGATTATGACGGCGGAGGCCTGGGCGATATGGGCCAGCACTATCTGGACCCCGTCCAGTACATCCTCGATAAGGACGACACGAGCCCGATCGAGATCGAGGCCGACGCGCCCCAACAACACCCGGACGCCTGCGGATCCTGGCGTTGGGTCCGGATGCGCTACGCGGACGGCTGCCAGATTTTTCTCGACGGCGAAAACAGCGATCCTCACGCGCCGTTCCTCGAAGGGCCCTCCGGCAAGCTCTATCGCGGATTCGAATCCGATATTCCCAATATCAAGGACGCCGTGGCCTCGCTGCCCGATCCCGCCCCCCAAGATCCGGATTTCAGCCGCGCCGTCCGCGAACGCCGAAAATTTCCGCTGAACGAGGACAACGGGCACCGATCCTGCACGCTCGTCAACCTGGCCAAGATCGCGGTCCGTCTCGGACGCCGTCTCCGCTTCGATCCCGAACGAGAGCGGTTCAGCGGAGACCTGGAAGCGGACCGGCTGATCGACGAACCGATGCGATCGCCCTGGACGTTCAAGACATGACCCGAAGAATCGCGAAGGCCCCAAGACGCCCCTCCGGGATCATCGCCGCATTCGCCCTCGGGCTGGCCCTTTTCGCCTGGTTGGGAGCCGCGCGCGCGGAGACGGATTCGGACCGCCCGTCCCTCGATTCGATTCTCGTCCGGTTTCCGGCCCGGACGGCCGCGGACCGGGACGCCCTGGCGGCGGAGCTCATGTCTCTCGGACGGAAGACCGTCGCCGACCTCTGCGCGAGGCTCGCCCCGGCCGGGATCGCCGACGACAGTCTGGCCCGCTTCGCGCTGGACGCATTGGCCGTTCACGCCGCGAGACCCGGGGCCGCGGATGAAAGGGTCGCCGTGGCCAAGGCTCTGGCCGACAGCCTGAAGAACGCTTCCTCCGCCGAGGTCAAAGCCTTTATCATCGCCGAACTCCAGCTGCTGGGGGGGCAGGAATCCGTCAATGCCCTGACGGCCTGCCTCGGCGACGGGCGGATCGCCGGGCCGGCCGCCCGGGCCCTGGGCGTAATCGGCTCCGGAAGCGCGGAGCGAAATCTCATCAAAGCCTTGGGCGGCGCCCCGCCGGATATTCAAGTCGCCATCGTCCAAACCCTCGGCCGGATGCGAAGCCGCCGGGCCGTCGCCAAGATTCTGCCCCTCGCCCGGGACGATGATGAAGAGCTAAGAATGGCCGCCCTGGAAGCTTTGGCTCAAAGCGGCGAGCCCGCCGCGGCCGCCGCTTTCGAATGGATCCCGCTGCTCGCTCCGGCCGCGGAGCGAACCCAAACAGCTTCGCTCTACCTCCTCTACGGCCGGCGCCTTCAAGAAAACGGCGACCGGAAAGCCTCTGAGGAGATATGCCGCGGCATCCTCAAAAACTATCTCCAGCCCACGGAAAGCCCGGTTCGCTGCCAAGCGCTGTCCCTGCTCTCCGACATCCTGGGACCGGCCGTCCTGGACGACCTCCTGGGCGCCGTCGATTCGGCGGACAAAGATTATCGCCTGAGGGCCCTCGACCTGGCGGAAACCCTTTCCCATCCGAAGGCGACGTCCCGCTGGCTGGATAAATGGGCCCAAGCCCAAGCCGAGATCAAGGCCGAGATCACGGCCATGCTCGGCCGCCGCCGCGATCCGGAGGCACTCCCGGCCGTCCGGGAAGGTCTGAAGGATCCCGACCGGAGCGTCCGCCTGGCCGCGATGGCGGCTCTGGCCCGTCTTGGCGGAGAAGAGACCCTGCCCGAGCTTCTTCCTTTCTTAAGCTCGGGCGAGCCGGATGAAACGGCGATCGTCAAGGAGGCTCTCCTCTCTATCACGGCCGAACGGGCTGTTTCCGCCGCGGCCGGTCTTCTCGACGGCGTCCCGCCCGTTTCCCAAGCCGCGCTCATCGAGGTCCTGGCCGAGCGCCGCGCCCGCCCGCACGCGGACCGGATTCTGGGATTGATCCGCAGCGATTCGGAAGAAGTCAGCCGGGCCGCGTTAGTCGGCCTCGAACGGATCGTCCGCGCCGAGGACCTGCCGCGTCTTTTGGAACTCCTGACGAAAAGCGCGGACGCCGCCGAGACGGCGCCGCTCCAAAACGCTCTGGCCGCCGCGGCCCTCCAGAATCCCGATCCCGATCGCCGGGCCGATCCCATTATTAAAGCCCTGGTGGCCGCAACCGGCTCCCAGCGGGTCGATCTCATCCGGATTTTACCCCGGCTCGGGGGGACGCAAGCCCTGGCGGCCGTCCGGGCCGATATCCAAAATCCGGATCCTCTGGTTCGGGCCGTTGCCGTTCATTCACTCTCCCTCTGGCCGAGCCTGGACGCGCTTGAAGGGCTTCTCTCGGTTCTGAAGCAGTCCGAAGACCGTAAGCTCCATTACCTGGCCGTCCAGGGTCTCTCTCGCTTGTCCGGGGATCCCGGCCTGGCCGCCGCGGACAGGTCCGGCCTGCTCAAGGACGTCTGGGCCGAAGCCGCGGACCCGGGCGAAAAAAAACTCGTCCTCCAGGCGCTCAGCCGGAGCCGGTCCCCTGAATCCTTGACGCTGGCGGCCTCGGCCCTCGACGACCCCGAGCTCCGCGAGCTCGCGGCCGAGGCCGTCGTCGGGATCGCCCTTCCCGACTCCGGAGCAGAAGGGCTGGGAGGCATGGAGACGGCCTTGGCCCTCAAGAAGGCCGCTCCATTAATGCGCTTCGAGTCCGACCTGAAGCGGGTTGAAGAATACGCCGCCGCTCTTCTCGTCCGGGAAGGATTTGTCCCGCTCTTCGACGGCAAGACCATTTCCGGCTGGAAGGGTTTGGTCGGGGATCCCCCCAGCCGCGCCAAGATGGTTCCCCAAGAGCTCAAGAAAGCCCAGGCCGCGGCCGACGATGATATGAGACGCCACTGGAGGGTCATCGACGGGTGTCTTGTTTTCGACGGTCAAGGCCACAGCCTGTGCACGGCCCGGGATTATGCCGACTTCGAGCTCTTCGTCGACTGGAAGATCGAACCCCAGGGCGACAGCGGAATTTACTTGCGCGGATCGCCCCAAGTCCAAATCTGGGATCCGGCCCGCTGGCCCGAGGGCTCGGGCGGCCTCTACAACAATCAGACCCATCCCTCCAAGCCCCTGCGGCCCGCCGATAACCCGGTCGAGACCTGGAACACCTTCCGGATCCTGATGAAGGACGACCGGGTCACGGTCTGGCTCAACGGCGTCCTGGTCGTGGACGGCGTCGTCATGGAGAATTACTGGGAACGGGACGAGTCCATCTATGCCGCGGGCCAGATCGAACTCCAGGCCCACAGCACGCCGCTTGCGTTCAAAAACATCTTTATCCGTCCTATCGAATGAGCCGCGCCTTAATGCCGGGGATTCGAGGCTGACCGTCGATCAGTTTTTAATAAATATGGCCGATGCTTCAATTCTCCGTTTTGCGGCGAGGATGCCGCCCTCAAGCCCCCGTAGCGGAGGGGGGCCCCGGCGGTTTATCCGACGGGGGGAACCGACGGGACTGGTTCACTGGGGTCCGGGGGCGGAGGGCGGTCTCCTCGCCGCCCGAAAACGGAAGTTCCATCGGAATCCGAAAGCTGTTCGACGGTCAGGATTTGAGGGTTGACTCCCCCGCGCCGCTGAAGATATAGTAGGATCAATGTTTATCAAGGTCCGTTTTTTTGAGGAGGAATAAGCGATGCCATCCAATCCCAAAGGTCATTCCCCGATGCCGGGCCGCATAAGCCGCCGCGAGTTTATGGGCCGGACGGCGACCGCCGCGGCCGCCGGCTTTATGATCGTGCCGCGCCGTGTCCTGGGAGGCCCCGGCTACCAGGCGCCGAGCGACACGCTCAACATCGGCTGCATCGGCGTCTGGGGCAAAGGCGCCTCGGATATCGCGAGCTGCGGCACGGAGAACATCGCCGCCCTCTGCGACGTTGACGACGTCATGATGGAGAAGTTCCTGAAGTGGGATGAGCCCGCTCCCGAACTCAAAGCGAAGTTCGAGCGGGCCGCCAAGTTCCGCGACTTCCGGGAGATGCTCGACAAGGTCAAGGATATCGACGCCGTCACGGTCTCGACCCCCGACCACTTTCACGCCGTGGCCGCCATGACGGCCATGAAGATGGGCAAGCACGCCTTCGTTCAAAAACCCTTGACCCACACCATCAAGGAGGCACGCCTTCTCGCCCAGGAAGCCAAGGCCCGAAACCTCGTCACCCAGATGGGGAATCAGGGCCACGCCAAGGAGGGCGCGCGCCTCGTTTGCGAATGGATCTGGAACGGGGCCATCGGACCGGTCCGCGAGGTCCACGTCTGGACGGATCGTCCCATCTGGCCCCAGGCCATCAACGCGCCCGTTGAGATCCCCTCCGTCCCCCCCACCATCGACTGGAACATATGGCTCGGCCCGGCCCCGTGGCGGCCCTACCACCCGGCCTACCACCCCTTCGTCTGGCGGGGTTGGTGGGATTTCGGCACGGGCGCGCTCGGCGACATGGGCGCCCATCTCATCGACCAGCCCTTCTGGGCCCTCAAACTGGGCGCTCCCAAGCAGATCCAGGCAAGCGGCACGCCGTTCACCAAGGACTCTTATCCGCTGGCCGAGGTCGTCACCTACGAATTCCCGGCCCGCGACAAGTTCCCGCCCGTCAAGCTCACCTGGCACGACGGCGGCCTGATGCCGCCCCGGCCGGCCGCCCTCCCCAACGGCTTCATGATGGGCGACGAGGGCGGAGGCTGCCTGTTTGTCGGCGACAAGGGAATGCTCGTCTGTTCGACCTACGGAGAGAGCCCCCGCCTCCTCCCCGACCAGCTGATGAAGGATTACAAGCGACCCGACAAGACCATCCCCCGCTCCCCCGGAATCCACGAGGAGTGGATCGCGGCCATCAAGGCGGGCAAAAAATCGACGACGGACTTCAGCTACGCGGGCGCGCTGACCGAGATGATGCTCCTGGGAAACATCGCGCTCCGCTTCAAGGACGCGAAAGTCGTCCTCGAATGGGACAGCGAAAAAATGGTCTTCCCCAACTTCCCCGAGGCCAATCCGTTTGTCCACAAGGACTACCGGTCCGGCTGGTCGCTCTGAAGAAAGAGCCGGGAATCGGGCCATGACGAACCTCCGGATTCTGGCGTTGGCCGGTCTGTTATTATTGGGCGCACTAGCCCGGGCCGGCTCGGACGGCCGACAGGACTGGGACATCCACGATATGAACCGGCCCATCCCGCCGGTCGTCGATCCGGGCCCGGCCGGACCGCCCTCCCCCGCCCCCGCGGACGCCGTCGTCCTGTTCGACGGCAAGGACCTCGCCCAATGGGAGGACATGAAGGGTAATCCGGCGGGCTGGAAGATTTCGGACGGTTTCATGGAGGTCGTCGCCAAAACGGGCTCGATCCGGACCAGGAAAGGATTCGGCGACTGCCAGCTTCACGTCGAGTGGGCGACGCCGGCCGTCGTCTCCGGCGAGGGGCAGGGCCGCGGCAACAGCGGCGTCTTCCTGATGGACAGCTACGAAGTCCAGGTCATGGATTCCTACAATAACCGGACCTACGCCGACGGCCAGGCCGCCGCCATCTACGGCCAGTTCCCGCCCTTGGTCAACGCCTGCCGGCCGCCCGGCGAATGGCAGAGCTACGACATCGTATTCCGCGCGCCCCGCTTCGGGCCGGACGGTTCCCTCCTCAAGCCGGCCCGGATGACGATCTTCCACAATGGGATTCTCGTCCACGACAACGCCGAGCTGACCGGCCCGACCGCGCACAAGGCCCGGCCTCCCTACAAAGCCCATCCGGACAAGCTCCCCATCTCTCTCCAGGACCACGGGAACCCGACACGCTATCGCAATATCTGGCTGAGGGAGTTATAAAGAGCCATGAATCTTCAAAGGAATGAAAAAAGCGGCCGCGGCTTCCTAACCGGCGCCCTGATCGTCCCCGCCTTGGCTTTTCTGGCCTTCGCGGCCGTTGCCGGGTCCGGACAACCTGCAAAAAAGAAAGCCCTCTTCGTCTGGGGCGGCTGGGACGGCCACGAGCCCAAACAGTGCGTGGATATCTTCGCGCCCTGGCTGGCCGAGCAGGGCTTCGAGGTCGAAATCTCGACGACGCTGGATTCCTACCTCGACGCCGCGAAAATGAAATCCCTCGACCTGGTCGTCCAGGTCTTCACCATGTCGAGCATCACGCCCCAACAGCAGGCGGGCCTCCTCGATGCCGTTAAAAGCGGCGTCGGCATGGCCGGCTGGCACGGCGGCATGGCCGACGCCTTCCGGAGCAACACCGAGTACGAATTCATGGTCGGCGGCGCCTGGGCGGCCCATCCGGGCGGGGTCATCGATTACGAGGTCAACATCGTCAACCGCGACGATCCGATCACGGCCGGACTGGCCGACTTCAAGATACGCTCCGAGCAATATTTCATGCTGGTCGATCCCGGCAACGAGGTTCTGGCCGCCACGACCTTCTCCGGAAAGTACGCGCCCTGGATCGAGGGCGTCGTCATGCCCGTCGCCTGGAAGAAGCATTACGGGGAAGGACGGGTCTTCTACACCTCGCTCGGTCACGTCGCCGCCGACTTCGACGTCGCCCAGGCCCGGACGATCGTCCAGCGCGGTCTGCTCTGGGCCGCACACGCCCTCGAAGACAAACCCGCCCCCGTTTACAAACTCCAGCTGAAGCCCGTGAAATAAGGCGCCCCTCTACTCCCCCACTCCTATGTTCCTGGTCTTTATTCCATTGCTCCTGCGCCTGGCCGACCTCGGCGGCCTGGCCGACCGGAAGCCCATCCGCATCCCCGACGGCCCCACGGTCGTCGTCGTCTCCAGGATTCCCGACCCCGACGCCGCCCCGGGACGCGCGGTCACCGTCATCGGCAAAGACGAGATTCGGAGCGCGCCCGCCCGGACGCTGTCCGAGTTCCTGAAGTACGGGCTGGGGCTCGACTATCAGGAACGGGGCGCCCTCGGTATCCAGGCGGACGTTTCCCTCAGGGCTTCGACGTTCCAGCAGGTCCTGGTCCTCGTCGACGGGGTCAGGGTCAACGACCTCCAGACGGCCCATCACAACCTGGACCTCCCGATCCCCCTCGAATCCGTGGAGAGAATCGAGATCCTGTCGGGAAACGGATCCTCGCTCTACGGACCCGACGCCTTCGGGGGCGTCCTCAACATCGTGACGGCCGAACCCGAACGGACGCGCATCAATGGCAGGCTGGGGGTCTATGACCATCAAACCCGGTCCGGGGCGCTGGGACTGAGCTTCGGAGGGCCAAGGCTCCGGAACACCCTCGCGCTCGAGGCGAACGACTCCCGGGGATTCATCGAGGGAAGGGATTTCGGCCTCTTGAACGTCTCGGACCGATTGGCGGTCCGGACGCCGAACGCCGAGTTCAGCCTGCTGGCCGCCTACGGACGCAAGGATTTCGGCGCCCTCGATTTCTATACGCCGGGGATGAACTTCCCCTCCCGCGAGGCGACGCGGACGCTGTTCTTGAGCGCCGGCTGTAAACGGATCTTCGGCGGTTCGACCTTGACTCAGCGCGTCTCTTTCCGGTCCCATCGGGACCGCTTCGTCCTGGACGGCGACCGGCCTTGGCTGTACACGAACGATACGACGAACATCGTCATCGGGACGGACGCCGTCCTCCGGTTCAAAGACTGGGCCGTCGGGGCCGAGGCCGCCCGCGAATCCGTCCGAAGCCTTCAGCTCGGAAATCACCGCCACATTCGCGCCGCCCTCTTCGCCGAGTACAAGCGGGTTCTGGCCGGGCGGATTCTTCTCAACGTCGGACTGCGCCAGGATTATCATCCCGTCTACGGATGGGCAACCTCGCCCAGCTTGTCCCTGGGGTGCTGGCTCGCTCCCCGGCTGAAGCTCAGGGCCGCCGGAGGGCATTCCTTCCGGGCCCCTTCCTACACCGAGCTATATTACAGGGACCCGGCCAACCAAGGGAATCCGGACCTCCGCCCCGAGACGGCCTGGGCCTACGAGTGCGGCGTCGATTGGAGTCCCTCCCGGCCGCTGGAAGCGACGCTCTCCCTTTTCCAAAGGGACGAGAAAGATCTTATCGATTGGATCCGGCGGCCGGACCGGAAGTGGCACGCGGACAACCTCAAAAAAATCCGGGTGCGGGGGATGGAGGCCGGCCTCAGCGGAGACTGGGACGCCGTTCGGGTCAGGTTGAAAACCTGCCTATTCATGGCCGATCCGGAAGAGTCCTCATCCCAGTTCAAATACGGATTCCGGTTTCCCCGAGTCCAGGCCGGCTGCACCCTGGCTCTCCGGCCGGCTCCCGCCTACGAGGCCTGATTTCATCTCTCCTATACAAAGCGGATCGGCGCGGTCGGGACGATTCTCCTCGACGCTAAAATCGCCCGGACGTTGGGCGGATTCGGCCTTTTCCTGGAAGGGACCAACCTTCTCAACGCCTCCTACGAGGACGTTCCGGGCCTGGCCATGCCCGGGCGCTGGCTGGGCGGAGGCATTAGCTTCGAATTCGAGCCATAGCCGGCCCTCCATCTTTTTCAAGTCAACCCCTCGACTCCCCGGCGTCTTCGCCTGTACTCATAAGCCGTTCCAGGCTTATGAGTGCCGGCATGAATGCCGGGGCTTGTTCGGGGTTGACCCTGAGCCTCGCTTCTCATCCCCGCCTTTCAGGGCGGGGTAGCGTCGGCGAACGGGTCAATTCTCGGGCATCCGGAGTTAGTATCTCCATTGATGTCATTTTCGGAATAGGGTTATGAAAGCGGTCGGGAACGATCGTCAGGACCGATTTTTTCGTCTCCGGCCCAGGATCCCTCCGCTCAGGAAAAGCCCGGCCCCCAACACGAACCCAAAGTTATACCAGGAGCCGTTGTTGTGGACCTCGTAGAAGCGGACATTCCTGCTGAAGATCGAGATAATGAAGGTGACCGGCGAAATCAGGCCGTGCCAGACCCCCTTCAGGAAGCCGGCCGTATGACCTTCTCGGTCCGCCGTTTTCTCCAGTTCGTTCGGTCCGGGAGCACAGCTCAGGCTGACCAGAAAGAGACACACAAGAACCCCGATCATCATGATCCGAAAAGATCGATTCATGTTCCCTCCTTCAAGTCCCGGTCCGCTTCGTCGGGGCGTTTTTAAAAGGCCGTCGGGATTCGAAGCGGTCGGCGATGATTGTTTCAGTCGGCCAGGCCCTCGACGGATTCGCCCTTGACCTTCTTGACGCCTCCGGCCGGGAGCGGCTGATGGACCTTGGACGCCCGGATGAATTTTTCTACGTGCGTCATCGTCCCTGCGATAGCCAGCTGTTCGAACAGGAAGCGGAACTGCTTCTCGAGGGCGGCGCCGATGGCCGCCCGGCCGCTCTCCGGCAGCGACCAGAACTGCTTCTTGAAGGGACCGATCGCTTTTTTGCGGGCTTTATAGAGGAACTGGGCCTCGGTGTCCGCGGGCTTGCGCTCGTCGGCGGCGTGGACCTTGAGCCAGTCGTGCATCTCCCGGCGCAGGGCTTCGGGCGTCGCCTCATGGTCCATGATCAGGGTTTGGAACGCCGTCGCCAGATGGACCTCGCAGGCCCCCGCCTCGACGAATTTGTGGAAGGCCGAGTCGGGGAGCGTGCTCGCTCCGTGCTGGACGGCGCCCCCCATCCCGTATTTCTTGCGAGCGTTGTCGCTCAGTGCGCGCAGGACCTCGAAATCGATGGCGACCTTGGCCAGGCTGCCGTCGGGGAGAACGACCCCGCCGTGGCTCGTCCCGGTCTGGACGCTGATCTTGCTGATGCCGGAGAGCCTCCCCACGCTCTTCCGGTAGCCGTCCAGGAAGGCGTCGAGGTCCTCGGGCGTCGAGTTCTTCTGGCCGACCTCGCCGATCTCGCCCCCGACCGAGACCGTGATCCCCTTCGGCTCGTGATCGCGGATGAAGCGGGTGAACTCGGCGCACAGGCCGTAATTGAGCGCCTGTTGCTCGACCAAGGTCGGCTTGGAAAGGTCGACCAGGGTCGAGGTGTCGATATCGATGTTGTAGAACCCGGCCGCCAGGGCCTCGAGGATGAGGTCGCGGATGGCCTTGAGCTCGCCCTCGGGAGCGGCCGCGTACTTCTTGGCCGAAGTCTGGAAGTGGTCGCCCTGGATGAAGACGGGTCCACGGACGCCCTCCTTGACGGCCGCGGCCAGGATCGCCGTCGTGTATTCGGCCGGCCGCTGGTCCGTGTAGCCGATTTCGCTCCGGGCGATCTCGAAGATGAAGGCCCCGGCCTCGAGGGCGCGGGCGGCCCGGAACACGGCCCGGGCCGAATCGTAGGCCAGCATCCGGAGGTTCACGGCCGGGACCGTGAAGGCCCGGTCGAGCGACCCCCGGCCGCGCGCGAGGTAGAGGTCCTGGATCGAAGCCGGCCGGATGCCGAGGGCCTGGGCCGCCTCCCAGACGATCCAGCGGGCGGCGGCCCGCGCTTCGTCGTCGCCGAATACGGCTTCCCGGACCAGCCCGTCCATCCGTTCGCGCAGTCCGGCCTCATCCTTGATATTAAGTCCGCCTTTCGTCTTGGCGACGAGCCCGGACATATTCTTCAACAGATTTTTCAGCGTCGTTTCCGGCATGATCATGTCTCCTTTTCTCGGCCGTTTCTCTCCTGTAGTATATCAAAAAAGCGCGTTCGGACTCCTCCGTTTTTTTAGAGACTCCCTGGGCGGACCTGAAATTGGAAAGGTTTCTCGGGGGCGGCCCCCCTCAGCGATCCGCCTCTTCGTAGCCGACGGCGGCATAATAGATGGCCCGGTGCTTCATAAATAGGCCGGGAGCCTTGGTCTGTCAACCCTTCGACTCCCGGCGTCTTCGCCTGTACTCATAAGCCGTTCCAGGCTTATGAGTACAGGCATGAATGCCGGCACCCAAGGAGCCGTTGTTTCGGCTCCTTGGGTACTGCAAGGCGGGGCTTGTTAAGGGTTAACCCTGAGCCGCGCTTCTCGTCCCCGCCTTGAAAGGCGGGGCTCCGATTTTAAGCCCCGCCTTTCAAGGCGGGGTAGCGTCGGCGAACGGGTCAACCTCTGGATGAAGATTTGACCCTAGCGAAGGGCGCTGAAGAGGCAGATCAGGACGCCGGGTCGGAGTCCGTAGTATTCGATTCGGTAGGAATCTTGGAAAAGGGGCGCGAGCTTTTCCGCCTCATCGGCCGAACAGATGACGGCCGGAACGCCTTCGAATCCTCCCGCGTCCTCCGCCCTCGTCCAGTACCCGACCCGCCGGAAGCCTCTTAAGTACCAAGGCAAGGGCCAGGTCTCGGAGGGGTCCGCCACGACCTTGATGAGCATGTCCTTTCCGTCGGGATGGCCGAGGCTGAGTCCCTCGACGCGGTGGACGAGTTTCAGGAAGTCGGGGACGGTCTGGGCATAGACCCAGGGGTTGCGCGGGTCCGAATGATGAACAAAGCTCGCCCGGTAGCTCTCCAAGCCGAGATGACCGACGCCGGCCGTCAGGACGATCGCGGCCGCGATCCGGGCCGCCCGTCCCCGCAACAATTCGACCAGGACGATCACCCCTTCTCCCGCCAGGATGATAAATCCCGCGTAGAATGGAAGGAGGTTCCAGGGCGTCTTGTAGGGAATGAGCGAATAAACGGCCGTCGCGACGAGCGTGTAAACGGCGATAAAGCGCATCAGGCCGGACGACTTCCGTTTCCCGAGGGCGAAAGCGGCCGCTCCCCCGATGACGGCCAGGATCAGGATTAGAGCCTCGCTCCAGACCGGCCCCCGCCCTTCACGGAAAAAGGCCAGCGACTTGAGATAATAATGCCAGGGTTGACTGTGGAAACCCGGATCCCCGGCTTTCTGGAAATAGCTGCCGAAGCTGAGGACGGAATCGATGATCCCTCTCGGATGTCGGAGGAAGGACGAAAAAAACAGCCCGGCCGTGACCGCGAATGCTGCGAGCCCGGAAAGGAATTGGCGCAGCCGCGGCCTCTTCTTAGGCTTCACAAAGCTTGAATCCGGCTCGCGCCGGAGCCTGACGAGTACAAGCGCGACGCCGGCCGCCGCGAACAGGATGACCGACGTCTCCTTGCTGGCGAACATGAGGCCCGCGAAGAGGCCCGCCGCGGCGCCCCAACCCGCCGACCGACCCGCCGACGCCCGCCAGAGCGAGGCGAGAAAGCCGATGCCGAAACCCATCAGGAGCGTCTCCTGGATGTAAAAACGGCTGTAGTAGACGAGGACGGGCGAAACGGCCGCGAATAGCGCGCCGGCAAGCAAGACACGCCGGTCCATGGCCTTCCCAAACATGGCCAGCAGCAGGAGGGCGGCCGCCCCGAATAAAGCCGGGACGAGCCTCAGCGTCCTCTCGTCGAGCGCGGCCAGGGTCGTCCGGCCCGCCAGCCGGGCGACCGGCCATGTCAGGTAGTAGAGTGCGGGACCGTGATGCTCGGCGGGATCATAGCGGTACTCTCCCCTCTCGAGCAGGGCGCCGAACTTGACGGCCTGGTTGGCCTCGTCGGGGTGCATGGGCCGGAGGCCGAGATCGGCCGTCCGGAGGAAAAGGCCGCCCAGGGCGATGAGCCCGAGCCCGCAGACGAGGACCGTCCGTTTCATTTGGCCGGGAGGCCGTAGACCTCGACCTCCACATAATGGTTCATGTCGTTCGAGGTATTGCCGCTGCTGGTGAGGCGGACATATCGGCCTTTGGCTCCCTTGGGATCGATGAAGCGGCCCTCGTTCGTCTCGATGTATTCCTTGTCCTTGCCGGCGCCCAGCCCCGACGAATTGTCATGATCGTTGTTGAACAGGGTCTGGACCCCGCTTACGAAATCCTTGTCCTCGGCGACCTGGACGACAACGTCCCGGTAGACGCGGGCCTGGCTGTGATAGTGCCAGACGAGGATGGCGCTCAGACTGAAGCTTCCCTTGAGGTCGATCTGGACCCACTGCTTGCCTGGGCCGAGCTCGACGAAGTAGCCGTCCTCGCCCGATTTCTCGCCGTCGCTGACGTAGCCGAGCTCGCCGATGACCGGCTGCATATCGCTCGAGCCGACCGGCTTGCGGAGCGATAGGAGCACGGTCCCCTTGGCGACGAAGACCGGCCCGCGCGCCTTTCCGGTCACGGGCTCCAGGTTCGGCGTCCGGATGTTCCGGGGCGTCCCGATGAACATGGGTTTGGGGAGCTGGAGCTTGAGCTCGACCTTGCCCTGGTCCTGAGCCTGCAGAGAGAATCCAACGGCATTCATTGAGCCATACATCATGACGGCAATTACGAATAGCGGGCGCCAATTCCTGCGCATAGTTCCTCCTGATGATCTTCTCGAATCAACCCTTCGACTCCCCGGCATGAATGCCGGCACTCATAAGCCGTTTCCGGCTTATAAGTGTTGAAAGGCGGGGCTCCGATTCTAAGCCCCGCCTTTCAGGGCGGGGTAGCGTCGGCGAACGGGTCAACGCGGCCGTTGCGTTCATTTTTCCCGGCTTTCTTCTAGAAGCCCTCGGTTGTAGATCGTCACGCGCCCTCCGTCCGCGACGACCAGCGCCCAGACCTCGGGGCGGCGGCGGCAGAAGTCCTCGACCTCGGCCGTCGCCATGACCATGAAGGCCGTCGACAGGGCGTCCGCGGCGGCAGCCGACGGATGGGCCGCCCAAGCGGCGATATGCCCCCGGGCGGGCCGGCCCGTCCTCGGGTCCAGGATATGGGCGCCCTTGACTTCGGTCCCGGAACCGCTCAGGGCCATGTCGGCGAGGAGGACGCTTCGCGGATCGCCCGGCCCCGCCCAGGGGCCTCCGACCCCCACCGGCCATCCCTTTAAGCGGCCGCCCGGCTCGGGACCCGGCCCGAGGCCGAAGGCCGTGCTCGTCCCGGCGTGGACGAGGGCCCGCTCGACCCCCCACTCGGCCAGGACGGCGCAGGCTTTTTCCAGGGCGTAGCCCTTCCCGATTCCGCCCAGGTCGAGCTCGAGCGGAGACCGAGAAGGCTTGCCCTCGACCGCCTCGGTTTCCCGTAGGCGAATCTCGAACCCTCCGCCGGAGGGCTCGATCTCCCAGCCGTATTGTATCAGAGAGCGGAAACCGATATCAAAAGCGCCGGCCGTCTCCAGGCGGACGTCCTCGGCCGCGGTCAGGCATTCGAAGGTCTCGATCCCGATCCGGAGGGACTCGCCCGGCCGCAGCCTGTTGATCCGCCCGACGTCGCTCCCGGGGTCGAACCGGCTCAGGATCCCCTCTATCCGATCGATCTCCCGGAATGCGGCCGACGCCGCCTGGCGGAGATAGTCTTCATCCCGGCCCGCCGCCACGACCTCGAAAGGCGTGGACATGGCTTCGTGTCCGAAGCGGAAGACGGACTTCGGCTCGGTCATAGTCAGGCGCGGCGCGGAATGAGGTCGAGGTCGACGAAGGCCATGGCCGCGAGAGTCGCGGCCAGCGCCGCGTAGCGGTGGACGCCGATGAACGTGAGCTGGGCCGTGTAAACGAACCAGGGGAGCATCGAGAATAAAGCCGTCGTAGTCAGGACCAGGCCGGCCGCGACGAAAATCCAGAACGCGAGAGCGCGCGCCAGGGGAATGGGAACGCGCTTCACGACCGGACAGACGAGGCACTGGACTTCGGCTTTGCCCTTGCTCGGCTCGAAACCGTAGCGGCGCGCCCTGAGGACGACGACGGCGGCCAGGCAGACGGCAAACAGCCCCCCGGCCATGACGTGGAGAAGCAGGGGCACGCCCCACAGGCCGCGCGGGACGAATAGGGCATAGCCGAGCCCGCTCACCGCGGTATAGGCGAAGCTCAGGACGAACCCCGCCCAAATCCAGATCCTCCAGCCGGGATAATGCAGTTTCAGCCAAGCCTCAACGACCTTGACAAGGCGCGTCAAGGATTCGGGCTTGGCCAGCGAGGACAGCCGTTCGCCGACCCAGGCCAGATAGGCCTTGGGACGAAAGGGCTCCGGCGTCCGGCCCTTGGGCGAGGTTGCGGCCTGGAAGCGGAACAGGCTCAGCCTGAAGATCATGGCCGGGAGGGCAAGTATGGCGATGAGCCTGAAGATCATTGCGTTCATCTCCTCTTTTCCAGAAGACCGGACAGGCGGCCCAGACCCAGGAGCGCCGCCAGAAGCGCCATGAGCCCGATGACGGCGACGGCTGCGGTCAGGACCACCTTCAACACGGGCCGGGCCGCGAAGCTAAGCCCGAACATCCTGTGGAAGAGTCCTCCCAACTTCATAAAGGACGAGGCCGGGCGGCCGATCGCCCTTTTCATGAGCAGGGGCCCTTCGGCCTTGACCGTGCCGAAGAAAAACTTGGAATCCAGCGAATGGCAGTCCGTGCAGCCGTGGACGCCCAGGGCCTGGCGGGCCGGACGGACGTTGTGGCCAAGCGGCCAGGCGACGAAGCCGGCCGCCTTATGGTCGCGGGACTTGAGGCGCCCGTTCTTATCGAGCTCGTGGAGCTTTCCGCCCGAGATGTAGACGGCGTCAAGAACGCCGGCGGAGTCTTTGATAACGGCGGCCTTGTTGAGGTCGGCCAGCGCCAGGGCGACTTGTTCCTCGGTCAAGGCCGAATTCTTCCCGGCAACGGCCGTAACGGTCCTTCGTTCGTAGTCGGACAGGAGAGGCTGGAGCTTATCGCCGACGAGATATCCGAGCTCGGGTTCGGTCCGGGCCGGGCCGGAGATTTCGGCTTTATCCAGGTAGCCGTCCCTGAGCTTATAGATGAAATTCTTGATCGCTGAGACCGGCGGCCCGGGAATGCCGGGGTCCGACCCGAGCGATTCGAGGATCTTCCGGACCTTCGCCTCCGCGTCGAGCTGCGGCTCGGACGCCGCCGGATCTATTTCCGGGACGAGGGGCTTGAGGATGCCGTCCGCGCCGGCCGTCCACAACAACCCTTTCAAATCAGCCGCGACCTGAGTCGACGAAGGCGTCAAGCCTCCGTCGACATTGAGCTCAAAAGCGTTCGCGTCCAAGACGAGAACGGCCCTCTCACTGTCTCCAAGCGCCCCGGACAGTAACGAAAGGATCCGCGCCGCTTTTTCCAGCGGGGCGAAGACCGGCCCGGCCGCCGCCAGAACGGCCTCGGGGCTCAGCGGGACGATCGTCCCGTCCTTCTTGCGCTGAGCCCAGTAAGCGGGCCAGACGATGCGGTGCGGGGTCAGCTTGCCGGCGCCGTCACGGATATAGACCGGCTCGAGAACGGCCGGGAGATCGGTCGCCCAGCTGGCGATCCCGAAGATCCCGAGCCGGTTGGCCCGGGCCGTCCGGACCCGGACCGCCTCGCGTGCCGGGAGCGGTCCCGAATGGCAGACGGTGCAGCTCAGTCTTTCGAAATGGACCTTAGGCAGGCCCTTGTGGAGAGGATAAGGCGCGCCCATCCGCCCCGACCAGCCCTTGCCTCCGCCGGCGGCGTCCTTCCCCAGGTGGCAGCCGGCGCAGGTCAAATCCTCGACTCCCCGGCCTGAAGGCCGGGGCTTGTTCAGGATTAACCCTGAGCCTCGCTCATCATCCGCACCTTGAAAGGCGGGGCTCCGATTTTTAGCCCCGCTTTCAAGGCGGGGTCGCGTCGGCGAACGGGTGAATTCCTCGGCGGGCTCGTCCCCGCTCTCCCCTTCGTAGCCGCGGGTCATGTCATGATCGATCCCGTTCCGGTGGCAGCTCACGCAGCGAAGTCCGGCCGCCGCGTGGACGTCGCCGTCGGTCCCCGACTTCGCCGCTCCGACCGGAGTCACGGCGTGGCAAGAGAGGCACCGCTCGTCGGCCGGCCTGAGGGCGATGTCCAGAAAGGCGCGGTGCTTGGAGTCGAAGATCGTCCGGTCGTAGCGGACCGAAGGCGCGACGGCCCATTCGCTGTCGTCGGGGTTGGGGCCGTCGAAGACATCCCATGTCCCGGCCAGGCGCGAGGCCATGCCGCCCACCTCGCCCAGGCCGGCGGCCGCGGTCGCCGCCCAGCGGAAGTTCTGGCGGAGGACCTGCCTGGCCCATTCGCTGTGGTCCTGGAGGGACGAGCCGTTGTGGCAACCCATGCAGTTGATCTCGATCCGGCCCGAGACGTCCCAGCGGGATCCGGGCGTTGCCTCGCCGTCCGTGGGCTCGGCGATGCCGCCTCCGGCCAGGTGCCGGCCGAACAGGAGCGTGAAATCCCAGGTCGAAAGCCCGAGCGTCTTCAGGTCCCAGGTTCCCGGCCATTTCCGGAGCGAGACCGGGAGGATCGTCCCCGTCTTCTCGTCCAGGCGTATCCAGGGCTCTCCGGGACGGCCGTCGCTTCCGCCGCGCCCCGCGCTGAAATGAAGCCCTTTTTCGATGACGGCGTAATCATGGCAGGGCGCGCAGGAATAGCAGGACGAGAACGGAAGCGGATTGGGCTCGGTCGGGACGATGCCCTGGTTGAGATCGTCCTTGAGCGGGATGCGGTGGACGGGGCTTGTCCGGCTCCCGGTCCACTTGGCCTGCTTGTCCGCGGAGGCGAGCCCGACCCCCGCCAGACAAATTAAAGCGACGGCGACAAGGGGACATGTACCGAATTTTCTTAAATTCGGTACGTGTCCCCAGAATTCTTCTTGCGCGTGTCCCCGAAATTTCCCGCGGCGCCTCATGCTCTGAACTCCCCGGGCCGGAAGCGGATGAGATTCCGGGACCGGACGGCGTCATTGACCTTAAGGACGGCCACGGCGCTTTCGTAGGCGAGCTCGGCCGGACAGCCGAGCGGCGTCCCGTTCCGGACGGCGCCGAAGAAATTCTCGAGATGGGGCTGGTGGGCGGGCTTGGCCAGGTCGACCGGCAGCGGCCAGCGGCCGGCCTCGGCCGTGACCCGGACATCGACGAACACGTTCCGGGTGTCGACCTTCTGGATGGCGGACGCCTCGCTCAGGAGCAGGCCCTCCTTGACCAGGGAATCCCATTCGGGAGCGTGGGCCTCGCGCATGGCCCAGTTCCCCCTCTGGGCGACCTCGGAGATGACGAGCGACCCGTCGTCGCCCATGAACGTCTCGTAGAAGCCGCCGTGCTTGGTCGTGGTCTGAACCTGGTAGAAGGCCCGGGCCGCGCCCTGGGCCGTTTCGAACTCGAAGATGGCCATGACGTTGTCGAACCATTCGCGGCCCTTGTAAGTGTCGACACCGCCGCTGGCCACGACCGAGCTCGGGTTCGTCCCGAACACCCAGGCGAACAGGTCGATCTGGTGCGAGCCGAGGTCCACGATCGGTCCGCCGCCGTATTTCTTGTACCAGCGCCAGTTGCGGAACTCGGTCATCGAACCGTAGCCGTAGCGTTCCAGGATCGTCGCGTCCAGGGTGTACTTCTTGGGCCAGCCGAGCATGTCGGCCTTGGACCGGTTCCACTGGGCGTAAGCCAGATTGACCCGGCCCAGGACGCGCCGTTCCCGGATGAGGCGGTCGATGGCATGGAGATAGCGGGGGTTGGAGCGGCGCTGGTGGCCGATCTGGAGGAGGCGGCCGGTCCGCCGGGCCGTCTCGACCATGGAGCGGGCCTTGTCGAGCAAGTTCGACATTTCCTTCTCGCAGTAGACATGGAGGCCGGCCTCCAGGCAGGCATTGGCCTGCTCGGCGTGCATCCAGTCCGGCGTCGCCACGATCGCCGCGTCGAGCCCCTTCTCCTTGGCCAGGAGCTCACGGTAATTCTCGTAGAGGGTCACGGGCTGGCCGTACTTGCGGAGGTAGCCGCTCGCGTACTGGCGGCTGTACTCCCAGATGTCGCAGACGGCGACGATCCGGATGCCCGGAATGCGCAGGCAGGATTCGATCAGGACCCGGCCCTGCTCGCCCGCGCCGATCAGGGCGACTCGGAGGTCGCCGGGGCTATGATCCGAATCTCTTGAATCGGTGCTAGCCCCCTGCATTTGATTCGGCGCGTCCTCTCCCAAGGCACCGGCGGCCAGCGCGGCGCCTAGTCCGGCCGCGGCCGAGGACCTCAAAAAGGCGCGGCGGGACACGACCCGAGGGGTTTGGCTCGTCTCATCTTGGCTCATTGAACATCTCACTATAAAAGTTTTATTTCTTGGCTTTCATGTCCTTATCGAAGGCGACCCCGGAGGGCGCGAAGTTGACGGACCGGACGAATTCGAGGGATTCCCTGGCCCCCGCCTCGCGGTCCATGCCGTTGTCCTCCCACTCGACCGAGAGCGGGCCCTGGTAACCGGCCGCGTTGAGCTCCCGGACGATGGCGTCGAAGTCGACGTCGCCGCGGCCGAGCGACCGGAAGTTCCAGCCCCGGCGCAGGTCGCCGAAGGGAAGGTGGGAGCCGAGGATGCCGGTCCGGCCGTCGAGCGTCAGCGCGACGTCCTTCATGTGGACGTGGTAGATCCTGTCGTGGAACTCGCGGATAAAAAGATGCGGCTCCATCCCCTGCCAGACGAGGTGGCTGGGGTCGAAATTAAGCCCGAGGGCCTGGCGGCCGTTGAAGACCGCAAACAGGCGCTGGGTCGTATAGAAGTCGTAAGCGATCTCGGTCGGATGGACCTCGAGGCCGAACTTGACCCCGCACTTGTCGAACTCGTCCAGGATGGGCGTCCAGAGCTCCCTGACCCGCTCGAATCCCTTCTGGATCATCTCCTCGGTCGTGGGCGGGAAGGAGTACCAGGCCTTCCAGATCGACGATCCCATGAAGCCGGTGACGACCGAGCAGCCCATGGCCTGGGCGGCCTTGGCCGTCGCCTTCATTTCGTTGACGGCCCAGGCCCGGATGTCGTCGGGCTTGCCCTTGTGGCGGGCCGGCGCGAACGCGTCGAGCCGCTTGTCGTGGCTGTCGCCGACGCACTGGCCGGCCAGGTGGGCGCCCAGGGCCCAGCAGCCGAGCTTGTATTTCTTGAGGATCGCCTTCTTCTTATCGACGTAAGCCTTGTCCGAGGCCGCCTTGCGGACGTCGAGGTGGTCGCCCCAGCAGGCGATCTCGAGGCCGTCGTAGCCCCAGCGACTCGCCTTCTTGCAGATCTCTTCGAAAGGAAGGTCCGCCCACTGTCCGGTGAAGAGCGTCACGGGTCGCGCCATGGTCCCCTCCTGAGGGGGACATGTTCCGAATTTTCTTGAATT
>Ga0315274_10003637_pt1 | contig 22922 bp, 21 predicted proteins | sample YL17G02_20_MG_FD_203700 | JGI IMG/M metagenome (GOLD analysis project Ga0315274, IMG submission 203700) | Sediment microbial communities from Yellowstone Lake, YNP, Wyoming, USA - YL17G02_20 | ecosystem: Environmental > Aquatic > Freshwater > Lake > Sediment | place: USA: Wyoming | collected...
AAGTGGAGATCGTCGAAGAGGAATGGACGCGGGACTTGGAGTTTGCCAAGGCCAATCTCAAGGGCGAGCTGGCCAATGTGCTGTTCAACGATCGCAACCTGTACCATGCCGTGCGCATTGAGGCTGACACCCAAGTGCTGACGGCTATTACCCTTTTCGACCAAGCGCGTCAGATGGCCCAGACGGTTTTTGAGACCGGCAGGTGATCCGGGCCATTGGCCTGAAAAAACAGACTACTACAAACCGTACCCGAGGGGTCGTGTTCTGGGGGCGGTGGCCGTCTCCTTGCCCTGGTCTCGGAGGGAACCGGCCCGGACCTGAAAGCGCTTTGCTTGCTCTTTTCGCGGATATTTTCTATATTTAGCGTTTCACAAGCGCTCCATTCGGGCCCCGCTGACGGCTGCTTCCGGTGATGCTCGCACTCCAAAGCCTACACCGTTCATCCCACATGTTCAGAACCTTCGCCTCGATTCTCGTGCTTCTCTGGGCAGGAGCTTGGATCGTGCCGACCGCCTCCGCCGCCAAGAACGAGACGCTCGACCGGGCGCGCGAAGCGGCCCGGCATCAGGAGTGGGAGCAGGCTGCGGAGCTGGCGCAGAAGGCGGCCAGCGAGGATCCGAACAACGAAGACGCCTGGGCACTCTTAGGCGACATGCAGATGGCCAACGGCGACACGTCGTCGGCGGTGGCCAGCTACGGAAAGGCGCTGCAACTTGATCCCAAGCTGCCCAGCGCGGTGCTGCCCCTCACCATGTACTATCTTGATCAGAGTCGCGTGGACGATGCCGACCGCGTCGTGACGGCGGCCGAAGAGAAGGACAAGAAGGGGAAGTACGACGAGATCAAGGTGGCGCGCGGGCAGATTCACGCGGCGCGCGGCGACATGGCCGAAGCCACTCGCATCCTCGCCAGCGCCACCCGGAAGAATCCCAAGAATTCGCTCTATCCGCAGATTCTCGCCCGCATTTATGAGAACAAGCGGGTGCTCGATCTGGCCGAGAAATACTACGCGGACGCGTGGGCTCTATCGCCCGGCGATCCGGTGCTGGCCTACGAATACGCGCTGGTTCTTCAGGACCTGAAGAAGTACAACGAGGCGCTCGAACTCTTCAAGCAGGTTCAGGAGAAAGATCCCAGCAACCGCAACGTGGACTACATGATCGGCCGGCTCTACTATGCGGCGCGGCGGTGGGCCGAGGCGGCCACGCAGTTCGAACGCGCCTGCGAGAAGCGTCCCGACCATTTTCTCTCGCACTATCTGCTGGGCAAGAGCTATCTCGAATTCTCGCGGGCCGAGAAGCTGAATTTCTACCCGCAGGCGGAAGCGGCCCTGCGCCGCGCGCACGAGCTGAAACCGGAGCGCAAGGACGTCACCGCGCTGCTGGCGGAAGTTCTGGCCACCGAGGGCAAGCTCTACTATCAGCGGGCCTCGGCGGACACCCTGGGCGCCAAAGGTCCTTTGAACGACGTCTTTCTGGTGGTGGCCAGGCGGCGTTACACCCACAGCACCGTTCCCGCCGCGCAGGATGACGAGCTGAACAGCGCGCTGCGCAAGGCCAAGCTGACCGACTCTCTCGCTCAGGATATGGTGCGCAAACTCGATGAGAAGGCGGCCTTGCTGGACTCGGCGATCCGGCTCTCTCATCAGGCGTTTCTTGCGGATTCCGGCGCGCCCTTTGCGCTGAGCCAGATGGGCCGCGCCTGGGACAAGTTGGGGAACCTCGATTCCGCGGTACACTACGCCGAGGCGCAGCACCGGCTGACTCCCGAAGACGCCAATGAGCTGGCGCGTCTGGTCAACGTGAGACAACGCCGCAAGGACGATCAGGCTCTGGTGGACCTGTTGCGGCCGCACTATGAAGCGCTGGACTGGTCCGTTCCCAAAGCCGCCGCCGATACCGCGTCAACGCCGCAGGACAAGTTTCTCGAGCGCTATGCGGGCGTTTACGTAAATTCGCTGGTCGAGACCGGCAAGTCCGCGCAGGCGCGCGAGGCTTTGCGGGCTATGCTCAAATACAGGCCGGGCTGGTGCGACGGTCACGCGCTGAACGCCTACATTGACCTGCGCCGTCAGGACTACGCAGGCGCCATTCCCACGTTGCAGGCGGCGGTGCGGGACTGCCCGAAGAACGCCGATCTGTGGGTCTCGCTGGGCGACAGTTGGTACTTTTCCGGACCGCGGAACAAGGAGAATGTGGCCCGGGCGAAGGAAGCGTACATACGGGCCTGTGAGTTGGGGGCCAATGACGGCTGCGACAAATTCCGGCAGCTCAGCCGGTAGCGCCGCGCCGATTACCGCCGACAGATAACTCGAGATAAACCTTACGGACAGAAGGATCAGGGATGAAGCAAGGTACGTTCACCATCATCGTGTTGGCCGCCGCTCTCGTGCTGGCCAACGTATTCTTCTACGGGATTCTCCCGTCGTTGGATCAGGGCCTTGAGAAGACCCCGATCTCGCATCAGGTGCGTCAGGGCGGAATCGTCGTTCCCTTTCTGATCACGATTACCCTGATGCTGTTGACGTTCATCGTGGAGCGCATCACCACTCTGGGTCGGGCGAAGGGCACGGCTCCGCTGCCCGCGTTCTTCTCCAATTTCACGAAGGCCGTTCGCGAAGGCAAGTACTCGGAAGCGGCGCAGTTGTGCGACAAGCAGCGCGGCTCGGCCGCGGCGGTGCTCAAGGCGGGCGCCGAGCAGTATGTGCGAACCATCAGCGACAAGAGCATGGGCACCGAGAAGCGCCTGGCCGAGACCCAAAGGGCCATCAATGAAGCGCGATTGCTCGAAGTGCCGTTCCTCGAGCGCAATCTGATCGCGCTCTCCACTATCGCCTCCATCGCCACCATGGCCGGTCTGCTGGGAACGACGGTGGGCATGATTCGCGCCTTCGCCGCCATGGCCACGCAGGGCGCGCCCAACGCCGCCGAGCTGGCGCGCGGCATTTCCGAGGCGCTGGTGAATACGGCGCTCGGTCTGTTCGCCGCCATTTGCGGCATCGTGGCCTACAATTTCTTCGTCAACAAGGTGGACCAGTTCAACTATTCGATTGACGAGGCCGCCTATCTGATGGTGGAAATTCTGAAGGAAAAGGAAGCCGCCTGATGCCGTCTCCCGCGTGCGCCCGCCGCAACGCGGAGAATGAAACAAGGGTTTGAACATGGCTGCACCGAAAAAGCGACGCATTCCCGTTTCCATTGACATGACGCCGATGGTGGACATCGCCTTCCTCCTGCTCATCTTCTTCATGTCCACCACGCAGTTCAAGAAACCGACGGAAGTGGAAGTGCAGGTGCCGACGTCCCACTCCGTGCGCAAGCTGCCGGAGACCGGGATGATCGTCATCACCATCACCCGCAACGACGACATCTACATGTCCACCGAGGTGGCCGTGTTGGACTACGCCAACGGCCTGTCCGAACGTGTCGAGACCGGCGCCATCCACAGCAAGCGGTGGCGGGCCGACGAGATTCCGCCCAAGGTTCGCGAGCTGCAGATCAAGCGGCTGGTGAACATCGTGGTGATCCGCGCGGACCGCGAGACCTCGTACCGCGCCATCGAAAGCGTGATGGAGACGCTGCAGAAGAACGACCTCAACATTCTGCAGCTCGTCACCGATTTGGAAGAAGAGCGCCAGTTGGTGCCCGCCGGCGGCGGATTGCCGGTGGGAGAGTAGCCGGCCGGCGCGCATCCGCATCAATCGCAAACCTTCAAACGAGACAGAATAGACTATGGGTGCTGTTGACGTAGGCGGTCCGAAAAAATCCGGAGCCGGTCCCAGTTGGAAAAGGCCGCGCATTGCCATCCGCATTGACATGACGCCGATGGTGGACATCGCCTTCCTGCTGCTCATCTTCTTCATGGTGACCACCGTCTTCCGTCTGCCGCAGGCGATGGAAATGAATCTGCCAGAGACTGACCCCGATAAGCCTCCGCCGACCACCAAGGTGTTCGGGCCGAAGTTGCTGACGCTGTTCGTCATGCGCATCGGCGATCTGGACTCGCTGGCTTACATGATCGGCATCGAGTCCCCGAAGCCTCTGGCGTGGGACAGCCTGCGCAGCAAGCTTCTCGAACGCCGCGCCATTTACGGTGACAGCCTCACCGTGCTGACCAAGATTGACCGCAAGGCCAAGTATATCTCGATGGTGAACATGGTGGATGAGCTGAACGTGGCCAAGACCACGCGCTTTTCCATTGACCGCTACACCACCTACGACGACTCGATTATGCGGGCCGCCGGTTTCACCACGGGCGGCTCGGCCGGATTGCCCGAGCCGGTGTTTTCAGAAGAAGAGTAGCCAATCTTCCGGGCTTCCGCGGCCGGTCCGGCCGCAGGAAATCCGGCGCCTTTCGAGGTTCGCATGAATTTCTACGAACAACTGATGCAGGGCCGCTACGGCTCCTTCGAGCTCAAGAAGATCGTGGGGCCGAACCTGCTGCGCGGGCTGGCTATCAGCTTCCTGCTGCACAGCGCAGTCGTCGCCTCGCCCTACATCGTCAAGCTTTTCAAGGGCGAGGAAGACATTCCGCCTCCGCCGGTTCGGGTGGTGGACATCAGCATGCTCACCAAGCTGCGCAGTCTGCAGGATTCGCAGGAGCAGGTGCGCATCGCCCTTCCCAAGTTAGCGGCGCCTAAGGCGGCCATTCCCGTGGCTGTGCCCGAAGATGAAGTGCCTCTGGATCAGGCGCTGATTCCGACGCAGGCGGAAATCGCTACGCAGGTGGGGGCCACCGATGAAGGTCTGGACATCCGGCCCGGCGAGCAAATCGAGATCAAGGAAGAGACCGGCGAGGCCATTCCCGACATGGGTGTCTTCGTACCTTTCGAAGTGCCGCCGCAGCCGCTTGATGACTTCAGTCCGCAGCCCGAGTTTCCCGAACTGGCCAAGACCGCCGGCGTGACCGGAAAAGTCATCGTGCAGGTCTACGTGGACAAGCGCGGCGAAGTGAAGAAGTGGAAGGTCGTGAAGGAAGATCCCCGCGACCTCGGCTTCGGCGAAGAGGTGGAGAAAGTCATCAAGAAGTGGAAGTTCACACCGGCCATTCAGCAAGGCAACCCGGTGGGAGTGTGGGTGGCGGTGCCCTTCACGTTCAAGTACAAGAAGTGATGCGGAGTTTTCCGGGGCGGCTTTCGGGCCGCCCCGCTTGCTGTCGGGGGATGCGTCGCAACTTTTGAGCGTATCGCATCGTTCAATAATTGGGAAGGGGGCGCGAGGAAAACACCGGGGACGCCACATTCGGCAACTCAACCTTGCGGAGGGTCCCATGAACGAGTTTGAACGGCTGGAACGGCGGCACCTCGGGGCGCTGGGGATCAAGCACTCCGTCGGCCCGAACCTGATTCGCGGCTTGGTGGTGAGCGTGCTTTTTCACAGTACGTTGATTTCGCTGCCGGTTGTGGCGCGGTGGATTGCGCCGCAAGAAGAGGGTGTGGTGATTTCGGGGCTGAGCGGTCCGATCATCGTCTTGCCCCCGCTGCCGCGGGGAAAGCCGTGGATTCCGCCCCGGGACCTGTTTCCGACACCGCCCAAGCGTCCGATGGACGGCAAGTGGGTTCCCACGCCGCAGGAACCGATAGTGGATTCCACGCAGGCCAAAGAGCCGCAGTCGCCGGCGGGCGGTGGCGGTGGCGGAGGAACCGGCGGCACAGGGAATGGAAAGGATTCCACCGGGGACATCGGGGGATTCATTCTGCCGGAGGACACGATTCCTCCCGACAGCATCTTCATCGCGGTGGAGCTTGACCCTCAGACTATTCCTGGAATGTGTCCGGGGCCTGAATTTCCCGAGATGGCCCAGATCGCCGGCCTGGACGGCAAAGTCACGGTGAAGGTTTGGGTGGATCGCTCGGGGGACGTGCGCAAGTGGAAGATCATTCAGGCCAGTCCGGCCGGCCTGGGATTCGAGGACGAAGTGCTGAAGGTGGTTCCCAAGTGGAAGTTCACACCCGCCGTTCAGCAAGGCCGCGCGGTGGGCGTGTGGGTGGCGATTCCCTTTAAGTTCATCTGTAAGCGATAGCCGCGCGAGGGCTGCTTGCTCTCCGGTACTTTCCTATGACGATTCTGACCCGGTGGATTCTGCCGATTGCCTTCGTGGCGGTCGGCATTGCCATTCTCACCGGCTGGATGCTCCCGCAGTTGCAGGGGTATTCCGGGTTGCGGCTCATTTTAGGTGTGGTGGCTCTATTGTTAGGTGTGCACCGCTTCTTCGCCTCGCGTACCGTGTCTCGCGGGAGCCGGCGGCGTTTCGGCGGCCAGCGGCCGCGACCGTGGGAGTGAGCCCATGAAACGCGTTGCACTCATTTTGCTGCTGACGGCGTGGGTGATCGTCGCGGGTTGCGGCCCGCGCACACCACCCGCTTCGATGACCTCGGGCGAGGCCACCATCGCCGCGTCGGATGCCGCCTTCTATCTGGCGTGGAAGCTGGCCGGCGCGTTTCAGGATAATAATCCCCAAGCGGTCATCAAGATTCGCAACGTGGACAACCGCTCGATGGTGGATTCGCTCCTCAGCGAAAGGGTGGAAGAGATTTTTCTGGACCGCACTCTCGCTCCGCTCGAGTCTCTGGCCTTCCGCGACGCGAAGCTCAAACTCTTCACCTACGCCATCGCCTACTCTCCGGTTTACCTGCTCGTTCCCAACGGCAATTCCGTCAGCAGCGTGGACAGCGCCGAATTGCGCGGGATTCTCACCGGAGCGATCCGCGATTGGCAAGACGTGGGCGGGGAGAATCTTCCGCTCACGCCGTACCTGCCGCTGCCCGCCGAAGGAGCGTTCCAATCGCTGCTGCGCTATTTCGGCGGCCTCGATTCGGTGAGCGCGCGGCTGTGCAGCACCGCCGCGGGAATGCTGGAAGCTGCGAAGGGCGATCCCGGCGCGCTGCTCCTATACTCTCTTCCCATCGAGAATCTGCCTTACCGGCGGTTGAAGTTCGAGCGGGAGGGTTACGAGATTCCGGCCAATGTCGAGACGATCATGGAGGAACCCGCTTACCCGCTCCGCCTTGATTTCACCTATGTGACCACGCACGCCAAAGACGACGTGGCGGCGGGCTACCTCACTTTCTGCACCAGCAACACCGGGCAAAGGGAGGCTATGCGTATCGGTTATCGCCCGGCGGCCGTGCCGGTGCGCATCGTTCGCATGCGCTGACGACGACAATCGGTGAGTTTTGAACAAGGGCGAGACGCAGGCCGTGCTCGCCTTTTGTGTTGGCCGGGAAGGCGCAAGGTCAATAGTCAAGATATTATGATTATGATATTTAGATTGACAGTCGCGGAGTGGCTGCGGCTTGCCGATTTGCGCGGAAATGGTTATTATATAAGCTCGCACGTTAAACCCTTGGGAGATCGCGTGGCGAAGAAGACCGCCCTGACCGACATTCATCGCCAACTGGGCGCGAAGATAGTGGAGTTTGCCGGCTTCGAAATGCCGGTTCAGTACACGTCCATCCGTGGCGAGCACCTGCGTGTGCGCACCACGGTGGGTGTTTTCGACGTTTCACACATGGGGGAGTTCTATGTCACCGGCCCGGAGCGCGAGGCCTTCGTGGATTACGTGACCGTGAACGACGTGAAGGCGCTGTCGGTCGGTCAGGTTCAGTATTCCTGCATGTGCAAGCCGCACGGCGGTATTGTGGATGACCTGTTGGTCTACCGTTTTCCCGACCGCATCATGCTGGTGGTGAACGCATCCAACATGGAAAAGGACTTCGGCTGGCTGAAGGAGAATCTGCGCGGCGGCGTGCAGCTCGAAAACCGCAGCGACGACATCACGCTCCTGGCCGTGCAGGGCCGTGATGCGCAAGCGTTGATGCGGAAGCTGACGGAAACGGATTTGTCGCAGATCAAGTATTATTGGTTCGTGGAGGGCCGGGTGGCGGGCGCGCCGGCGGTCATTTCGCGCACCGGCTACACCGGTGAAGACGGTTTTGAGATCTATCTGGCCAATCGCGACGGCGTGACGGTGTGGAACGCGCTGTTGGATGCAGGTAAGGAGTTCAGTCTGGAACCCATCGGACTGGGCGCGCGCGACAGCCTTCGCCTCGAGATGAAAATGTGCCTCTACGGCAACGACATTGACGAAACCACGCATCCGCTGGAAGCCGGGCTGGGGTGGATCACCAAGCTGAACAAGGGCGACTTCATCGGCCGCGACAAGATTCTTGCACACAAACAGGCGGGACTGACGCGCAAGTTGGTGGGTTTGGAAGTGGAAGGCGCGGGTTTCCCCCGTCACGGCTACGCCATCCTGCACAAAGAGGACGGCCGGAGTATTGGAACCGTGACTTCGGGAACCGTCTCTCCCTGCTTGAATAAAGGCATCGCCATGGGATATGTGCCCTCGGAACTGAGCGAGATCGGCAGCGAGGTGAAGATAGACTGCCGCGGCCGCGTGTTTCCGGCGAAGGTCGTGAAGACTCCGTTTTATCAGCGGCCCTACTGATGAAACGCGAGGACTCGATATCGCACGATGCGCCGCTGGAAGTCAAGCTCTTCGCCACTCCGCGCGAAGTCGCCGAAGACGATCTGCGCGGCTGCGCGGTGGTGGTCATAGACCTGCTGCGTTCGTCTTCCAGCATCGTCAGCGGCCTGATGAGCGGGGCGCGCGAAATCATTCCGGTGCTGACTCCCGCCGAGGCGGGCGAACTGGCCTCGCGCGTGGGCCGTGGGATGAGTCTGCTCTGCGGTGAGCGCGAAGGCCGCAAGATTGACGGCTTCGATCTGGGCAACTCGCCTTCGGAATATTCTCCCGAGCGCGTGGCCGGCCGCATTCTCATTTTCTCCTCGACCAACGGGCCGGCGGCGGTGCTGCGCGCGCGTTTGGCCGACCGCGTGTACGTGGGCGGCTACAACAATTTCGGAGCGGTGCTGAAACGGCTTCACGAAGACCGCAGGCCGGTAGTCGTGATCTGCGCCGGCAAAGAGGGGCATTTCGCCATTGAGGACTTCGTCTGCGGCGGCAAGTTCGTGGTGGCGCTGGAAACGCGTTTCAAGCACAGCGTGATTCTCAACGACGGCGCTCGCGCCGCCGCGCTGCTGCACCGCCATTTCGACGGCAGCCTCACCAGCCTGCTCAAAAGCTGCGAGCACGGCAAGTACCTCCTGTCTTTGGGCGCGGAGGACGACATCGAATTCTGCGCGCGCATGGACTCGCATCCCGTCGTCCCGATGTTGATCGAAGGGAAGATTCGAGGATTCAAACCCGATGGCAGTCCGCTCGAGCTCGCGACCGGCGCGGCCTGAGTCCGTTCCGTCGGCTTCCTTCCTTTGGGGACTGGCGCTCCTGGCGCTGGCCCTGCTCGTGTTTCTGGCCTTGGTGAGCTGGTCGGCGTCCGACTGGCCCGCCACCGATGACACGGCTCATTTCGCCAACTGGATCGGACAGATGGGCGCCATCCTGGCGCACACGCTGGGGCCGTTTCTCCTGGGCCGGTGGGCGGCCTTCGCCGTCGCGCTGGTGATCGGCATCTGGGGCTGGACTCTGCTGCGGCATCTGAATTGGCAGCGGCCGTTCGAGCTTTCGGTGTGGGTGCTCGTTTTCGCTCTCTGGCTCTCCACGTTTCTCGGGCTGGCCGGCGACATTTGGCCGGACTTGAAGCAGGTGGACTACTATCCGCATTCCGGTCAGTTCGGCGCGTGGGCATCAGAGCACCTCACGGTTCTCATGGGTCACACTGGCGCGGTGGTTCTCCTGCTGCTCATTCTCGTCGTGGGACTGGCGTTTTCGGTGGCGGGATTCGCGGGATGGTTCGAGCGCGGCGTGACCAAGACCATTGACCGCGTGTCCGGCGCAAGTCTGCCTCGCTTGCGCGCGCGGAAGGAAAAGCCGGCGGAGGAGATGGACGCTCGGACCGCGCTGCCGGCGGAAGCGGAGTCGCTCGAAACCGCCTCCACTACAGAGGGCGAAGCGGGCGGAGGCGGCCTGCGCAAATTGGGACGTTTGGTCTCGCGGCGCGAGAAGCGGCAGCCCGCATCGCAGCTCGCCATTCAGATCGAGGATCAAACCGGCTACGTCTTTCCGTCGCTCGATCTGTTCAATCCGCCCAAGCCGGGACAGGAATCCGGCATGTCGCCCGAGGAGCAGCAGCGCAATTCCGAGCTGTTAGAGAAAACGCTGGCGACCTTCGGCGTGCAGGCCCGCGTGGTGCGCGTGAATCCCGGTCCGGTGATCACGCGTTTCGATCTGGAACCCGCGCCGGGAGTGAAGGTCTCGCGCATTGAGGCTCTGGCCGACGACATCGCTCTCGCGCTGCGGGCGCGCGGCCTGCGCATACTCGCTCCCATTCCCGGCGTGGCCGCGGTGGGCGTGGAAATGGCGAACATCAAGCCGGCCACGGTGACGTTCCGCGAAGTGGCCGAATCCCCGGCTTATCAGTCGTCCGAATCGAAGCTGACCATCGCTTTGGGCCGCACCGTATCGGGCGACATCTTCGTCTGCGATCTGGCCACCTTGCCGCATCTGCTCATCGCCGGAACAACGGGCAGCGGCAAGTCGGTGTGCATAAACACCATCATCGCCTCGATTCTGCTGCGCACGACTCCCGAGGACATTCAGTTCGTGCTCATTGATCCCAAGAAGCTGGAACTCTCGGCCTACAACGAGCTGCGCAATCATCATATCACGCACCGTCCCGACCTTTCGGAATACGTCATTACGCGGCCCGACGAAGCGGTGAAAGTGCTCAACAGTTGTCTGGTGGAGATGGAACGGCGCTACGACTTGCTCGCCGAGCGCGGCGCGCGGCATCTGGCCGAGTACAACGGGCTCGTGCGCGACGAGCCGGGGGAAAACAACGAGCGCCCGCTGCCGTTTATCGTGGTGGTGATTGATGAGCTGGCCGACCTGATGACCACCGCTCAGCGCGAAGTGGAGGAGCCCATCGCGCGACTGGCGCAACTGGCGCGCGCGGTGGGCATTCATCTCATCGTCGCCACGCAACGTCCGTCGGTGGACGTCATCACCGGAGTCATCAAGGCCAATTTTCCGGCGCGCATCGCTTTTCGCGTGGCCATGAAGGTGGACTCGCGCACCATTCTGGATACCAACGGCGCCGAGATGCTGTTAGGACAGGGCGACATGCTCTTTCAGCATCCCGAGGAACCGGCGCCCATTCGCGTGCAGGGCGCGCTTCTCACGTCGGCGGAAATCTCGCGCTTGATCTCGCACATCTGCAAGCAGCGGCCGCCGCGTACGAAGTTAGTGCTTCCCGTGGAGGAAGAGGATCAGGCGGGAATGTCGCTCGTCCTGGATCCCAACGACCGCGATCCGTTCTTCCTGGAGGCGGCAAAGATTGTCGTGCGCACCGGGCAGGGCAGTGTTTCCATTCTGCAACGCCGGTTGAAGGTCGGCTACAGCCGGGCCGCGCGGCTGATTGACCAATTAGAACGCGCCGGCGTGGTGGGTCCCTTTGACGGTTCCAAGGCGCGCGCCGTTCTGGTGGACGAGCGGTATTTCGACTCGACTCATGAGAAGTAGCATCTTTGTCGTTCTTGCGCTGTCCGCATCGGTGTTGTTTGCGGCCACTCCGGCTGAAGAGCTTTACTCCGCTCTGGAACGGCGTTTGCACGCCCTCCAATCGCTGGAAATCCAATATGAAGCGGTGGGCGAGGCGGTGGAAGGCCAGCAGCTTGCGGGCCGCCTGCTGTGGGTCAAGCCGGAGCGCTTTTTTCACGACACGCCCGAGTGGTCCTTGTGCGAGGCGGGTGCGGAGCGGTGGCGCTATCTGAAGGCGCAGAACACTCTGATTCGCGAAGATATTCGCGACGATCAGAGTGAATGGCTGCCGGACGAAGTGCTCTTCAACCTGCGAAAGAGTTTTCGCGCACGCACGCTCGACGACACCAACGGCGGGCGGCGCATCCTGCATCTGCAGCCCGCCGATCCGGCCCTGAGCGGCGAGGCGACGCTGGAGTTCGCGGCGGGTTCGTCGCGTCCCGATGCGCTGGAGTTCAGCTCGCCCGACGGACAAGCGCTGCGCTACCGGATTGTCGCTTGGCGCGAGAACGCCGCGGTGGACGAAGCGGTGTTTTCTCCCCCGGATGTGCCGGCTCAGAACCTGATGGATTTTCGCGGCGCGGGGCAAAGCAAGTAGGACTCCCATGCGTGGACTGCGCCTCGTTCTCAGCTTTGCCCTCAGCCTGCTCTTTCTCTATCTGACGTTCTTTGTGCCGCACATCGGCGATCTTGTGGGCGGTGGCTTGAGCGTGAGTCAGGCGCTCTTCGGGCACATGCGCTTCGATCTGGCCGAGCTGGGGCGGGTGCTGGCCGCGGCCGACTGGCTGCCCATCGCCTTGGCGGGGATTCTCTTTTTCGCGGCGCTGGCCTTGCGGGCGTGGCGCTGGCAGGTGATGCTCGCGCCGGTGGTGCGCATTGGCTACGGCGGAGTGTTCGCCGCCATGTGCATCGGTTACATGGCCAACAACGTGCTTCCGCTGCGCATGGGGGAGCTCTACCGCGCGCACGTCGTCTACCGGATTTCGGGCTTGTCGCGCAGTGCGGCCTTCGGCAACGTGGTGCTGGAGCGCGTGGCCGACCTGCTGTTCATGGTCCCGTATCTGATGCTGACTCTGCTGCTGTTCCCGCTGCCCGGCTGGCTGAAGAACGCGGCCTATGCCATGGCGGGAACCGTGCTGGCGGCTACCGCGTTTCTGGTGTGGCTGGCGCTGGATCGCGTGCGGGCTCTGGACATGGTCCGCCGCTTGATCCGGGTGCTGCCGGGAAAGTTCGGTGCGGCTCTAATGACACTGATCGAGAGGTTCACCTCGGGCTTCGAGGTCATTCGCCGCTCCGAACACCACGTCGGGTTGGTGGTCAGCTCGCTCGCGCTGTGGGCCATGTATGCGGCCATGGCCTATCTGGTCCTGCGGTCGCTGGGATTCATGCATGCCGGGATCGAGGCGATTGACCAAAACCCGCTGGGCGCGGTGCTGGTCATCCTCATGATTACCACCGTGGGCTTCATCATTCCCGGCGCGCCGGGAGCGGTGGGCACTTATCACGGCTTGACGGTGTTAGGACTCGGTCTGTTCGGTGTTCCCGGTGATCGCGCCGCGGGGTTTGCCATTCTGCTGCACGCGCTGAACTACGTTCCCTTGACGGCGTTGGGACTCATCTTTTTCTGGAAGCTGGGACTCACGTTTCATGATACGGACCGCAGGACTTTGATGGAGGATATCTCACCCGCGTCCACGGGGACCTCCGGGGCGGTGAAGAAGGTCGGTAGATAACTGGCGAGGCGCATTTGGAAGGCAAAGACATATCGCAGCAGTTGTCGGAGTTTCTCCGCATTCTGTTTCGCGGCCGGTGGATCATCGTGGTGTCGTTTCTGGCCGTCGTCGGGGCGGTGACGTTTCTCACCTACCGCATGCGTCCGCAGTATGCGGCCACGACGTCCATGCTGATCCTGGGCCAAGACCGGGTGGAGAATGCGTTCATGGATCGCACACCCGCTCCGGCGGCGCGCACGCGCAATCTGAACGTGATGGAGATTCTTCAGAGCCGAATGATCGCCGAGGACGTGATCCGGTCGCTGGCGGACTCGCCCTACCGGACGGAGCTGGCGCTGATGCAGGAAACCACTCCCAGCGGCCGGCCGATCAGTTTCGACGCGCGGGCCGGCGCTTTGCGCGGCATGATCAGTGTGTCTCTGCAGAAGGACACCGACGTACTGAAATTGACCGTCATCGCGTACACACCGTTCGAGGCCGCGTTTCTGGCCAATCGCGTGGCCGAGCAGTTCTACACCTATTCGCTGCAGTCCGCGCGCGGCGAGATCACGGACGTCCGGCAGTTTCTCGAGCAGCAGCTCGATATCGTGCGCGGTCAGCTCTCGCAGTCCGAGGAATTGGAACGCAGCTACAAAGAGAGCCAAGGGGTCTCGGCGCTCGATGAGGAAACGACGGCCCTCGTGGGACAGTCGGCGGAGTTTCACGCGCGCTACAACACCACCCAGACCGAGCTCAACGCGCAGCTTCGCCGCCAGGACTATCTGCGCAAGCAGTCGGCCGAGGCGCGCGGGACGCTGTTAGAGGATATCGGCAGCGCCACCAGCCCGGTGATCGTGTCCATGCAGCGGGAAATCGCGGAGAAGCAGACCCGCATCGCCACGCTCCTCGCGAATCCGGGGCCGGGCACCGACGTGACCGTCGCCGCTCTGGAAAAAGAACTCGAGACCATCAAGGCGAAGCTCATCGAGGAAGTGCGCAAGGTGGCGGGCGGCTCGCAGTCGCTCGATCCCATGCGCACCTCGCAGCAGCTTTTCGAGAGCCTGTTGAGCACGGACGTCGAGATCAAGGCTCTCACCGCGCGCGCCGAGGCCTTGCGCGAAGTCATGCAGAACATGGACTACGAACTCGAGCGGCTGCCGCAGAAGACTTTGGTACTGGCGCGGCTGACCCGGGATCGCGAGCTCAACGAGAAGCTCTACCTCATGCTGACCGAAAAATATGAGGAGAGCCGCATTGCCGAGGCCGGGAAGTCGGCGGCCGTGCAGATCATTGACCCGGCCAAGCCCTCGGCCAAGCCCATCAGCCCGAACAAGAAACTGAATATTCTGCTCGGCATGCTCTTCGGTCTGGCCATCGGCGTGGGCATCGCTTTCTTCCTCGAGTTCCTTGACGACACGGTAAAAACCGGAGACGACCTCGAGCGCATCGGACTGACGGTGCTGGGCACCATTCCGCTGGTCTACACCGACCAGATCATCCGCCGCCTCAAGAAAGAGGGACGGCAGTTCACCGACGCGGATCTCCACCGGGTGGAGGCCAAGATGATCACCCGTTTCTCGCCCAAGTCCCCGGTGAGCGAGGCCTACCGCAGTCTGCGAACGAACATTCAGTTCGCCGACATTGACCACCCCAAGCGCGTGTTGATGATCACCTCCACCATGTCGAAGGAGGGCAAGTCCACCACGGCGGTGAATCTAGCCATCACTCTCACTCAGACCGGATCGCGAGTGCTGTTAGTGGACAGCGATCTGCGGCGGCCGACGCTGCACAACTTCTTTGCTATGGACAAGACTTACGGCCTGACCAACGTCATCATCGGCTCGCTGCCTTTCGAGGATGTGATCAAGCATACCGAAGTGGAGAAGCTGGACGTCATCACCGCGGGCGACATTCCGCCCAATCCGGCCGAGTTGGTGGCCTCGGACAGCATGCGCCGCTTCATCGAGCTGGCGCGCTCGCGCTATGATTACGTGCTGCTCGACAGTCCGCCGGTGGTCGCCGTGACCGACGCGGCGGTGCTGGCCACGCGGGTGGACGGAACGCTGCTGGTGGTCGGATCGGGCACGGTCAACAAGCGCGAGGTGGTGCGCGCCATCGGACTCTTGAAGAACGTACGCTCTCCGGTGCTGGGGTTGGTGCTGAACGGCCTGGACATCAAGAAGATTTACGGGTCGTACTATTACTACTTCCATTACTACCAGTACTATTACTACTACGGTTCGGAGGCGAAAGGCAAAAAGCGGAGAAAGCCGAGCCGGCCTGAGTATCAGGAAGTCACGTGATTCGCGGCGGCCCGGTGTCGGGCCGCTTCCGCTTGATTGCCGATCGTCGTAACCTCCGCATCCGTCACCTGTCCTCGCTGCCTTGACCAATCTCTCTTCCTCGCATCATCGCGATTTTTCCGCGTATCCCGACTCGGCCGAGCTCGACGGGGGAGGTTTTGCTCTTTTCGCTCCCGCCAAGATCAATCTTGGCTTGCGCGTAATCGGCCGCCGGCCCGACGGCTACCATGAGATCGAGACCTTGTTTCAGGAGATCTCGCTTTGCGACCGGCTCGAGTTTCACCCGTCGGCGGAGTGGAGATTGGAGGTTCGGGGCGCGGATTTAGATGGCGGCGAGACGAATCTCGTCACGCGCGCCGCGCGGTTGCTGAGCCATGCTGCTCGGCTGCCGTTCGCGGGACGAATCGTGCTCCAAAAGGAGATTCCTGTGGGAGGCGGCCTGGGAGGAGGGTCTTCGGACGGAGCGGTGGCCTTGATCGGTCTTTGCCGGCTTTGGGGGCTTTCATGGGGAATCGAACGGTTGGCGCCTCTGGCCGCGGAAATCGGCTCAGACTGCCTGTTCTTTCTGGTGGGAGGGCTGGCTCATGGGTCGGGGCGGGGAGAGGTGGTGGAGCCACTGGAAGGGTGTGCCTCGGGAACCGTGGTTCTGGTGGTGCCGGGATTCGGGGTAAGCACGGCCTGGGCTTATGCGAGCGGGGGGTTCCCCTTGACAGATGAGGCGAAAAGTGTTATTTTATGGTCTTGTTTCAAAGACCAACCGCTCCCGGCCGAATATCCTTATCGTTTTTCTAACGATTTGGAACATATAGTGTTAGATCGGTATCCTGAGCTTGGTCGGGTGAAGCAGAAGCTGCTGGACTCGGGCGCAGAGGGAGTCTCTCTGTCCGGCAGCGGGTCGGTTCTCTACGCACTGTTTTCAGATACGGCCCGGGCATCGCATGCCGCGCAGCAGTTCGGGCTTCCCTATCGAGTGATCATTTGCCGCGCCGTGAGTCGCCCCCGACGCACCTGAGGGATGTGCGTCACGCAGATTCGGGTATGCACCGGCGGAAGGTTCGAGGAGGAGCACCATGAACATCACCGAGGTCAACATCAACCTCCGTGATGAGGACAAATTGAAGGCCTTTGTCAACGTCACCTTCGACGACGTTTTCGTCGTTCGCGGCCTGAAGATTATCGCCGGCAAAGGGGGACTCTTTGTGTGCATGCCGAGCCGCAAGTTAGAGGACGGCACCTACAAAGACATCGCCCATCCTATCAGCAACGAGTTCCGGCAGAAACTCGAAGCGCAGGTTCTCGATGAGTATCGCCGTTTGGTGTCCACCGAGGTGGCTCTGCCCAACGCACCGGGGCACGGTATCGCAGACGAATTAGCCTGACCCCTGCCCGCAGCCCTCGGCCATTGGGGCGTAGCCAAGATGGTAAGGCACCAGGTTTTGGTCCTGGCATTCGGAGGTTCGAGTCCTTCCGCCCCAGCCCCTGCGGCCGCCCGGTGTTGAGGCGTCCGCAACTTTCGCAGCATTTGACGGAGCCGGCCCGCCCTCAGGCGGGCGAGGAACCATAGCATGCCCGAAACCTCTCCGGATCTTGACGGCTTGACGATCTTCTCCGGTACGGCCCACCGCGGCCTCGGGGAAGCCATTGCCCGCCAGTTGGGGCTCTCCCTCGGTCAGGTTTCCATTCAGCGCTTCGCCGACGGCGAAATCGGGGTGCAGTTCGCGGAGAACATCCGCGGCTTGGACGTGTTCATCGTTCAGCCCACGCATGCGCCGGCGGACAACCTGATGGAACTGCTCATCATGATTGACGCGGCCAAGCGGGCCTCGGCACGCCGCATCACCGTGGTGATTCCCTATTACGGCTATGCCCGTCAGGACCGCAAGGATGCGCCCCGGGTGGCCATCACCTCGCGTCTGGTGGCGGACCTTCTGGAAGCGGCCGGAACGCAGCGCATTCTCACCATGGACCTGCACGCGCCGCAGATTCAGGGGTTTTTCAACATTCCGTTCGATCATCTCTACGCCTCGCGGCTGTTCGTGGACCTGCTGGTCCTGCATCCCATCGAGGACATGGTGATCGTGGCCCCCGACGTGGGCTCCACCCGGCTCGCGCGGTTCTACGCCAACTACTTCAACCGCGATTTCGCGGTGGTGGACAAGCACCGCATCGGGCCCAACCACGCCGTGGCTCTCAATCTGGTGGGCGACGTGCGCGGGAAGAATTGCCTGGTGGTGGATGACATCGTGGACACCGGCGGCACGTTTTCGGCCACGGTGGCCATGCTCAAGGACCGGGGCGGCAAGGAGATCTATGCCGCCGTCACCCATCCGGTGTTTTCCGGCCGGGCGGTCGAGCGCATCGAGGCCAGTGAGATCACGCGCTTGTGGGTGTGCGACACGCTGCCCACGCCCCAGGAGCACTTGTTCGGGAAGATCCGCAAGATTTCCACCGCGCGGCTGTTCGCCGAGGCCATTCGCCGCATCCACAACGAGAAATCCATCAGCCATCTGTTCCTCGAACGGCCGCTCAGCGAGCCGCGCGAGCTGATGATTGACCGCGACGAGTAAGCCGTCGCCGCCTTTGCCTATCACACGGAAAGATTCATAGCCATGGCCGAGTTTCACATCAGTGCGCAGGAGCGGGATCCCGGCGGGACCACCAACCGCGCCTTGCGGCGTGCCGGACTGGTTCCCGGAGTTTACTACAACCGCAAGGGCGAAGTCCGCTGCCTGCAGTTTGAGCGCCACGCGCTAGACAATCTCCTGCGCAAGGAGATCGGAGTGCTGCGCGTGGATGTCCGCGGCGAGCTCTTGGACTGCATCATTCGCGAAGTGCAGCGCCATCCGGTCAGCCGCGACATCCTTCACATTGACCTCCTGGGCATCGTGAAGGGCCAGAAGATCCGCGCTCACGTGCCCGTTCACAGCATAGGCACCGCTCCCGGCATCAAGGAGGGCGGCACGCTGGAGCTCGTGATCCGCGAGATCGAAGTCGAGTGCGAACCCGCCAATCTTCCCACCCGCTTGGACGTGGACGTGTCGAACCTCCAGATGAACGACGGCGTTCGTCTCGGGGACATGCGCTTCGAAGGCGTGGTGCTGTTAGGTGATCCGCAGATGACGGTGGTGCACGTCGTGCCGCCGCGTCAAGTGGCGGTCGAAGCGGCTCCCATCGCCGAGGTCAAGGAGCCGGAGGTCATCCGCGAGCGCAAGGGCGAAGCGGAAGAGGAAGAGAAAGAGAAAGAAAAAGAGAAGGGGAAGTGACGACCGCGGCCGTGGCTTTTCATGCCGTCTTGAACCCGAGGTCACGGCTGCGCCTATGCCGCTGATCGTGGGGCTGGGAAATCCCGGCGCGGAGTACGAAGACACGCCGCACAACGTCGGCTTCGAAGTAGCCGGACGTTTGGCGCGGCGCGCGCAGACCGTGTTCCGCCGGTCGCGCGCCGGCAAGGCCGAGGAAGCCGTGTGGCCCGCCCGGCCGCAAGTGATTCTGCTTCGCCCGCTGTCGTATGTGAATCTGTCGGGCGACGTGGTGGGGGCCGCCTTGCGCTGGCACAAATTCGAAATCGCCGAGTTGCTGGTGGTCTGCGATGACGTCAACCTTCCGCCCGGTCACATTCGTTTTCGCGTCAAAGGGGGAGCCGGCGGGCAGAAGGGTTTGCTTTCAATCATCGAGGTGCTGGGCACGGAGGAGTTTGCGAGGCTGCGCGTCGGAGTCGGCGGCGGCGAGCCGGGAGCCGACGTGGCCCAGTACGTCTTGAAGAAATTCCCGCGCAATTTGCGCGTAACCATGAATACGGTGCTGGATGCGGCGGTGGAGGCCGTGGAGTGCTATCTGCGGGATGGTTTAGAGACGGCGATGAACCGCTACAACACGCGGCGGTCTTCGCCCGAGAATGACAACCCTTCCGGCGGGGACGTCCCGCCGGGCGATTTTAGTCCATAGGGAGACAGTCAGGACATGCGTACGTATGAAGCGGTGATGGTGTTTGATCCGGCGCTCGAGGTGGAGCAGATTGAAGCCGATCTGCGCAAGCTGAACGAGCTCATGGCGGCCGGCGGAGCGGTTCGCAAATGGGAACGGTGGGGAAAACGCCGGCTGACCTACGAAATCAAGGGCCGGCAGTACGGCTATTACGTGGTGGTGGTGTTCGACGGCGCGCCGGCGGGAGTCGCCGCGCTGGACCGGAACATGCGCATCTACTCGTCCATCATCCGCCATCTGATCAGCGTGGTGGAGCCGGGACACGTGCCGGAGTTGGATGCGGAGTCCGTGCGCACGCTGGGGGCCGCACCCGAGTCCGCCCCGGCGCCGGCCGCCGAGACGAATAACCTCGAAGCGGAGTCCGTCGCGAGCGGCGCGGTTGTCGCTCCCGATTCCGAGACGGTGGAAGAGCCGAAGAACAGGGAATAGCGACAGGTGTGGCGGGCGGGACCGGTGTGAGAAAACCGCCCACGGCGAGAGCAAGTGACCTGAGAAGCGGGAGACGACCATGGCTGACTTGCGGATGCCGGATATCAACGCCGTGATTATCGTTGGCAATCTGATCAAGGACCCCACGTTCCGCCAGACCACGACCGGCGTGCCCGTGGCGAATTTCACGATTGCCTCCAATCGCAAGTTCAAAGACAACTCCGGGGCCATCAAAGAAGACGTCTGCTTCATCGGGATCGTGGCTTGGTACAAGCTGGCCGAGAGCTGCTACGAGAATCTGCGCAAGGGCAGTGCGGTGCTGGTCGAGGGGGAGTTGCAGAGCCGTCAGTGGAAGACGGAAGACGGGTTCAGCCGCAACACCGTGGAGATCAAGGCCCGTCGCATACAGTTCCTCAACCATCGCGACACCCATCACGAAGAGGCCTCCGTGTTCGAGCACGAACCGGCGGCTGAATCGTCCGAACACGCCGAGCCCCCGCACGAAGGCGAAAGCCCCGAGCACAAAGCGGAAGGCGACTTCGGCTTCGGCTATCGCGGAATCAAGATCTAACGACTGAGAACGGAACGCATCCATGCAGGTGATACTTCGCAAAGAATTCGAATCTCTGGGCAAAGTCGGAGACGTGGTGACGGTGAAACCCGGGTACGCGCGCAATTTTCTCATTCCGCGCGGCATCGCGTTTCCGGTGACGAAATCCAATCTGGCCCGTCTCGAGCATGACAAGCAAGTGCACTCCCTGCGCGACGTTCGCGAGCGCCGCCGGGCCGGCGATCTCAGCGCCAAGCTGCAAGGTCTGCGGCTCATCGCGCCGGTTCAGGTGGGGGAAGAGGATCGCATGTTCGGTTCGGTGACCGCCGCCGACGTCGCCGAACTGCTCAAGGAACGCGGCATTGACGTGGATCGCCGCAAGATCCAAATCGAAGAACCCATCAAGTACCTGGGCGAGTATCCGATCCCCATCAAACTCCACAAGGACGTGGTGGTGACCATCACGGTGGACGTGGTCAAGACCAACTGACCGCATTTCGCGGGACGAAACACCAGCCCCCGGCTTCGCGTGAAGCCGGGGGCTTTTCTTCATTCCCGATGAAGGCGCACGGTCAGGAGAGAGGCTGCTCGCGCGGCGGAGGCTCCTCGAATATGCGCGTGTGCTTGCGGACATGGCGCAGAATCACAAACAGCACGAGCATCACGGCGGCCGGCGCCAGCCAGAACATGTCCACTTGCCAGACCCCTTCAGAAAAACGAGCGTTGAGCGTGCGCAGCGCCAGCAACGCCACGAACAGCGCGGTGACTCCGTAGAACTCCCCCTTGACGGCGGCACGCACCGAGAACGGCTGCGGCGGCCGCACCCACAGCGACCACTTGGGAATCAGCGCCGGTCTGCCGGCCGCCCACCGGCGGAAGCTCTCGCCGAACTTCTGCTCCAGAAACCGTTCTTCGGCGGCGATGATGCGTTCATAAACGAGCACGTACACCAACAATCCGGCCAGCGCAAAAAGCAGAGAGTGCGTGAAGAGCAGAATGCCGAGCATCATCAGAATGTTGCCGAGGTAGAGCGGGTGCCGGCACACGGAATAGATACCGGTCACGTTCAGATGGTCGGCGATCTGCTCGGTGGTGTTGCGGCCCGATGATCCCGGCCGTGCCCAACCCAGAGCGAGCACTCGCGCCGTCACTCCGAGGAGAGACACGAACAAACATCCTAATTCGTAAACGCGTCTCAAAAGAAGAGAGTCGGTCCACGGCCGCGTGTGCGTGGCCAGAACCAGGACGGCAAAGGGCAGAAGGACCAGCGGCACGTAGCTCCGGCGGCGAAACAGCCAGTCCCCTTGACGTGCCAGCTCATCGGTGAGCATGGATGGCTCCACTCATTCCGCGCGGGCTCTACTGCGCCAAACGCCGGCGGATTTCGTCGGGCAGCGCGCCGATGGAAAGGCGAATCTGTTCCAGAGAATCGCGATCGCGCAGCGTCACGGTCTGATCCTGCAACGTTTGATAATCTACGGTGATTCCCCACGGAGTTCCGATCTCGTCCATGCGGCGATAGCGGCGGCCGATGGAGCCCTGATGATCCGTGAACACCGGACACACCTTGCGCAGATCGTCGGCGATGCGATCCGCCACTTCGGGTAGATTGTCCTTCTTGACCAGCGAGAACACTCCCACTTTGATGGGGGCGATGGCCGGCGAGAGCCGCAACACCGTGCGCAGTTCACCTTCCTGCACGTCCTCGTCGAAGGCGTCCAGCAAACAGACCAGCAGCGTGCGGTTCAATCCGGCCGAGGTTTCCACGATGTAGGGAGTGAAGCGCTCGCGCGTCTCCTCGTCGAAGTAAGCCAATTCCTTGCCCGAGTATTCCGCGTGGCGCCGCAGATCGAAGTCCGTGCGATTGTGAACGCCTTCCAATTCCTGCCAGCCGAAGGGAAACTCGTACTCGACGTCGTACGCGTCCGCCGCATAGTGAGCCAACTCCTGCGGCGTGTGGCGGTGAAGGCGCAGCTTCTCCCTCTTGATCCCGAGCTTGAGGTAGAACTCGAACCGCTCATCGCGCCAGTATTCGAGCCACTTGGCGTCTTCGCCCGGCTTGACGAAAAACTGCATCTCCATCTGCTCGAATTCGCGCGTGCGAAAAATGAAGTTGCCCGGCGTGATCTCGTTGCGGAACGCTTTGCCGATCTGAGCGATGCCGAAGGGAATCTTGACGCGCGCGGTGTTCAACACGTTCTGATAGTTGACGTAGATGCCTTGCGCGGTTTCGGGGCGAAGATAGACCGCCGCCGCGGCCTCTTCCACCGGACCGAGAAACGTCTTCAGCATGAGATTGAAGAGCCGCGGTTCGGTGAGGCTGCCGGCGGTGCCGCACTGTGGACACAAGGCCTCGCCCCAGCGAATCTGCTTGAGCCTCGCCAACTCTCCTTCCGCGCCTTCGGGAATGTCCGTGCCGCCCAGAGCCTCGAGTTTCTTTTTGTG
>Ga0315274_10003638_pt1 | contig 22917 bp, 29 predicted proteins | sample YL17G02_20_MG_FD_203700 | JGI IMG/M metagenome (GOLD analysis project Ga0315274, IMG submission 203700) | Sediment microbial communities from Yellowstone Lake, YNP, Wyoming, USA - YL17G02_20 | ecosystem: Environmental > Aquatic > Freshwater > Lake > Sediment | place: USA: Wyoming | collected...
ATCAGACGCTTTCGTGCCGGTTTTTTCAAGCATGATCTTGGTTGCTGTAATCAGATGATTGAAGTATCCTGGTTCTCCAGTAAATCTGGCAGCATGACTAGGATATTTTTTTCCTTCCTTCCGCCAAAAATCAGTGGTATCCGTGGTGAAGGAAATGGTTTCATCGATCGTGGCTACTGGATTTTTTCCGATAATAAAGGCAGCAGCGCCAGAACCAGCAGTGTATTCCAATGCATCACCAGGCCTTCCCTGTGCAGAATCAGCGCCTATTGCCATGCCGAATTCTATCTGTCCGGCTCTGACAAATGCATTGCATATCTGCATCCCAGCTGTTCCAGCCTTGCAGGCAAATTCCAGATCAGCCAAATGCAAGTTCTGGCTCAGACCAAGTGCTTCAGCAACAACAGTGCCAGAAGGTTTCACAACATATGGATGGCTTTCAGATCCCATGAACAGAGCACCGATTTTGGATTTGTCTATTGAGGCCCTGATGAGCGCATTTTTTCCAGCCTCAACAGCCATTGTGATGGCATCCTCGTCCTTTCCGGCAAGCGCCTTTTCCAAGACGCCAAGAGAATCAACAATCTCAGCAGGTTCCTTTCCCCAGGCTTTGGCTATCTCCGCTACCTTTATTCTGAATCTTGGTACATAACACCCGTATCCAGTTATTCCAATCATGAAAACACATCAATCAACAGCGAACTCTGCTGTGGTGCAGCAGTTCCATACTAGAAGGATGAAAATAATAAAACATGAAACGCTTTTAAAAGAGATTTCGGTTGTGCACTTAAAAGACTTTCCATTAGGCGAATTTTATATACCGGTACAAACCATTTGATATAATGGTACTTGAATCGATTCTTAATCCGAAGAGCGCTGAGAACAAGCCATGGGACGTCCTGTTAATATCAATAATATTTTCTTTCATAGGAATATTCCTTGCGTACAATTTATTTCCTGCTCAGGCATCAATACTTTCAGTTGCATTCATAACCATTTTCTTCGTCCCATTCTTCCAAAGATTGTTCAGTGTCGAGGAAAAAAAGGATCGCGAAGAGGCAACAAAGAAAAAGAAAAGCAACGTTTTTACAAGACATCGAAGAGTTGTGCTTGTTTACGGCGCCTTTTTCATAGGAATGATCATAACTTACACCATTGTATACATGTTCTTCCATGTCGATGCAGTATTCTCCCTGCAGTCAGATTGGTTCAAGCAACAGGGGCTGACAACAGGATCAGCCATAAACGCCGGAGGTTTTGAAAAATATTTCTTTAATAATACGCAAGTAATGTTGTTGTTCTTCGTCCTGTCGATTTTATTCGGAGCAGGAGCCGTGTTTATCCTTGCATGGAACGCATCAATAATAGCAGTCTATCTCGGAATAATATCCAACAAATTCGTTGCAACACTTGGAGCCCAGGGAGCGTATGTATACGGCATGGCAGTCGGCACATCCTCGATTATCCTCCACGGAGTGCCCGAAATCATGGGATACTTCTTCGCAGGCATCGCAGGCGGAATACTATCAATAGGCCTTCTGCGAGAAAAATTCATGTCCAAGGAATTCAAGGAAGTCGGCAAGGACGCGCTCATCTGGCTTGCCATCGGGGAAGTCCTCATCATCATAGGAGCAATCATAGAATCAGCGGTATGATTCTATATCATCAATCGTCAGCGATCTTCCATCCAAGAATTTGAACCCGATATTGCCTTTGTTCTCCACAACATCCTTCAATTTTAAAAAGTGCCATCCCTTTCTTGCAATCTTCCAGGCGATATACGCTGTTGCACCAGCACGCCGTTCCCATTCAGCAAGCTCCTCCAGCTGCTCAGGTGGAACAGTAAATGCACCAGCACGCGATTTACATTCAAGAACAACAACCCTGCCGTCCTTTATTGCAACTATGTCGGGTGAAGCTATCCCAATGCTTCCAGAATGCGGCGCTCTCAGAACAGCGTAACCCATCCCATATAGCATATGAAGTAGTTCGCGTTCAGCGCGATACCCCTTGGCATAATTTTTAACCATAAAATCAGCTTACAATACATTGTGCTCAAGAATAAATAAAGCCAGATCGAATTAGTGTATAAAAACACAGAAAGGCAATATAAAAGAGATGGACGCAAGAGCAAATGCCGCAGCGACACCTAAAGACCGCTGCGGAGATTCGCCTTTGCGTCGTTTTCGAATCAGGTGTTAGAAGTGAAATACAAGGTCTACATAAAAGATGTCATGGTAAAGGATGTAAAAACAGTCTCCATAGATGATCCTATACAGAAAGCAGCCCAGTTGATGAAGAAAAACAGGATAGGCTCCGTGGTTGTCATGGGAGAAAAGAACGTCAAGGGAATTCTCACAGCAGAAGATATTGTATACAAGTATGTGGCATCGAATGAGGGAAGCAATGTGTCTGATATTATGACACGGGATGCCGTCACCATTTCTCCAGAAATGACACTTGAGGACGCTTCGAGGATTATGATTGAAAAACACGTCAAAAAACTGCCGGTCATGCAGCAGGGAAATCTCATAGGAATAATAACAGCAACAGACATCATGAGAATCGAGCCAGCACTGTATGAAAACCTTCTTGAGGAAATGAAAATAAGCAGGCCGGAATATTCCAACGATCCAAAAGGCTCCCAGTTAGAGCAGTGTGAAATGTGCGACAATTATGCAGATGATGTCGAAGAAATTGACGGCGTGTGGGTATGCTCCGAATGTTCTGAGTTTTCTAAATCCAAGCGACTCAAAGGATAATAACAAGACAAGCGAGTCCGGTGAGCAAGCACGAAGTGCGCCAGCGAACCGTAAAGGACGCCCGATGCGAACTCTATATATCGCATCGGAAATGTGGAGATGAGCGCGTCAGAACCACAATTTAATCAATAAATATCCCGTTTGGACAATAGTTATCTATGATAACCCAGGGAATGCTTATTCACAGAATAGAAGACGAGCTCTTCAGCGGCACCTTCTACTACACGGCAGCTGATCCTTACATATTGTCATTGGAGCTAGAAAATTTTGCCCACTCGCTTGGGAGTGTTCATGAAAAGATAAACAGCCTTATGACAACCGGTCCCAGAAGAGCTTCTAACATATCATTCACTATAGAAAAAAGACTGGACAAAAAGACGAAACTGTCTATACTTGTAACTCTTGAGGGAGAAGTAGGAAAAGAATACCCGCTCTCCGAAAATCTCAGGCTTGCGATAGTATCCATATTTCAGTCAAAAATAGGACCATCCTACGGGTTTCTCGAGAGAACCTATGACGAATACTACACGAAGAAAATTTCTCCAAAAGCCCGTGCAATGCTGGAAATAGAATCAAGACACATCATAGAGAAACTTCTTGAAAAGATGAAAAAGTTAACAATACAATCAAAGAAATGAGCCACAATACACAGCAGAAACTCTTTTATATGTGTTTCTTCTAAAATGGGAATCTATGATCAACAAACCATTTCATAAGATGTCCGTGGATGAAAGAAGGAAGGCATTGAAGGAAAAGCTTAATCTGAGCGATGAAGACCTTGCAGTTCTAGATACTGGAATCCCGCTGGACATAACCAACAGAATGGTCGAAAATGTTATAGGAAATTTTGCAATACCATTCGGCATAGGTACAAATTTCATAATAAACGGCAAGGAATACATGATACCAATGGCGGTCGAAGAAACATCAGTCATAGCAGCTGCAAGCAATGCCGCAAAGCTGGCATGTGCAGGTGGCGGCTTTACGGCAGAGAGTGACGAACCCGTGATGATAGGCCAGATACAACTTTTCGGCGTCGAATACGAAAAAACAAGGAAGATCTTGACAGACAAAATAGAAGAAATGAAAGGAATCCTTAACAGAAAAGACTCCACCCTTGTAAGCCTCGGAGGCGGGTTCAAGGACATTGAGGTAAGACCGATTGACAACTATACCGTAATCCATCTTCTTGTTGATGTGCGAGATGCAATGGGCGCAAACGTCGTTAACACAATGTGCGAATGCATATCGCCTTATATCGAACAATGGACAGGCGGCAAAACCGGTCTCAGAATAATATCAAATCTGGCTGACTATAGAATGGTGAGGGCAAGCGCCACATGGTCAAAAACAGATCTGGAAAAAAGTTTTGATGGAAAAGTAAAAGGAGAGGAAGTTGTCAATGCAATAATTTCTGCGTGGAAGTTTGCCGCAGACGACATTTACAGATGCGCAACGCACAACAAAGGAATAATGAATGGTATCGATGCAATAATGATAGCAACCGGAAACGACTGGCGTGCAGTGGAAGCAGGCGCACACACATATTCTAGAATAACAGAAAAGCCCCTGACATGGTATGAGAAAGACAAGGAAGGAAATCTTATTGGGCACATAGAAATTCCAATGGTTGTGGGCATAGTCGGCGGATCAGTTGGCATCAACCCATTCGCACAATTTTCTCTGAAGGTGCTTGGTGTAAAGTCCTCGCGGGAACTCGGCGAGGTTGCAGCCTGCGTGGGTCTTGCAAACAACTTCGCAGCCCTGCGCGCGCTTTCAGTCGAGGGACTTCAGCGTGGACACATGAAGCTTCATGCCACCAACATTGCCCAGATGGCAGGCGCCGTTGGCGAAGAAATTGACAAGATAGCTTCTCAGATGGTTGAAGAAAAAAAGATTTCTGTAGCCAGGGCTAAGGAACTATTAAACGAAATAAAAAAATAGAAATCAAGCAGTTATCCTTTCAGGTCCTTGACAGTTAAAATCTTCAGCGTTGCACTGCCCTTTACCTGCTCCTTCAGATCCATCCCTATTAGATATTTTACTCTGCTCTGAAGTGCAAGATCCGTAATAGCCTGATTTATCTTGGAATCAATCAGGAGATACTCGACTCCCTTGTACTCATCGAGAACAGCTCCAATCTCGTTCAAAGGAACCTTTGTTAGAATGTTCCCGGAACGGTCGACAAGATACGCTGCTCTAGAGCCGATAAGGTCATTCATCATCTGGGTCAGTACAGTTTTTCGGTTTTCATCGAGAACTGCTCCAGTAGGCTTCTCTTCGATTTCTTCCTCAGTCGCGCTTTCAACAATGTTTTTGTATGAAGCATTTGCGCCGGTTTCCTTGACCTGATCAATCGGAACCCTGTCCCTGAGAGACTTGTAGATTTCTTTTTTGGTGAGCTCTTCAACCTCCTTGCCTTCTTCAGCTCTTGCAACAAAGTCGATGTCTCCCACGGCAATGAGCCTCTTCAGGATAAGGTCTCCGCCGCGATCGCCATCGAGCAATGCAGTTACAACCTTCTCCTTTGTCAGCTTCACAATTGCATCAGGTATCTTAGAACCCTCTACCGCAACTGAATTCCTTATACCGCATCTCAACAGATTTATCACGTCAGCACGTCCTTCAACTACGATAATTTCGTCTGACGTTGCGATATCCGGTCCGCAGGAAAGCCCCTGGTATGTTCCAACCTCAAAGGTTCTGACAGCCGATTTTATAGATTCTGTCAGTTTCTGCGAATCAGGTACGCCCTCATCCATGACCTTTCTCAGAAGTTCCTTGGCTCTTTCAATAGTATATCTTCTCTTCTGGGTTCTGACGTCCTCAATCCTCGCTATCTCTATCTTTGCATCGCAGGGACCAATTTTTTCAATAGTCTCGAGAGAGGCACCTATTAGTGCAGTCTCGCTTGCGTCCAAAGAAGACGGTATGGTAACTTCTCCATAGGCGCGTCCCTTGTTTATTCTGATAACGACATCTATTCTTCCAATCCTTCCGGATTTCTGAAGCTCTCTCAGATCAAGATCTCCGCCCAGAAGACCCTCTGTCTGTCCGAAGACAGCACCTATAACATCCGGCTTCTCAACGATTCCGGATGCATCTATTTTTGCATGTATAACATATTTCGCAAAGTTTTGCGCTAATTTTGCCATGAAATCAACCTCCTTTATGGCATAATACTAATCAGAGAAAGAGCTACTCAAGTTTACTATGAATCAATTCAATAGAAAATGAATACGATTTCATAATTCAAATCACAACTCTTTACATTGACTAATTATTATCTGTTTATGAGCTGGATAGGAAACTATTTGAATCTTTATTACTCCCAAAAACAATAATTTGTAAGTGACTCCCAATGACTGACGAAAGAATAAAACGACTGGCAAAAATGCTTGTAGAACACTCGCTTTTTGTGAAGAAAGGCGAGAATGTCATGATATCCTCTGATGTAGGAGCAGCAGAACTTGTGAAAGAATTGCATAAAATAATAATTCTGAAAGGAGCCTACCCATATGTCAATCTATCGCTTCCAGGTATGGGGTACACTTACATGAAACATGCAAGCAAAGAACAACTCAAGAAGTTTCCTTCTATCTCATTTGAAACAATCAAGAAAATGCAGAAGTATATTGGCATCAGTGCAGACTACAATACAAGAGAATTTTCTAATGTGGATCCGAAAAAATTGGCATTCAGAAGTAAGGTGGCTAAACCGATTGGAGAATACATCGTTAATGCCAAGCCAAAGATATATCGATGCTCCATGGATTTTCCGACCAATGCTCTTGCCCAAGATGCAGAGATGAGTCTTGAAGAATATGAAGATTTTCTGTTTGGAGCATGTCTGCAAGACTGGAAAAAACTATCGGTGCAGTTCCACAGAGTCCAAAGAGTTTTCAACAAGGCAAAGTTCATACATATCATCGGCGAGGATACAGATCTTAAAATAATTCCGCATAGGAACAGTTTCGTTGTCGATGATGGCAAAGAAAATATGCCTGGTGGTGAAGTCTTCGGTGCACCTGAAAAATTCGGTGTTGAAGGTCACATACGATTCTCCTATCCTGCCATACGATCTGGAGTAGATGTTGAAAACATTTTTGCAGAATTCAAGAAAGGAAAATGTATCAAAGCAACCGCAGACAAAAACGAGAAATTTCTCAATATAATGCTGGATACAGACAAGGGAAGCAGATTCATAGGCGAGCTGGGAATCGGCATGAATCCGAAGGTCACAAAATTCACCAAGAACCTTCTGTTTGACGAAAAAATCGGAGGAACCATACATCTAGCATTCGGCATGGCCTACAAAGAATGCGGTGCCACAAACAAGTCCGCCCTACACTGGGATATAGTCAAAGACCTGCGCAAAGGCGGGAAAATAATAGTCGATGGCAAAGTCGTTCAGCAGAACGGAAAATGGAGAATATAAGATTTGCTGATTATTTCATTCTATGCAACAAAACATCGACCACATCTTCCGCACATATGACATCCGCGGAATCTATGGCCAGGATCTTAACGAAGAGATCATGGAAAACATCGGCACAGCCTTCGCCTATGTGATAAATAATGATATTATTGTATCTCGCGATGTTCGCCTTAGCAGCGAATCTCTCAAGGAGGCATTCGTAAGAGGGTTTACTAAGTCGGGATTCAATGTCGAAGACGTTGGAATGCTCCCTCTGGGAACAGCAGGATTTTATACATGGAAATCAAAAAAACCATTGGCTTATATCACAGCCTCCCATCTGGAAAAAGAGTGGAACGGCGTAAAGTTCTTTGATGAGAAAGGCATTGGCCTGTTCGAGGAAACAATGGAAAAAATCAAGGAGATGTTCGACAGGATAACTGAAAAAAGTATAAAGGTTGTTGACCAGAACGGAAGCACAGTCGCTAGAGAATCTAAGGAAATAACAGTAGACTACATCTCGCATTTTCTAAACAAAATCAAACCAGTCAAACGAATGAAAATTATTATCGACTGCTCAAATGGCGCAGCCTCAACCCTTGCACCAACATTATTTTCAGAAGCAGGTTTTGAAGTAATAGCAGTCAATTCAGAACCTGATGGAAATTTTCCAAACAGGAGCCCGCCGGATCCGCCAAACGATGACCTGAAAACATTGTCAGAAAAGGTCATTTCAGAAAAAGCAGAGTTCGGAATAGCATATGATGGCGACGGAGACCGCATGGTTTTTGTAGACGATTCCGGACGAAAAATATCAGCAGAGCAGATATCGTATTTCATCGTATCCGAGCTTCTGAAGTCAGTCGACGGGCCAATCATAGAGAACGTGGAGTGCACTAAGCTCTTGGATTCCCTGGTGGATATTTTCGGACAGAAAATAATTCGCGTGCCAGTCGGGCACACCTATCTTATGAAGGCTGTTCATGAAAATAATGCAGCCTTCGGTTTCGAGGTCACGGGGCATTTTTCCATACCATCCCTGATATCAATCGATGATTCCCTTGGCATAAGCTATTACACTGCCTGCCTGCTTTCAGGTCAGGACGATCGGCTTTCTAAAATAATGTCCCAAGTCCCTGTTTTTCCATTCGGTCGCGTCAATATGGAATGCGATGACAGAAAGAAATTCGAGGTGATAAGAAACCTTCAGCAGCGCTTTGCGCGAGAATACGAAAACATAAACGTCATGGACGGCGTCCGCGTAGACTTCGCCAAAGGCTGGATCCTGATTCGCGCAGCTAACACAGAACCGAAAATTCGCCTCACAATCGAGGCAGAAAACGAAAAAGAGTTTAATATTTTGAAAGACAAGTTCTCGAAGATTTTGGAAGATGAAATCCAAGCGAATCCGATGAGCAAGTGAGAAAGGCGAAAATTTCAGTCGAACGTCAGCGAATCGAGATGAGTGCGGAAGTTATTTTTTTCCCTTTAACCCATTCTTCAGCCGCATGCAGGGATTCCTTGCATCCGACATCAAACCAGTGTCCTTTGAAGATAAACGCATAGACAGGCGTTTTTTTATATAGCCATTGTAGGAAATAGCCTGGTGCATCCTTTGGGTTTCCAGACGAAAGATACTCTTTAAACAGATGAAGAGTGCTTTTCGGAAATATTTGCTTGCATGTATTGGCCAATGTGCTTTTTGGTTCTTCAGGTTTCTCAACAAAATCCACAATTTTATCCTTATCTAAGGCAACAATACCATACTTTTTTGCAAGCTCTCTGTTTCCGACATCAAAAACAACTGTAATTGGAGCATTTTTACTTTTAAAAAATTTGATAAATTCTTCGATATCCAGGTCATCAAGATTGTCCCCGCCTAGAACCATTAGATCGTCCTCGATCTTCGCCTGCTCAACCACATAGTTTATCGCATTTATCGCCCCGAACTTTTCATCCTCATGCGTCGTCGGCTCCACCACAAGCTTGATTTTCTTGGAAAAATGATTGTTTTCAAGCCAGTTTTCAAAGTCCTTCTCGAACCTTTTGTTTGTAGAAATGAAAATCTCGTCAATGCCCCCTATTGCATCCAGTTTCTCCATGATGTAGGTTAACAGGGGCTTGCCATTGATTTCAATCAAGATTTTAGACTGGTGCAGCGTTAGTGGCCACAGACGCTTCGCAAATCCCCCGGCAAGTATTATGCACTTCATGCGTTAAACCTCTCAATTCTCAGTGTTTTTCCATCTTATCGACAATGATCTCGACATCTCCCCTGTAAACCGCGATCTTACCCTCAACAATAACGTTATCAGTCCTGTTGAATTGTGAGAAATTTATGTCAGAACTCTTAAATAACACGCCCTTGAGACTTCCGGTCCTGTCCTCAATCGTGATAAAGGTGGTGCCGTCTTTTGAAGTCGATACGCTTGTCAGTTTTCCAGTTATCTGAACCTGTTGGCCAGAAATCGACTGGTCTATGTTTTCAATGGCCATTCTGGCAGGCTGGCTGAAGTAAACAAGAGCCAGAAGACCGCATATCCCGACAGCAGTCATTATTAGCGAAATCTTGGCAATTTTTATGTCATTCATGATGTAGAATTGGATCGAAAGGGTTTAACAGAAAGCCTTTTAATAATTTACTACTTGGAGATTACATATGAGAGCTGATTATCGTAGTGAAACAAAATCAGGATTTCCCGGAGCTATTTTTTACGCAATTAACATGGCTGGAAATTTTGTTGCAGGGTTAACGACAGGTTATTCTCTAGAAAAAGCTGGAAGACCAATATCAAACTTAGATTCGGCTATGATACTGGTGGTTCCATCGACTGTTGCAGCTATTGAGGATCGCTTGACACATGGCGCTTATCGTAACGATATTTTAGGTTCTACTCTTTGCAGTGCCTCAACGTTCCCGATTGGAGACCTTCTCGGCAGAAAACTTGCCCATCTTTTTTAATCTTATTTTACCAGCTCGAATTTTCTAACGTCTTCATAAATCGGCCCCTGCGACGTCAGTGTAGATTTCTTGAGAACAAAGCTTGTGACCTTCTGAGCCCCGATGTGGATGTTTTCCAACGCCTTCAACCTCTCTTTTAGTTTCTCAGGCTTCCGTTTCACTCTGGCGATTGTCAGATGCGCTTCAAATGCGCGATCATCTTCTGGGATACCAATCTTAGTCAATTGTAGGTTAATTTCCCTGACTAATTCTGAAACCCTACCAGTAGCGCCTATCCAGATCACATTGATCCTATCCGTGCTGGGAAATACCCCAATGCCGGATAACTCCATCTCAAAGGCATCGAATTTTATAGTAGAAAGAACCTTCACGACCTCGTTCACGTTTTCTTCACTCATATCACCCAAGAATTTGAGCGTTAGATGCAGATTTTGAGGCTCAACTGGCTTGATAGCATCCTCAGCCAACCTATTCTGGATTTCCGCTATCTTGAACCTAAAGCTGCTATCCAGTTCAATAGCGATAAAGCATCTCATAGTGATAATAGTCTATGAAGCCATAAAAGGTTGGCTAGGAATTGTCCCATAGGACTTCTCACATATTTTGTGAGAGTTTGATTCTAAGAAGTCTGGATATGGCACTTCTTATATAAACAGACACTGATTTTGCTTCTAGAAACCGACAAAACAGTCTAACAAAGCTTTAAAAAAACACCCGTCCATTTTATTATTCATGGGGCGCAAACCAGGCTTCAATACTAAAAAAATAGAGGCGATTTTGATAGTTTTAGCAGGCAACCCAGAAGGTCTATGGCTGCGCCGCTTGGCACGAGAGGCCAGCCTGTCTACAACAACAGTATCCAAATACGTAACAGGACCCCTCAAACCCCTTATAGAAGTGGTAAATTTAGGTGAGGAAAAGCCCTTCCTGAGGGTTGTGAGACTAAAAACAGCTGTTTTTCAAAGGATTCAGGAGGGCCAGTCCATAGGCGATATCCTTAGGGTGTACTCCTTGATCCAGAGAGCCAAAAATAACTGAATAATAACAAATATTTCTTTAATAAGTAAAATAACGAACATTTATTACATTGGTATTTCTAATATCACCCAGAAAAATATCACAATTTAGCATATTCCTAGGATACGACGTGAATAGCGTGAAATAGACACGTGAACTTCACGTGAAATAATATTCTACGTGAAGGAAACGTGTGAACAAAATATGATTTAGACAGGCTATTTTACGAGGTAAAAATGTTCTTCACGCACTTTTTCACGTCTAGATCACGTGATTCACGTGAAGGTAACGTGAACTTCACCTTTGGATCACGCCCACCACGTGAAAATACGTGAAGAAAAGTATTTAAAACGTGAAATACATATATTCAAGTGAAGCTAATGAGTTTAAGCTACTTGAAAAGGAGCATTAAACGAATGTGCTGAACGCGAAAGGTTGATACTTATGCAGCAGCAGAACATTCACTGGATCCAGAAGCAGGGATGGTCCCACAACCCCTTTATTTTTAGCATAAATCCAGACCTCTTTGTCGGATATCAGGATCAGATAAATAGGCTTACCTCTGCCATAGATGAAAAGCAAAGGCTGATTTTGCTCATAGGTCCGACAGGCTCTGGCAAAACGACCTTCCTGAAAAGAATAGAGCAGGTTTTGGATGAGGATTTCATCTATCTAAACAAGCCGCCAAAGACCATTGACGATCTGTTGTGGATATTCAATCGCAAATTCACCACAGGCTTCATATTCAAGAACAAAGCAAGGGGCATACACCATCTCACAGATTGGCTTAATAGTAAAATAAAGAAGCATTTAGTGATTCTGGTCGATGAGGCCCATGAAACATCGCAGGACATACTTGAGTGGTTCCGTGTAATAAGCGACCAGGTAGAAAATATCACAGTCGTGCTATCCGGTCTGCCAAGTTTCGAAGACATGCTGAGGCGAAAACTAGAAACCCTGAGAGCAAGGGCAGCTGTTAAAATAGAGCTTCTATCCCTTACAAAAGAAGCAATGATAGAGCTTATTAGGAAGCGAATAGAGAGCGTTGGCGGCGCAGAAGCGCCTTTTGCACCAGAAGTACTTGATTACGTCTATGAACGATCAGGAGGCTTTCCGCGCGAGGTCCTTAGAATATGCGATTCCATGATAAGCAAGGCAGCAAAGGCCAATGTAGACAAGATTACAATAGATTTGATAAAAGCAGAGCAGGCAGAGGAGCAGAAAATAAACATAGAAGCCTTGCCAGAGAAGCAGAGAAAAATACTGGAGCTTTTGATCAAGCCTTCAACGCCGTTCGAACTGGCATCATCGTTTCCGGAATATCAATCAATAGCAGCTGCAAACAGGGCAATAAACAATATACTGAACAGGCTCGTTAAAACAGGCTTGGTAGAAAGAAAGCGCCAGGGAAAAACGTACGTATACAACCTGGCCCCTAAAGTGCAAACAATATTTGTGAAAGCATAGATTAAATTATATATATTAAAAACAACAACTAAAAATTTTTGTTGTTCCATCCCTTACATTCAAGCGAAACTAGCGAGTTTAATTCTCACGAAATGAGATATTAACGAGCGTGTTGAGCGCGAAAGAGTTGAAAATTCATGAAAAAATCCTCGCAAAAAAAAGAGAAATCGCATTTCGTTGCGACCAAGAAGCAGCGCAACGAGTTGTCGCGCATGAATCTGCTTATTTTCGTAGGCATGCCCGGCTCTGGCAAGAGCGAGGCTGCCAATGTAGCAAAAAAACTCGGTTACAATGCATTTTATTTTGGCGACATAGTAAGAGAGGAGGTTAGACGAAGAGGCTTGAGTATAAATCCAGAGAATATGAAAAAAATATCACTGTGGTTTCACCACGGAAGAACTGTAATAATGGTGAAAAGGCTGATCCAAAAAATGAAAAAAATCAGGACGACAAAGAATTTTTCCATTCTGGACGGACCAAGAAGCCCTGACGAATTAACATATCTAAAAAAACATGGATTCAAATGCAAAGTAATATTCATAACAGTCCCGAAAAAAATCAGATACGCAAGGCAGCTATCGAGAGGCAGGGCAGATATAATAACAATCAAGGACGCCATGGATCGCGACAAACGTGAGCTGAACTACGGCGTCGCAAAAATGATAGCAAAGGCAACTAAAAAACTCAGCAATGCCGGCAGCAAGGCAGAATTTGATAAAAGAATCAAGAAATTGTTGGAATTCTATGAAAAAAAGTGGTAGCGAATCATCTTCTCAAGCTTTCATTTTATTGATTAAACCTTTTTAAGCATCGGCGCCATTATTATGGTATTGGTGAAAAACATGAACAAAAGCAGAGGAAAGGATGTTATCGGAAAGGTAGTCATTTCTGAAGAAACAGGAAGAAAATTCGGCGTTGTAGGAGATATGAACTTTGTAACCGAGAGCGGAGAGCTTTTGAACCTGGTTCTTGTTGAGCCTACAAAGCATTCGTCAGAGCTCAGCCTTGAGCGCGACGAGCAGAACAGGCTTCTTGTGCCGTTTTCGTCCATAAAGTCCGTCGGCGACTTCGTAATCGTCAGCGAGAAAGAGCTAAGCTGAATAATACGATGAGTCGAGAGGCCATTTTTTCTAACTAGTTTTTAATATGGAACAGAAAAAGAAGCATAACAAACCCACCACATTATCCCTTGCGTCTTAAATAAATTAAGTGCCTAGTAACTGTGTTCTCATTAGAGTTGATATTCATGGCTTTCAAAAAGAAGGAAGAAGAAAAATCCTTCGAAGAGGCAGTTTCCAGCGTTCCTGAGAAGAAGAAAATAGAAAAGGAAGAAGGCAAGGAATATACTGTCGAAGACCTTCCAGGAGTAGGCCCGAAAGGCGCTCAAAAACTCAGGGAAAAAGGATACGAAGACCTCATGGCAATAGCAGCCGCGTCTGCAGGCGATATCGTGACAGCCTGCGAGGTTGGCGAAGCAACAGCACAGAAAATCATAGCAGCAGCCCGCGAGCTTCTGGACATGGGCTTCAAGTCAGCAGCTGACATCCTGGAACGCAGAAAGAACATAGGAAAAATAACCACAGGTAGCAAAGAATTGAACGCCCTTCTTGGCGGTGGGGTTGAAACACAGGCTATTACAGAAGCAGCAGGCGCCTTCGGTTCTGGAAAATCTCAACTAGGATTTCAACTCGCAGTTAATATTCAGCTGCCAAAGGAAAAAGGAGGCTTGAATGGGCGCTGTTTGTTCATAGACACAGAGGCCACATTCAGACCAGAAAGAATAATGCAGATAGCAGAGGCAGCAAAGCTGGATCCAAAAAAAGTTCTAACAAACATATTTGTAGCAAGAGCATTCAACAGTGATCATCAGATTGTGCTTTTGGAAAAAGCAAAAGACATAATCAAGGAAAAGGACATCAAATTAATTATAATTGACTCAATGACCTCGTTGTTTAGGTCTGACTACAGCGGCCGCGGAGAGCTAGCTCCAAGACAGCAAAAATTAAACAGGCACATACACACCCTTCAGAAGATTGCAGACACGAATAATCTCGCTGTTTACATCACAAACCAGGTCATGGCTCGGCCTGACGTATTATTCGGCGACCCGAATACTCCTGTCGGAGGCCACATTTTAGCTCACGCCTCGACATACAGACTCTACTTGCGAAAGTCCAAGCAGACCAAGCGAATCGCCAGACTAATCGACAGCCCAAATCTTCCAGAAGGCGAGGCTGTCTTCAACGTCACAGAGAAAGGGGTAGAGGATTAGATAATATGTCACATAAAGATTGTCCATATTTCGAAAAAAACTGCCCAACAACTAAAACATTGAGATTCCTGCTTTCTAAATATACATACAAATCATCAAGGATCTATTCTGCCATAGACAAAGGCATAGACTTTTTAGAAGAAAAGTTGTGTACAAGGAAAAAACACGAAAAATGCCCAACCTATATATGTTTGCATAAAATTCTCAATGTTGCAGAATAAAAATTTCTAATTCCCAACCAGCATCGCAATTTCTTCATCAACATTTACATCCTTTATTTTATTGATGCTGAACTCAAGCCGGTCGAAGATTCTGCTTCTTTTCACATTCCCCTCGAAAACATATTCCCCGAGCTTGGCGTTCGAGAATAAAGCTGGCAGTCCTTTTCTGAGAACTATATCCTGAGCACCCTTAGGTCCCATGCCGAGTATCTTCTCTGCGCCCTCCTTGAAAGAAACAAATCTCATTGAAGCATTCCCGTCATCTAAAATACCGCTTACCCTGAGGGCAAAACTAGGCTGGACATTGCCGTGCTTTGGGCAGATAAAATTATCTCCCTCTTCCTTGAGACTCACACCGCACTGCCCGCATACCTCGTAGAAAGGGCTCGATTCAAAAACCTGTACAAGCGTTGCCCTGATCTCCTTTCTCTGGCCTTCCTTGAGATCCGCGATACTGGACCTCTTGTTTATCCTCTCCGAGCTCTTCTCTATCTTTCCGCCCTTGCCAAGCCTGAGCTCGGGACCGAAGATCCCCTGCCTGACGTATCCGCTTACCAGAACCGTGTCGCCCTCAAGAATATCATCGACACATTTGATCTCATCGTTCCAGAGAACCATCCTTATGCTTCCAGTGCCGTCAGAAATAGTAACATTGGCAATATTACCCTTTGCCTTCTCGGTTGCAAAAGCCTTCTTGCTTATCTTCGTCACCGAACCAATTATATCGACATTCTGCATCCCGGGAAGAATACTCTCAATGTTCAGACGCTTCAACTCCATAAAAACGAACCCCCGATGCGATAAAGAAACCATGCATCGATTTTTGCTGTCTATTACTAAACGTGATAAAAATTTAAGATAAGAGAAAAGAAAAAAACAAGAATTTAATTTAAAGAAAAATTTACTTCTTAGCCAAAATCAGCGCACCGCCGACTATACCAAGAATGCTTCCGATTATGAGTCCTCCTCCACCGAAAAAGCCTATTATTGAGAATATTATTACAAGTATTCCGCTGAGGATTTCTCTCCCTGGCTTCATAGCAAGAATAGCGCCGACAAGCACTATCAAACCTGAAATCAAACCAAGTACGCCTGGAATCATTGCTGTTGCTCCAACTGCTCCGAGACCAGCTGCGCCTAGCATTCCTGCAACCAAACCGCCTGCGGCAATCAACAATATACCTCCTACAAGTATCAGTATGCCGCCGATTAGCGCTAGTATAGAACCAACCTTCACCATTGTCACCTCCATTGGCTTTTATCTTAATACATATTATTTGGCTTCTGGGGGGTATAAAACTTTTTTGAGAACCCTATTCTCTAAATGCAACCCTGCGCGCCAGTTTCACATCCTCGCGAGAAATCGTAACCCGGCCTGAATGCTGGGCCAACTTTTGAGCCTCCTTTATCAGCTCAACAGTCTTGGCCTCAAGATATTTGGAAAGCTCGCGACTGGCATCATCGCTTATGCGCTCAGCACCAGCCTCTTTCATCAGTCTGCGCAAAGGCTCTATAGTAATAATGAATTTTTGTTTAGGTTTTTGCATTTTTGATTCTTCTGGCATAATTAGATTTAGTATTCAGAAGATAAAAGGGTAAGTTGAAAGCGCGCTCAGCCCTCCATTTTATCTCTTCTCCCATATTGTCCGCTTGCCACAGTTCTAAAAAATCTGAGAAAAATCAGAATTTTTCGAAAAAACTATATATACACCCTAAAATATAGGTTATATTATGTCCATCACAACCAAGGCCGAATTGGAGGATCTGTTTCTTCGAAAAAAGCCCGTGCGATTACTTATGGCCCTGAAAATAGGAGGACCAACAAAATACGTTTCTATTTTGAGCAAGGAAACCGACTGCACATATTCGCATACAATAAAACTTCTTGATGAATTTAGAAATCTCGGTCTTGCAGAATTCGACAAAGCCGGTAGAGTAAAATTCATCCGACTAACTCCAGACGGCGAGGAGATGGCAAACTACTTCGAAGCGATTCTACGTAAATTCAGCAAGCTCAAACCAAAAACCCAGCCAAAGCTCAAAGAAATCGCCAAGATCCCTCCAACAATCGAAAAGCAGCTCCCGCCTTCAGCCAAGCGCATCCATGCAGTCCAGCAAAAGGTCATGGAAGAAGTCCCGAAGAGCAAGAAAGAAAAGGGATGAGATTTAATTCTTAAGGATTTCGGTGCACCAATCCGTCATGAAATATGAAGTTGATTATGATGGATTGAAAGAACAAGTTGATAGTATTAGAACTGGCGAGTCGCCAGAATACATATACTATCGAGATCGCAGGTATAGAATATGCCCTGTTAGAGATGGCGATACAACAGTACCAGTACCTTTTGCTAGAGGAATATCCCATCCACATGGTTTCACAGTTCTACTCAATTCCAGATTCTCTCGGAACATTCTTGGTTTGATGGCCCTGCATGAAGTAATAGAAATTGATGCGCACATTTTTCAAGATGCGCCAACTAAATATGCAGCACATCGAGTAGCAGTGAAATTCGAAAAAAGATACGCCGAGGAGCAAGATTTTCCGCAAGAACAAAAGAGATTGAGAAGAGAAATCTACAAATACCATGCCAGAAAACGAGAGCAGTCAGAAGCAGCATAATTTTCCTTCTCAACATCATTCCAACCAAATCATGAAGAAAAACAACTGATTTCTAAGCTTGATTATCACCAAACTCATCTTTCCAGCCAAATCCCATAATTACTGTCAAACATCCAAAAGAATAAATATATCATGGACATAAGGAGTTAGTACGTGGGCTTGGTTTCGTGCCAAAGATATGCAAAACAAGGCTTTTGGCACTCTACTACAACCCCTGTATGATACTCTTTTAGAGGTGAATTCATGGTAAAAATATGGATATGGACACTTGTCTTGGCTGTTATAGGACTGGCTATTTTCCTTTCTGGAGTATTTGTTGGTAACCAGACAACCCTTGGAACAACCCTAAGCGCAGTCGGTATCACAATCATCATAATATCTGCACTGATCAAGCTTGCTGTTAGGATGAAGAAACCCAAGGCATAGGTGAAAACATGCCCAAGAAAAAACTGTCTGATATGGTCTTCCAGAGGATTAGTCCTCCGGATGAAAAGACCAATCTGACAATCGAAGATCTGGCCAATGTGCTAGTCCGAAGACTTGGCCTGAAGAGAAAAGAAAGCAGAGCAGATCATGCAAACCTTCTGATAGAACTTATAAAACTCAGGAAGGAAAACATACCGGTTTCTATTGAAAAGATCGCGCAGACTCTGGGAGTCAGTCAATCCCAGGCTTATGAAGAAATCCGCAAATGGCGGACCCTGGGAATCGTGGAGTTCACAAAGGTACCGACTGGTCAGGGATTTGTTAAAGGCTATATGCTGAATGCGCAGACCGTGAACAGGCTTTTGGATAAGGTCGAGGCCTCTTTCAAGGGCTTCATGCGCAGGACCCGAAGAATAGCCAAAGACTTTGATGACCTCATAGGCCTTGAGGCAGCCAGGGCAAGCAAGGATTCGCCAAAGCTGGCTGAAAAGGAAGCAAAGGAATTATCCAAAGCAGAGGAAGATGTTAAAGAAGTAGCTGTCGAAGAGGAAAAGGAAACTGAAACAGAAGAAGAGAAGGAAGAATAACAGTTCTTAAATTTTTCTGCTTTCTTAGAACCATGCCTATGAAGAAGTATAAGCCCATGCGATTAGAAAACGCACTTAAGCTTCCGCCATACCAGGCACTTAGAGAAATTGTAAGCTATGGTCACAATACAAGAAAATTCATCAGCCAGAGCAAATACAAAGATCGCACAGAAAGAGAAATTCTCGAGCCCCTTGTCAAAAGAGGGTTTTCTTCTGGTATCATAAAACCATTTTTCATAGCAAAGAAAATTCATGACAAGACAAAAAGGCTGCGATACTGTGACAGGGCATATTATATACACGCTGTTCGAGGCTCGCACAAGGCCAAAAAAGACATGATGCCGGAAGATGTGCAAGAATTGATCCTTTTCCATGATGCATACGAAGAGACGCAAAAAGTTGATAAAAAAAGAAAGGAAAAATATGCATCGTCCAGAGATAGAATTTTCAAAAGCCTCGGAAAACAATTAGAGCATGATCTCAATAAAAAATCGATAAAAAGAATGGCACCAGACAAAAAGGTTTCCAGATTGATGCACAGCCCATCAATACAAAACAGCATACTAACATTTTGTAAAACATACCAAAGCAGACTCGCAGGCCTTAGAAATAAAAAAAACATGCAATATTATCAGGCTCGCGATATCATCACCAGAGAACTGGGCTCAGATTTCGATCTAATGATACAAGTAATGACAAGACACGACAAGGAAACCTATGATCAATACCTTTCTAGATTGCTGGACGGAAAGCGTTATGGCGAGAGAAAATCCAAATTAACAGAATATCAAAAACTCGTCATTGCCATATCGAAATTATACGATGGCATAGATAATATCAAGACGCAGAGAAATCTTTACCCAGAAAAGCATATCGAATTCTTTGACAAACGATATAAGTTACTAGAAAAACTAGTCACCCACAAGAAATGGCTGGAACCGAAGAATTATGACGGTATAACATTGTCCGCGCTCAACCCAGCTATATCCATGGCAACAGTAGGAATAGATGAAATAAAGAGAAATCTGTCAGAGCACATAGATAGCGATTATGAATATGATTTAGAATTTGATGATGAGGGATACTTCAAGGGATTCAGAGAGCGACTCCATAAATGGATGCAAATGAAAGCGCAGCTGGAAAGAATGCATAAAAAATATAAACATCGATAAAATTCTAGAAATCAATATTCTCCGCCAACTTCGCAATCTCAATTATGATATCCAGATCCTTGTTCTTGAATTTTTCCTTGTTTGCATTGTAAAGATTCAGAGCATGCTTTACCTGCCCGCTGTAAAGTAAAAATGCCAGCTTGATGTTGTGATTTTCAAAATCAAGTTGTGTAGTAATATGCAGATCGCTTATTGCTTTCATGTTGCCTTCCTTGAAAAATTTCTCATAAAGTTTTTGTACAGTTCCGGCCTTGAATCTCGGTGAGACGCCGATCATTTCACACAGAATTTTGGCCTTGTCAGCGTGTCCGGCATTCATTAGTTTTGAACAAACTGCATCCAGTTGTTCATATGATATGCTTGGCTTGGTCCCTGTAATATCATAAAGATTTTTCGCACTGGCTATGTTGCCATCGAGAACACTTTCATTCAAAAACTTTTCAACAACAGAATTTTTCGATACCCCTGTTATCTTCTCAAGCGCATTCAATTCATTGAACATGCTCTTCTTCATCATGATTTCGTAATACTTTTCGTCAATGACCGGTCTTGCACCAGTCATCTCAGACAATGATATGATGTCGCGTATTCTGCCGGTTTTCACGAGCTTCTGCATTATTTTTTTGGCATCAGCTTCATCGATAGTCGGGCTTATTCCGGTTGCCCTGCGGATTTCAGAGATTCCAAAGACCTCGGCCTTTTTGATGAGCACATCATACATCGACTGCAGATCGCTTTTATCAATGATAATTCTCCTGAGCAAACTCGCTGCCTCTGAATAATCGCCCTTCTTGATAAGTTTTCTCGCAGCAAGCAGCGTTGCATTTCTGTCAAGTACAGGTTCAATCCCAGAAATTGTCTTCAGTGTCGATATGTCCCAAGACCTTCCCTCTTTTCCAAGTTTTCTATAAGCTTTTTGCAGGTCCCTTTCGCTGAACTTAGGAACAACTCCGGTATTCTTGTAAAGTTCATTAATCTCTTCGATTTTCAATTCATCCAGAAGCTTGGCATAAATATTTTGAACAGTTTTCGGCGTGGGATTTATTTTTATATTTAGAAGCGACTCGAGCTCTTTGAGGTCCGAGTACGTGCCGTCCTCGAGAAACACCACAACTAATTCCTGCAGCTTGTTCTTGTCGATATTCATGCCGTACTTCTTTTCCTTGATCATTTTCAGTACAGCCTGTAGAAATGCCCGTTTCATACATCACATATAACGTGGAAAGATAAAAACAGAGGAGCTTCGCACCTCCTTTTATCTCTTTTTCCGTCCAAAGTTACTCATGCCCCTGGCAAATTACTTCAAGATCCTTGCTGGAAAGCAGAAGGCAAAATACCTGCAAAACAAGAAAGAGCTGAAGGCTTTGGCAAAGGAAGCGCATGAAGAATTGAACCACTGCAATCTCTGCGAGAATAAATGTGCTGTGAACAGACTCATCGGCAAGAAAGGAATCTGCGGCGTGGGCGCAACACCTAGAATATTTTCATCAGGACCTCATTATGGCGAAGAGCAGGAGCTCGTGCCTTCCGGGACAGTTTTCTTCTCTGGATGCACAATGAAATGCGTGTACTGTCAGAACGCCCCGGATAGCTGTGATCCCAGAAAGGGAGTCACCTGGACGCCTGAGAAATTTTCAAAATGGATGTCTGAAATGAAGAACAAGGGCTGCAAGAACATCAACCTTGTTGGCGGCGACCCAACCCCTAACATACCATTTATAATCGAAACACTTCTGAAAGCAAAAACAAATATTCCTATAGTTTTCAACAGCAACGGATATTATTCTGAAGTCGCTGAAAAATTCCTTAAAAAATTTGTTGACGTCTACCTCATAGATTTCAGATATTATGATGACAACTGTGCAAAGCATCTGAGCGGAGCCGAAAACTATTCTTCGGTGTTGAAGAGAAATCTCCTCGCTGCAGACAAAAACGGTGAGCTCATGATAAGAGTTCTTGTCATGCCGGGCCACATGGAATGTGATGCAAAACCTATTCTGAAGTGGATAAAAAATAATATGAAAAATTATAGATTGAATCTGATGAATCAGTATCAACCACCATTTCCGATGCGGCATAGAAATAATGCATCGGCGTCCTTGACTGCCTGGAAGACTCCTGATTACCCAGAGCTTTCCAGAAAGCTCACCATAGCAGAATATCAGGATGTAATGAAATATGCAAGAGAAATAGGTTTGGAAGTTTAGTCGCAACAACAGCATCGCGAAGACTTCTTTGCAACCTTCTTTTTCTTTTTTGGAGCAGCCACGTATATCACCAATATAACTTTGCTTGGATAATATAAATACATGTTCCAAAAAATAAAGCGATTCCGACAGAAAGTGAGTGAATACAACAAAATAATGGAAATAGATTCCATAGCGCGAAGATATTTCGTAATGAACGCCTTTGACGGAGTCCTCACAACCCTTGGAATAATAATTGGGAGCTATTTCGGCCACATAATGGAACCAAGAATAATATTGATAGCAGGCATAGGAGCAGCAATAGCAATGGCAGTATCCGGAGTATGGGGCGCTTATCTTACTGAACATGCTGAAAGAAAAAAGGACCTTAACGATTTGGAGAAGACCATGCTCACGCCCCTGAAGAAAACCAAGCTCGGCAGGGCCAGTTCCTTTGCCCCTTGGATAGTGGCAGCAATTGACGGCGCAGCACCATTCATCGCAGCAATCACAATGCTGATACCTTTCATACTGATGCCCATACAAATGGCCTATTATATAAGCATTTCATTCGCATTTGCAATACTTTTCATACTCGGCATCTTCCTGGGCAGGATTTCAAGAGAGAACATGGCACTCATGGGAATCAAGATGCTGTTGGCAGGCGTTGCAGCCATACTGATCGGAATGGTCATAGGATTTTATTAATTCAACTTTAATATTTCTGCGACTATAGAATTATAGCAGTGATCACATGGACGAGTTCGAAAGGCACGAAATACTGAGCGAATTTCTGATAAAGTGGATG
>Ga0315274_10003639_pt1 | contig 22916 bp, 24 predicted proteins | sample YL17G02_20_MG_FD_203700 | JGI IMG/M metagenome (GOLD analysis project Ga0315274, IMG submission 203700) | Sediment microbial communities from Yellowstone Lake, YNP, Wyoming, USA - YL17G02_20 | ecosystem: Environmental > Aquatic > Freshwater > Lake > Sediment | place: USA: Wyoming | collected...
ATATCGACCTAGATGCCTTCTTTGTCTCCGTTGAGCAGGTGCTCAATCTCGAGCTTAGAGGCAAACTGGTTGTGGTTGGCGGTAAGCCCGACCGCCGGGGCGTGGTTGCCTCCGCCTCCTATGAAGCTAGGGCTTTCGGTTTGCACGCCGGTATGCCGCTCTCTACTGCCAGCCGCCTTTGCCCGCAGGCTATCTTTATTGAGGGCAATTTCTCCAGATACAGCGAGGCTTCTAAGAAATTCATGGCTATCCTTGCTGATTTCTCGCCTTTTCTTGAGCCAATGGGTATAGATGAAGCCTATCTTGATGCCACTGGCTTTGAATCTTTGTATGGCTCCATTCTTCAGATGGCTAAGGCAATAAAGCAACGGGTCAAGGATGAACTGGGAATTTGTGCTTCAATAGGTATTGCCAGCAACAAAGTGGTTGCCAAGGTTGCCTCGGACTTATCCAAGCCAGATGGATTAATACTGGTGGAAGCGGGAAAAGAGCGCTCCTTCTTGGCACCTGTGCTCATAGACAAGCTGCCCGGAATTGGCAAAAAGACGGAACAGATATTAAAGGGTTTGGGCGTCAATACCATAGGTGAGCTAGCCAACATGCCCTTAGATACTCTGAAAAGCCATTTTGGTGTCTTCGGTGAGGTCTTACATCAATTCGCCAACGGCATAGATGATAGAGAGGTAGAAGCCCCCGGTGAGACAAAGTCCATCAGCCGGGAAACTACATTTGCCAAAGACACGAGAGACCGCTCTTTTCTCAAGGCAACATTGCGCTATCTTAGCGAACGGGTTAGTGCTGAATTGCGTGAGCGAGGAAAGCTGGCTAGATGCGTAACCTTAAAGCTGAGATATGCCGATTTCACCACTATAACCCGCCGCCACACCTTAAAGCGCAGCGATGATACCGACCAGACCATCTTCGATACCGGAGTCCGACTATTAAACAGAGCACTCACAGCGGACAGGCAACTGATTCGCCTTATCGGCATCGGGGTATCAAGTCTGGCTGAGCCAGAGCGTCAACTGGATATGCTCGATTCCTCAGCACAGAGACGGAGGCAACTGGATAGAACCATTGACCGCATCCGAAAGAAATATGGGTTCACCGCAATTCAAACCGGGCGAACACTACATCTGAAAGACATCTTCCCCGAAACCGAAGGTGGCTATACCTTGCACACGCCGAGCCTATCGAGGTAGTGCCCTACCTAATCCAAGGTTCTCCTTTCGCCGGTTATCTTCTGGATATCGGTTATATCCTGCACAACCTCAAGAACGCCAAGGTACCGGCAGGCTTTATCCCTGACGGCAAAATATCTGATATGTATCTTGCGCTCATTCTGGTTAATCCACGATTCAATTACATTCCTCCTGCCAGCCTTTAAATCGCTTATAACCTTATCTACCATAGGACGACTTTTCGGCGAGTGGCAATCCTGCACTTTCATGCCTATATTTTTTGGAGAACGTTTAAAAATAGCCGTGGCACCCTTACTGTAATACCGGATGATATCCTTTTCGTCAACAAATGTTACATCTACCGGCATTGCCTCAAACATTGTCTCAATTGTCTCAACCGAAAGTTCTTCCAACATGGCTTACCTCCAGCTCAGATAGAAAAACCCCACGCAAGGCTTAAACTCTGCGGCGGGGTTTTTACTAGCGAATTAAGATACTTACAGAAGACTGTCAATCTTGGGCTTAAGGACCTGCTCTGGCACTGTGCCGATAACCGTGTCCACTGCCTTACCACCCTTGAAAAATATCAACGTCGGAATGGACATAACCTTGTAGGTGGCGGCTGTCTTTGGGTTTTGGTCGACATTTATCTTGCAAAACTTGACCTTGCCCGGGTACTTTTCTGACAGTTTCTCAACAACAGGACCAACCATGCGACAGGGACCGCACCACGGTGCCCACAGGTCCACCAGTACCGGTATAGTGGATTTTATGACCTCTTTTTCAAAAGTGGCATCGGTAACATCGACTACCATGGTTATCCTCCTTTCAGTTAGTCACTTTCTAACCACGAGGGGCTAGCTTCGCTAGCCCCTCTTTTCAAGTTCGACAAGAAGCCAAAAGCCCAGAGTTATACCAGTGCGCCTTCAACCTCAGCGAGGATTTGCTCGGTGGTGAAATGCTTGCCCTTAATGGCTCCGCTGGGACAAGCAGCTACACAGACGCCGCAACCCTTGCACAGCGCTTCGTTAACCCGGGACACCAGCTTTTCCTCATCAAAGGAGATAGCACTGTAAACGCAGAGGTCTGAGCAAATCTTGCACCCGCTGCACTTATCCTCGTCAATGACAGCGGTAGCTGCCTCAATCTCTACATTGCCCTTGGTAATCATCGCTAAAGCTCGAGCAGCAGCAGCCGACGCTTGAGCTACCGTATCAGGTATATCCTTGGGACTCTGACAGCAACCAACAACAAACACTCCATCAGTGGTAGTGGCTACTGGGTCTAGCTTGGGATGCCTCTCTTGGAAAAATCCGCCAGCACTGCAACCGATGTTAAACATGCGGGCAACCTCTTTAGCATCGGCTTGAGGTTCCAAGGCGGTAGCTAGGATAACCATATCTATCGGTATTCTCATCATGGTGCCCAACAAAGTATCCTCTGCGGAAACTATCAATTTTCCCTGTTCTCCCTCAGTCGCAATCTCGCTACTAATGCTGCCCACCTTGCCTCGGATAAATCTGGTTCCTTCATCCCCCAGACGTTTGTAGAATTCCTCATAGCCCTTGCCGAAGCAGCGCATATCAATATAGAACTGGTAAACGTCAGCATCAGTCTTTTCCTTTATCAGATGGGCATACTTGAGAGCATACATACAGCATACTCGGGAACAATACTCGTGATAGTTCTCATCTCTGCTGCCAACGCAGTGAACGATGGCTACGCTCTTTGGCTCTGAGCCGTTCTTGAGCAGGATTTTGCCTTCAGTAGGACCAGAGGCGTTACACATCCTTTCAAACTGGAGAGCAGTGAGGACATTATCATAATGACCATAACCATACTGCGTTATAGCTGACGGGTCAAAGGACTGGTAGCCAGTGGCGACAATAATTGCGCCTACATCCGCATCCACAATTTTGTCTTTCTGCTCAAAATCTATCGCCTTCCGCTCGCAGAACTTCTCACAAGCCCGGCATTTGCCCTTCAAAAAAAAGGTGCAGTGCGCGGTATCTATCACCGGTACATTGGGCACAGCCTGAGGGAATGGGGTGTAAATTGCCTTTCTCTGAGCTATGCCTTCATCAAACTCACTGACGGTTTTAGCCGGACACTTCTCTATACATGTGGCGCAGCCAGTGCACTTCTCCTCGTCAACATACCTGGCTTTCTTTCTGACTTTAACCTTGAAATTACCAACGTAACCAGAGACTTCCTCCACCTGACTATAGCTCATCAGCTCGATATTGGGGTGCCGCCCTACGGCGCTCAGGAGAGGAGTGAAAATACAGCTGGCGCAGTCCAGTGTGGGGAAGGTCTTATCAAATTGAGACATGTGACCACCAATGCTAGGCTGCCTCTCCACAAGGTAAACCTTGGTTCCCGAATTGGCAACCTCCAGGGCCGCCTGAATCCCAGCAATCCCTCCACCAACCACCATGACCGCAGAAGTGACAGGAACCTCTCTAACCTCCAGCGGCTCCTGATAAGCAACTCGTCTTACTGCAGCGCTTACTAAGGCTTTAGCTTTCTCGGTAGCTGCTTTATGGTCTTCAGTTATCCATGAATCATGCTCCCTGATATTTGCCTGCTGGAAAAGATAGGGGTTCACTCCAGCCTCTTGCACCGCCAGTCGGAAGGTATGTTCATGCAACGTTGGCGAGCAGGCAGAAACAACAACCCGGTTAAGTTTATTTGTCTTAATATCCTCTTTAATCATGCTCTGCCCGGGGTCGGAGCACATATATATGTAATCCTTTGCCATTACAACGTTAGGCAATCCTTTGGCAAATTCCACCACTTCCTTCACATCCACGGTGCCGGCGATATTGCTACCGCAATGACAGACGTATACGCCGATTCTTGGTTCTTCTTTTGTTTTCTCCGCCATTATGAATTTTACCCCCTAATTATTAAAGTGCTTCCTGTAATAGCTCAGATACATCTTTGACCTGAATAACCTCGTCCTTACCCAAAGTAAGCACAGTATCGTCAAAGTTGAGCTTGCAGTAAGGACAGGAAACGGCTAACACGCTGGCTCCGGTCTCGATAGCTTGGTCAAGCCGCAGGTCAGATAATCTTTCTCCCTTTTTGGTTTCAATCCAGACCCTACCTGCGCAACTGCCGCCGCAACACAAAGCGTTTTCACGATTTTCCCGCATCTCAGCCAGCTCAATACCCGGGATGTTTTGAAGAACCTGCCGGGGCTCATCATACGCTCCCCAATGGCGCCCCCAGCAACATGGGTCATGATAGGTAACCTTCTTATTCACTTCTTTGTTAAGCTTTAATCTTCCGTTCTTAATGAGCTCGACATAGTATTGAACAACATGAACTACCTCAAAGTCACCCCCTAACTCAGGGTATTCCTCTTTAAAGGTAGTATAACAATGAGGCGAGCTCACCAGAATCTTTTTTACACTAGCTCCCTTAAAGACTTCGATATTCTTCTGGGCTAGGCTTCGCCACAAACTTTCATTACCCGACTTACGAACGCTCTCGCCGCAGCAGGAAAGCTCTGCACCAAGGACACCAAATTCTACACCAGCTTTATTCAGAATATTGACTGTATCCTGCGCGACCTTCTGATGAATCGGGTCATAGCACTGATAGCAGCAGGGATAGTACAAGAACTCGGTCCCCTTGGTAAATGTCTTCACGTCAAGGTCTTTCGTCCAATCCGGGCGCTTCTCGGGTGGCTCTCCCAGAGGGTTACTCACTGCAGAGATGTTTTTGGTGGCAAGCCTTAATGAGTCCGGAATCTTGCCAGCGCCTACCTCAACAATAACTCGGCGAAAAGCCCTCATAACCTCCAATATTTTTACCTTTCGAGGGCATCGAGCAATGCAGGTTTCACAAAAAAGGCATCTAAACATGTCATCATTTTCAAAATCAATCAAGCCCAATTGCGCACGATGCATCAACTCACGAACGGGAAAACTTCTTACACGGTTCCAAGGACACACAGCGGTGCATGTGCCGCATTGATAGCATAGCTCGGCAATTTCACCGCCCTCCTCCTTGATGATATCCATTATTTCTTTATCTGGGGCTGTTACCTGCATGTAGAACTTTCCTCCTACTTAGTTTTTGCTGATTGGGTATTATACAAAACAGAAGCCAAAAAGCCAAATATATTATAATTGAATATAATATGGCGGTCAAATCGCTGCTGGGAAGGTTGTTTTTTGGGGGGTGACATTATAAATAGTGTTTTTTACAGAAACAAATCAGGCGTGATTAGCCTCAATTATTTGTTTTTAGAGTTATGTAAAGTAGTTATGTTAAGTAGGGATTATGGTAGCCCTATCCCCTTAATCCCCTTCCCCTTGGGAAAAATTGATAAGGGAAAGGGGAAGATATTTTCTTAAGAGTCCCGATGCTAATTGGGACTCTTAAACACTATTATTTTTTATTCAGGGGCTGACGCCTCTCTTTAATGCTCGGAAAGCCATTAAAATGCTCTCTATTCGAGATTGTTTAACAACACTTGTGAACCCCCTAAATCCCCCAGTTCCCGTGTCGGGTAAAGGTCACGGGACAGGCTTTGGGGGACTTTCTAGGCTGGGGGAACACCCCCAGACCCTCGGCAGAGGGGCAAAGCCCCTCTGCACTCCCCATTGTTAAACAATCTCTCTGTTCTGAGTTTGTGGCGGGTAACTCGCGGTGATATAATATTAGCTTTGGTTGAGGTTCAGAGGCGTGAATTACAGGCAGGCAATAGATTATATATCCAGCTATACCGACTATGAAAAGCAACCCATGCCACACGATCCCGCTTTCTATGACCTGAGGCGTGTGGAGGAGTTGCTGGCTCAGTTAGGTAATCCCCACCTGAAAGCCAAGTCAGTGCATATCACCGGTACCAACGCTAAGGGAAGCGTGGCGGCTATGATAGCCTCAGCGCTGACAGCCTCCGGCTATACCACCGGACTTTATACCTCGCCTCATCTGCGTAGCTGGAGGGAGCGCATCAAGGTTGACGATGAGTTGATTTCCGAGGAAGAGTTTGTTTCTACGCTGGAGAAGGTTAAGCCAGTGGTTGAAGAGGTGAGCCAGAGAGCCACTTACGGTAAGCTGACCACCTTTGAACTACTGACGGTTCTGGCTTTCGCTTACTTCGGGTCGAAGGAAGTAGATTTTCAGGCGCTGGAGGTGGGGATGGGAGGGAGGTTCGATGCCACCAGTGTGATTACCCCTGAAGTCTGTATTCTCACTCCTATCAGCCTCGAGCATACCGATGTGTTGGGCAAAACGGTGGCTGCGATAACTGCGGAGAAGGCGGCGATTATCAAACCGGGATGCGTCGTGGTTACGTCTCCGCAGACGGACGAGGCGGATAGGGTAATAGAAGAGGCCCGGCTCAGCCATGGGGTGAGGCGGATAAAGGTGGGGCATGATGTCACCAGCCAGAGTCTCGGTTTTGATTTGGAAGGACAGCGATTGCGGGTGGATGGAAGGTTGGGCAGTTACGAACTATATATCCCGCTTCTGGGCAGGCATCAGCTGGATAATGCCGCTGCGGCGGTAGCTGCGCTTGAGGCTTTGATTGAAAAAGGCTATAATATTTCAAAGGATAGTATAATCAGCGGACTGGCGCAGGTGAAATGGCCGGGTCGGCTTCAGGTTTTGAAACGTAATCCCATTCTGGTGGTTGATGGTGCTCATAACCCAGGTGCCGCTCGAATATTAAAAGAATCTCTGAAGCAATATTTTAAGTTTGACCGGGCGATTCTGGTTATCGGGATATCGCGGGACAAGGATATAGCGAGCATAGTCTCTGAATTATATTCCTTTTTTGATAAAGTTATTGTTACGCGTTCCCACCACCCCCGGGCTGGAGCGCCTGAGCGTATTGCAGCGGAGTTTAGACAGCATGGCGTGGATGTCCAGACAACAGAAAGTATCTCTGAGGCGCTCCCTCTGGCTATGCCTCTTGCGGGGAAGAAAGGGCTTGTCTGCGTTGCCGGTTCGCTGTTTATAGTTGCTGAGGCAATCGAGCAGGCAAACAAGACGATGGTGCCTGTTGAATGGTGAGCTAAATCAATTTTACACAGATGAGCTATTCGCTGTAAAATAATCCGAAAAAAATTAGGTGAGGTGAAACGGTGCCTATTTACGAATATGAATGCGATTCTTGCTGTCATTGCTTCGAGAGGAAGCAGGGGTTCGATGAGGAGCCAATAGCCGAGTGTCCTGCATGTAAGGGAAGGGCTCGCCGGGTCATTCATTCCGTTCCCGTTATTTTTAAAGGGAGCGGTTTCTATATTACCGATAGCCGCAAGGGTAAAGACTTGGAGTCAGAAGCAGGTAAGAAGGAACCCCCGGTCAAGGAAAAGAAAAAGGAGAAGAAAGCCATATAATGAAAGCGTTGCTCCAGCGAGTCACCAGTGCCTCGGTAAGCGTCGGTGGTGAAGTGGTGGGCAAAATAGGGCGGGGGCTGGCGGTTTTCGTTGGAGTGGCGGTTGGAGATACCGAAAGAGATGCACAGTACCTGGCACGGAAGGCAGCCAGCCTGCGCATTTTTGCTGATAATGCGGGCAAGTTTAACCTTTCCGCTCTGGATGTCGGGGGTGAACTGCTGGCGGTAAGCCAGTTCACCATTCTGTCCGATACCAAAAAAGGGCGTCGTCCCAGTTTTGTTGAGGCAGCGCCGCCGGCTCAGGCGGAGGAGCTATTCAACTGCTTCGTCAGGGAAGCTAAAGCTACGGGATTAAAAGTGGAGACCGGACGCTTTCAGCAGTATATGCAGGTGGAAATCCATAACGATGGCCCGGTAACGATAATGCTTGACAGCCGGGAAAAATTCAGCGACTAGTAGTAACTGCAAGGACTTGCAGAGTTTTCTCCTTTATGCTATATTAGGTTTGTTTTTGGCTCAGGTGGAGAGCAGTGGAACAGCACAGAAGTATAGTCAGTAAGTTAGGCGAGATGGGGTACAGGCTGACGCCACAGCGGGCGATGGTCGTTTCAGCTATCGAGAGTAGCGAAGACCATATCAGCGCCGAGGAAATTTATGCCCAGATTGTGGCTAAATATCCGCAGGTGAATATCTCTACCGTCTATCGTACTCTGGAACTGCTAAAGAAACTGAGCTTGGTAACGGAGACGGATTTGGGTGGGGGGCGAGTCAGGTACCATCCGGTGGAAAAAGGGCATCACCATCACCTGGTCTGCCAGAACTGTGGAGCCATGATTGACCTCGACGACTCGGTGCTGGCTTCGCTAAAGAATGCCCTGTCCCGAGAATATAATTTCGATGCCGACTTAAAACATCTGGCGATTTTTGGTCGCTGTGCAAATTGTAAGAAGTAAAAATTTTTAATCTTATGTTGCATATAATTGCAGTTGCATAAAATTGCTTATTCACATAAGAAAGGAATTTTTAATGAAGAAAGCCAGAATTATTGCTGTCACCATTCTAATTACGGGAATTTTTATCGCATCGTTGTTAACAAGCGGCTGCGTTCCTGAGGCTACTTCTAAGCTGAAGGTGGTTACTAGCACTTCCTTGCTGGAATACATCGTGCGACAGGTGGGAGGCGATAAAGTTGATGTAGTGAACCTTATTCCTCCAGTAAACCACCCTGGAAACTATGATGTTAAACCCGGTGACATCCAAACACTTGCCAATGCGAGTTTCTTTATCCTTCATGGCTGGCCAGGGGAGGGTTATGCTGATAAGCTCATTGCCTCGGCTAATAATCCCAATCTCACTGTAATTAAGGCTAATGTAAATGGTAACTGGATGATTCCATCGGTGCAAATGGCGGCAACTGATAGGGTAGCAAGTATCTTAAGCGAGTTGGATAGCCAGAACGCTTCTGCTTACCAGAAGTCAGCGGCAGAATACAAACAGAGAATTCAAGCAGAAGAAACCGACATAAAAGCCAGGCTAGCCGAGGCTGACGTCTCTCAAGTAAATGTTATCGCTTCTGCAAGGCAAGCCGACTTTCTCACGTGGGCGGGGTTTAATATCGTAGCTCAATTCAATACCACCGATATGACAGACAAACCTCAGGTAGTGCAGGAACTGGTGGATACAGGCAAGCAAGCTGGTGTGACCTTGATTGTCAATAACCTTCAGGATGGGAAGGATGCCGGGAAAGCTCTAGCTGAAGAACTTGGCGCAAAGAACTTGAATCTCTCCAATTTTCCGGGCGGATTTGATGATACCGAGACCTGGGAGAAAGCAATTGACCGAAATATCGAGCTGATACTGGAGGCAGCGGCTCAGTAGCTGGGGATAAAAATGGCGGACATAGTGATAAAGATTGAGAATGCAGTCGTTTCTTATCGGGAGAATGTTGCTCTTCGAGGCGTGTCTCTGGAGGTAAATGTGGGCGAGTTTGTTGGCATTGTCGGTCCTAACGGCGCCGGCAAAACTACCCTTCTTACCGTAGTCAACGGACTCGGCAGATTGCTGAGCGGGCGTGTATGGGTTCTGGGGCATTATCTCACGGCAGGCAATGGTCATTCCTTGAGAAAGAAAGTGGGCTATGTACCGCAGGTTCACAACATAGACCCGCGTATGCCGATGAGCGTCCGTGAGGTGGTGATGATTGGGCGCTACGGGCTTTTGGGGTTGCTCAGCAGACCGGGCAGGCACGACTGGGAAATCGTGGACGAGGCGCTAGAACTGGTGGGTATGAGTCATCTTGCCCAGAGGCCTATCGGGCATCTTTCTGGAGGCGAGCAGCAAAGGGTGGCAATAGCACGCTGTCTGGCGCAGGAGCCAGAATTGTTCCTTCTGGACGAGCCGACTGCTTCGCTGGACTGGAAGGCACAAAGCGATATACTGGAGCTGGTGAAGCGAATCCATGATTCACGACACATCACTACGCTTTTTGTTACCCATGATCTGAGTGCCCTGCCTGTCGCCTGCGACAGGGTGGTGCTGATGAAAGAAGGGCTTATTTGGGGCGAGGGCTCTCCCAGTGAATTGCTTACCGATGAAAACCTCAGCCGGTTATACGATATGCCAATCTCAGAAGTGAGGAGGAGGCGTAGAGAAGAAACGTTAGTTAATGGCGGGGAGTTTTGAATTGGACTTTTCCATTTTCGGCTACCAGTTTATGCAGAATGCCATACTTTCTGCTTTTCTCGGTGGCATTGCCTGTGCTACCATAGGCGTTTTTGTGGTGCTGATGCACATGCCCTTCATCGGCGTGGCTATGTCGCATGCTGCTTTTGCCGGGGCGCTGCTCGGGATTTGGCTAGGCTTTAATCCTCTAGTAGGCGCTATTGCCTTGAGCCTGGCTGCCGCTGCAATTATCGGGCCTCTGGCTGACCGCGGTGAGCTCACCCCGGATACTTCGCTGGGGGTTATCTTTTCTCTTATGCTGGGGCTTGCCTTCCTCTTCATGGGTTTGATGCCCGGCACCAAATCATTAGCGCTGGAGTTATTATGGGGCAGTATCCTCACCAATACCAGAAGCGATGTTATCCTTCTGGGGATAGTAGCTGCGGTGGTGGTGGGGCTGGTATTTGCCTTCTATAAGGAAATTCAGGCGACTATTTTCCATCGCGATATGGCACGCTCAGTTGGTATTCCTGCGACGCTCATTTTGTATGGTGTTTTATTTCTGACAGGCGCCACTATTACGGCATCTTTACGCTCTATTGGCGGGCTTCTTATCTTTAGTTTGATTCTTAATCCAGCCGCCGCTGCTTACCAACTTACCTACAGCATGAAAAAGATGTTTTTGCTTGCGGCTGCTTTTGGCGTCCTCTCCGGCTGGATAGGTCTGCTGTTCTCTTACCTTTTCAATATCCCCAGCGGAGCCATGATAGTAGTTACTTCATCGGTGATTTTTTTGATAGCCGCCGTTTTCTCGCCTAAGAGGAAGGTAAAAGGCTGGCAGAAAAAACCGCTCCTGGAGGGACAATAATGACCAGGGCTTATTTTAATCATAAGGCTGCTATATGGGACGAAACTATTTCAGAGAAGGATACAGCCAAGCTCATGGGAATGGTCAAGCGCCTGAACATTGCTCCGGGCTCGGCGGTGCTGGATGTGGGAACGGGAACCGGTGTGCTCCTTCCTTTTCTGCTGGGTGAGGTGGGTGAAGATGGGAGCGTAATCGCTCTGGATTATGCTGGGGAAATGTTGAGGAAGGCGCGGGCTAAAGGATTTGATGGGAATGTTGACTATCTCTGTGCCGATGTAACCAATATTCCTCTCAGAGAAGGAATTTTTGATATTGCGGTCTGCTACTCCAGCTTTCCCCATTTTCAGGATAAGCTTGTGGCCCTTATTGAAATAAACCGCGTTCTGAAATTAGCCGGCAGGCTTGTGATTTGTCACACCGCAGCCCGGCATGTAATCAACGGGATTCACCGCCAAATTCCAGCGCTGACAAATGATACCATCCCTGGCAAGGAAGAAATGTGTTCGATGCTGGCAGCGGCTGGATTTACCGATGTAGAGTTAGACGATGACGGCAAAAGCTACTTTTGTTGTGCCCGGAAGCTGGGTTTAGAGAAGCTTGAGGTTCTGGGGCTCAAGCTCAAGGCTGATGTCCAGAGCTTTTACAGAGTGAGTAAGCGCTCCTATTGAGATGAGGTCGACGCCGGTTTCAGCAACGGCGCGGACATTTGCAAGAGTAATTCCCCCGGAGGCTTCAATTTTAAGCTGACCCGGGACTGATTTCACCACACGGCGCATTTCTTCAAGGCTCATATTGTCCAGCATGATTATATCTGCCCCGGCTTCAACGGCATCCATGGCTTCTTGATAGGAATTGACTTCTACCTCAACCTTTAATCCCTGCGGCGCATTCTGCTTAGCCTTGGTGACGATGTCTTTCAAGCTCATGCCGAGTGCACGCAGCGACGCTATATGGTTGTCTTTAATCAGGATACCATCGCCGAGGTGAAGGCGGTGGTTTTTACCGCCGCCCATGCGCACCGCATACTTTTCCAGCAGCCTGAGGCCTGGGGTGGTCTTACGGGTGTCGGTGATGCTGACGGCAAGTCCGCGAGTTTCGGCGCCATACTGCGCTGTCTGTGAGGCGGTGCCGCTGAGCCTCTGCAGGAAATTGAGAGCTACCCGCTCGGCTTTGAGGATGCTGGCGACGCTGCCGGAAACAGCGGCAACTATATCTCCGGGTTTTATTTTTGTCCCGTCTTCAATAAGCACTTCAAACTGCAGCGCCGGGTCAACTTTAAAGAAGACCCTTTTGGCTATCTCTATGCCAGCCAGAACTCCTTTTGCCTTAATCAGCAGGGAGGCTTTGCCCTGGAGGTCAGCGGGTATCAGTATCTCACTGGTAACATCGCCGTGGCTTATATCCTCAGCAAGAGCGAGGTTTATGATGCTATCAATTTGTTGTTCGGAAAGCTGGAGTTCTTTCATTGTTAATGCAGATTAGAACTTCTGTAATTTGTTGTCAAGGTGCGATTTACGACGTTTGTGGACTCTATGCCTCACAATAAGCTAAACTTTAATAGATATGGCGCTTGAGGCAAGGTGCAAGACTACGGCTATGGGCATTATGCCCTATACCAGCATTGATGAGGCGCTGGAACTTTCCCTCAGTCTGGATATCCCCTACTGGCCGCAGCTTCCCCGGATAAGCTTTTACCAGGACATGTTCGCTCAGACGTCTCAGAATTTTCCCGGGATAGAAGTTGATATTGAGAACCGGAGGCTGCGCTTTGATACGGCAAGATTCCAACAGGAGCTTCTGGATTATTCCCTGAAGATTGATAAGGCTGAGACCTTTGCTTTGACCGGTGAATATGCTAGTGTCTACAAAAGATTCTTAAAGGCAAGCCTGAGCCGTTACCATGCTATCAGGGGACAAATTGCCGGGCCGATAACTCTGGGCTTCGTCACCCTTGATGAGGAGCATAAGCCGATTATCTATAACGCTGAGGTAAAGGGTCTCCTGTTCGACTTCGTGCAAAGGAAAGCAAATGCCCAGTATCACGAGCTCAAAAAGAAGAACCGGAATGCCTTCGTCTGGATTGATGAGCCGGGATTGAGCTTTGTCTTCAGCGGGATGTATGGCTACAACGATTATCAGGCGAAGGAAGACTATCAAGAGCTTCTGCAGGGGCTGGATGGTCCCAGGGGATTGCATCTTTGCCCGAATGTTAATCTCCCTTATCTATTGCAGCTAGGCGCCGACATATTATCTTTTGATGCCTATCAGCTGGGGTTCATGCCGAAAGAATATGCCGGCATTACGGCTGAATTTCTGAAGAAGGGTGGGATTATATCCTGGGGTATCGTTCCTACCGAAGCGGCGATTCTGGCTCAGGAGACGCCGGAGACACTGGCAACCCGCCTTATCAATTATTGGGAAGCTACATCGCGCAGTGGCAAATTATCGGTGGGGCAAATCGCTGAGCAGTCTCTTCTGGCACCGGCAAAGTGCTCCGTCAAAGAATTGAGGCAAAAATGGGCAGGCGATGATGACTTGGGACAAACAAGCCAGGATGAGCCGGGCGCAAAGAAAGAAGTAAGAGCTGTGAACAAGGCTTTCGGCTATCTGCGGGAAGTATCTGGAATCCCGAAGGATAGGTATGACCTCGAATAGATAGGTCTGGTTTCCGGCCTCTCATTTCGCCGTGAATATAATATGGCGCTGCCATTGGGGTGAGCTCTCGGGGAAATCGGAGCGGAAATGGCAGCCGTGGCTCTCTTCCCTGAGCAAAGCAGCCTCGGTTACCAATCTGCCTGTCAGAACCAGATTGCTTAGCTCATGGGAAGGGCGGTCTGTGGGTGGGGGTAAGGACTTCTGCCAGTTAGCCAGAATATCGGCGGCTTCGCTTAGGCCTTCTTTGTTGCGGATAATGCCTACTTTATCCCACATAAGCTGTTGCAGGGCGGAAAGGCTGGGCTTGGGCACAGCCCTGGCGGCTTTTCGCTGGCTCAGCTTATGGTGAACTTCTGTGTTTTGCTCGGGAACCAGCGCTCTTGTCCTTTTCTCTTTGCTGGTTTTTTCCAGAATTCGCTTGCTAAAAACGAGCACTTCGAGCAGGGAATTCGAAGCCAGCCGGTTTGCTCCGTGAACTCCGGTGCAGGCAGTTTCACCCGCAGCAAATAAGCCGGCGATGTTGGTTTCTCCCCAGATGTTTACCTTTACGCCTCCCATCATATAGTGGGCGGCTGGAGCTACCGGGATAAGGTCTCTGGTGATGTCCAGGCTGTGGTCAAGGCAAAAGCGGTAGATATGCGGAAAGCGGGTGGTTATAAAATGATGAGGCAAATGACGAACATCGATGTAGACCTTGTCTGCGCTTGTTTTTTTCATCTCGTATAATATGCTCCGAGCTACTATATCTCTCGGTGCTAAGTCACCGTCAGGGGTATAGCTGTGCATGAAGCGCTCACCGTTTACGTTGCGCAGTATTCCACCCTCTCCTCTGACCGCCTCTGAAATCAGAAAGGGGGTTACACCGGGGAGGCGGAGGGCGGTGGGGTGGAACTGGAAAAATTCCATATCAGCTATCTCTGAGCCGGCGCTGAAGGCGAGAGCTATGCCGTCGCCAGTGGCTATATCAGAGTTGGTGTTGAACTTGAATAGCTGCCCGGCACCCCCGGTAGCAAGGATGAGGAAGCGACACTCGATTTCCTCGATAGAGCCGGTATGGCAATCAAGGGTTCTTACTCCTCTAACCTTTGCTCTTTCTATCAAAATCTCGGTAGCGAGGTAATCTTCAAGCACCTTGATTTTGGAGGAGCGCACACGGTTACTCAGGGTAGTTTCGATATGTTCGCCGGTGGCGTCGCCCCCGGCATGGAGGATGCGCGGCACGCTGTGAGCTGCTTCCATGGTCAGGGCAATCTGTCCCTCAAGGGTGTCAAAAGGCACGCCGAATTTAACTAGGTCGGCAATGCGGTCTGGCGCTTCCTCTACGAGGATGCGCACTGTCTCTTCGTTGCATAGACCTGCACCAGCGGCTATTGTATCCTGAAAATGAAGCTCCGGCGAATCGGTCTTGCCGATGGCGGCAGCGATACCGCCCTGGGCATATTTTGTATTGCAGTCGTCAATGCTGCCTTTGGTCATGATGAGAACGCTGCCATACTCTTTAGCCAGCAGGGCGGTATAAAGCCCGGCAATACCACTGCCAACTATAATATAGTCATAATGGTTCATTGCACTGACCTGAGCCTATTGCCGCTTACGAGTTGGTAATCTAGCCTTCTCGCTTGCCTGCTATGCTACCTCTGGCAATCCTTACCGTCGCCCCCGATTCCACTTTTATCACCGCGCTATCCTCGCTGAGGCTTTCAATCACTCCGTAGATACCGCCTGTAGTGACTATCTTGTCCCCTCGCTTTAATTCTGAGATTAGCTGTTGCTGTTCCTTTTGTTTCTTACGCTGCGGTCTGATCATGAGGAAGTACATCATCGCAAAAATCAGCACAAGAAAGATAATCAAGGGCAGTATGCTGCCGATGCCGCCGGTTTCTCCTCCTTCAGGGGGCGTTGTCGTCTGTGTCCCTATAAGGTAACAGCCACCCGTAAATAGCAGAGCAAGCATCAGCCCTGCTATAAGTACCAAACCCGAAATTCTAGTCTTTTTCACCTTTCCTCCTTGTTTTAGTTGTTACGCTCTCTTCGATTTTGCTCTGCAGTGACCACGGGCTTGTTTTCTCTATTCGTATTTTCACCACTTGCCCCGAATAGTCATCGCTTGCACTAAAGAATACCAGTTTATCAGTTCTGGTGCGACCTTGCCACTTATCCTTTTTCCTCCCTTCTACGAGCACTTCAGCCGTTTTACCTGATAGCTGCGCGTTAATTTCGGTGGCGGTCCTTTCTTGAAGCTGCTCAACCTTGCGTAGCCGCTCGCATTTTTCAGCAAAAGGCACATCATCCGCGAGTTTCTCAGCAGCAAAGGTCCCCGGACGTGGAGAATAAGCCGCAACATGAACGGTATCAAATCTTAGCTCTGCGAGCAAGTCGGCAGTATGCTGGAACTGCGGTTCGCTTTCTGACGGGAAGCCGACGATAACATCGGTGCTCAGAGCTACCCCGGGTATCTTACCTCGTATTTCAGAGATGAGCCGGCGGTAGTGTTCTACGGTATAGCCACGCTTCATTGCCTTTAGAATATCGTTGTCACCTGACTGCACAGGGAGGCTTATATGCTCGCATACCTTATCCAGCCGGGCTACAGCATCAATGAGTCTTGGGCTCATATCCTTGGGGTGATTGGTCAGAAAACGGATGCGAGCCAGTCCATTTATAGCATTCAGTTCATCTAACAGATGGGCGAGGTCGGGCTTATCCGGAAGGTCATGGCCGTATGAGTCCACGTTTTGTCCGAGCAGGATAACCTCTTTCACCCCGCGGTGCACCAGTTCCTCGACTTCGTTGACTATCTCTGCCACCGGGCGGCTCATTTCACGACCACGGCGGTAAGGGACAATGCAATATGAGCAGAAATTATTACAGCCCTGAATAATGGGCACAAAGGTGCTGACCGAAGGATGCTGCGGCAACGCTGGCTCTGTCCTGTTTACTCCGTTTTTTTCCAGCCACTGCGGGCGGTCTCCCGGATTGAAAAAGTAGTCAACGTGGGGGAAGCTTTTTTGAAGATGGGCATTATCGGAGTTTACCAGACAGCCGGTTAGGGCGAGAAGCAGGTCGGGTTTTTCTCTTTTTAAAGCTTTAAGGGTGTGAAGCTTGTTGATGACCCGGTTCTCCGCATTCTGGCGTACCACGCAGCTATTGAGTACGATGAGACTGGCGTCCCCGGCAGAATCTGTTGCCTGGTAGCCAAGTTCCTCCAGATAACTGCCGAGCCGCTCCGACTCAGCCTTATTCATCTGGCAACCTATCGTCCAAATGTGATACTTCGGCATACAATATATCCTTTGGGATATTGAAAATATACCCCTTTTCAGGGGGTATACTGCTTGCCAGCCGAAGCTTTAGCGTAGGCTGGCGGAGGGAGTGGGATTCGAACCCACGACCCCAGTTTCCCAGGGCAAGCGCTTAGCAGGCGCCCGCACTAGACCACTATGCGATCCCTCCCGCATGTAAAGCCATTTTTTGCGCATATTTACTATATCATAAGCCCTGATTTTGCTCAAACATATTCAGACTTGTAAAGAATAGTTTATTGAGGGCTTTCCGCAAGCTGTGCTATGATGGTCGCAGCGAGTATGGAAATCAGCGTTTTAATTGAAAGCGAATTTAAGAGACGCCTTGAGGCAGGCTGGCTGAGAAGCATAGCGGAACAAGTACTTGTTGCTCAGGGAATTGGCTTCAATGCGGAGCTGAGCGTGGTTATTACCGGTCAGGAAGGAATACGGGAGTTAAATCGGGATTATCGGGGGAAGGACGCGCCTACGGATGTTCTGGCTTTTGCCATGATGCCTGTTGAGGAGAGGAAGAAGGGTATCTCCTTTGTCACTCCGCCGGATGGCATGCTCCACCTCGGTGAGGTGATTATCTCCTATCCTCAGGCGGCTATTCAGGCTGAGGAACGCAAGCACTCAGTAAAACGGGAGATAGCAGTCCTTCTCGTCCACGGGGTACTTCATCTCCTCGGATATGAGCATGATAATCCGGAGCTGGGGTGCAAGATGAGAGCTAAAGAATCAGAAATTCTGGGTCTTATCGAGGAGAATACTCCTCTTGACTAATCTTTAAGCCACGTGTATTCTTATGTGAAATAGGGGGGTCTGGGATGATTAAAGGTATTATTACTGCAATTGTAATGCTCTCCCTGCTATTCACTGTCGGGTGCAAGCAGATACAGGAGCTAAGAGGAACATCTTCTGCAACAACCCCTGAAGTAGTCAGGACTGCCAAGCTGGGTACAGACTGGCAAATGAGCCAGATGAAATTCGATGTAGAGGCGGGCGGCGAACTATCGATACTCCTGGAATTAACTACTGGAGACAAAGTGGATGGCTATTTCTATCTCGAGCAGGGCAAGGATTTTGCTTTTGATGTAACTGGTAATTCTCTAATTTATGAAACAAAACAACAGAGTACTGAGGACTCCGATAGCACTATCTCTGACCGCTTTTCTTTTACTGCCACCCAGGAGCAGGGAATTAGCTATGCATTAAATTTCCATAATACAGCCGATGAGGATGATACACAAAAGAAGATAACGGTTTTCCTTGAGATTATTTATCCGGCAACCGGCTCCATCTTCGTTCCGCTTAAATCAGACTAGTAGTTTTATTCGAAAGCACAATCTAACTCCGCGAGGTGTAAGATGAAAATCAGCGTCTTAATGATGAGTAAAATCAATGCATTCCTATCGCCCAATAAAGTCATACTGGGCAACGGCGCTGTTAGCCACGTGGGCGAAGAAGCCAGGAAGCTTGGTGCGGCAAAGGCTCTAATTGTTACCGATGAGGGCGTGGTCAAAGCCGGGCTGGTTAAAGATGCCGAAGCATCGCTGAAAGCGCAGAGAATAGAGGTGGGGATTTATGATAAAGTGAAACCCGAGCCTCCGGCTCGGCTGGTGGATGAATGTGCGCAGGCGGTTCGAAGTAATGGCTATGACATCATAATCGGTATCGGCGGAGGCAGTTCGCTGGATGTAGCGAAGGGTGCTTCCATAATGGCGACAAATAAGGGAAAGGTGACCGATTATGTCGGGGATAATTTAGTTCCCCGCAGGGGCGTTCCTAAAATTTTAATCCCGACGACAGCCGGAAGCGGCAGTGAAGTAACCCGGGGTGTGGTGATGACCGATGAGGCGGATAACAGCAAGAAGGTTGTTTTCAGCGATTTTGTTTTAGCCGATGTTGCCATCGTTGACCCTTTGCTTACCGTATCAATGCCCCCGGTAGTAACTGCTGACACGGGCATGGATGCTCTGGTTCATGCTATAGAATCTTACGTTTCGGTCAATGCTACCCCCTTTTCCGATATGCTGGCAATGGAAGCCATCCGTTTAATTGCCGAATACCTCCCGGTTGCCTACGCCAAAGCGAATAATATAGAAGCCCGTTTCAATATGTCCTTTGCCGCTACGCTGGCAGGGGCGGCTTTCGTCAGCGGCGGTCTGGGGGCGGTTCATGGCTTGGCTTATCCGCTGGGGACTGAATACCACTGGCCGCATGGCAGGTCGAATGCCGTTATGCTGCCCTACGTGGTGGACTTCAATAAGATAGGCAACTTAAATAAATATGCCGCCATAGCTCAGGCTATGGGAGAAAATATTGATGGGCTTTCCAAGTACGAGGCTGCGGAGATACTTGTCGACAGCCTGTTTGGATTGCTCGATATCCTTCATATACCCGCCAAGCTATCTGCCTACGACATCTCGGAAAAAGATATACCCAAGCTGGTGGCTGGGGGCATGAAGCAGAGCCGACTCTTTGTGCCGAATCCGAGGAACCTCACGGAAGCGGATGTGAAGGCAATTTATACCGCCGCTTTTTAAAACTGTGGGGTACAAGTTCCTTCACTGAGTTCAGCGGTCAGGTTTTGGGGGAGTTATTTTAATTCTCTGGTCCTCAGAGCCTCTTCGTAGATTTCACGGTTTTGTGCGATGTACTCTTCTGGCAAGCTTAAGCCATGTGCGTAGGGTCTCCCATCTTTATCAACGGTAACAAAAGTAGCCATACCTGAAGCAGAAGCAGTTTTCTCCTCGTTAATGAATACCTGATTATGGATAGTGATGCTTGTGGAGCCTACAAATGCCACCTTGGCCCTAATGTCAATAATGTCGCCATTGGTGGCTGGCTTCCTAAAATTCAATCCGTGAACCTGAACACATACCACGTCCTCCGGACTTCCGACCAGGCGGCATGCGGCGATATAACAAGTCTCTACCATCCACTCAGCCATCCGTCCAGCGAATAAAGTTCCGTGATGTTGAAGGTCTTCGGGTTTTATCAAGTGGGAAATGCTTGTTTGCTCTAACATATGACTGCTCCCAATTCTACAATTCTTCCAGAATAATTCAGCCTAAAACCCAAGCAAGCTGAACGATATTATAACATGCTAATAAACCAGCTACCAGAGGTGATAATATCCATTGCGCTTCACCACCTCAAGCTGGGTACCAAAGAGGTGTGAAAGCGTTTTCGAGGTGAGCACCTTCTCTTTCGCATCGTCTTCAAAGACAGTCCTGTCCTTGAGCAGTATGACCCGTGTAATCTCCGGTATGATATCGGTAAGGCTGTGAGTTACCATGATAATGCCAGTCCCGGCATCAGCAATCTTGCGCAGTATTTTGCGTAGCTCATAGGCAGCGTGCAGGTCGAGGCTCGAGGTAGGCTCATCCAGAACCAGAGCCCTGGGGTTATGCACTAAAGCCCTCCCGATAAGTATGCGTCGCGCTTCGCCGGTGGAGATTTGGCTCATATTGCGCCCAGCCAGGTGGGAGATTTCCAGCAACTCCATCACTTCCCGTACCTTTTTCTCCATCGCTGGTGTTATCTTTTGGTACGACCAGACTCCGATGCTGCTGAAGAAACCAGATAAAATAATCTGTCGGCCGGAGAAGTCTCTGGTGCAGGCTTCGACGAGCTCATTGGAGACAATCCCCAGCAAGTTTCGTAGCTCAAATATATTCCAGTACTCCTCCCCTAGAATGCGTAGATATGAGCCGTGACGTCCCATTGGGTAGTACTCCCGTGTAATAGTCTTGATGAGGGATGACTTGCCCGAGCCGTTAGGGCCCAGAATCGCAACATGCTCTCCTATATTGATGGAGAGATTAATACCATCCAGCACTACGCGCCTGTTCTGGATTACGGTGACGTTCCTATATTCAATCAGTGGCAGCTGGTTTTGAGAAGGCGTAGTTTTTGTCTTTTTAGTTTGGCGGTTCAATGAAATAGGCCTCATTTCAGGGTATTTTGAGTAAAAAAGTGGAGAATGACCTGTTCCCTTTATACGATGTGTGTGGAATCTCGCGGATGGCATATATTCTGCCGGTAGTACGAGCATTCGTTCAGGCAAAAATTCAATGGCATCCTGTCCTTAACCAGGGCTTTTAATTTTCCCGCTTCCGCGAGCTCTCCATGTTTCAGCCCTAGCTCGTCAAGCATTCTTCTATCCCATTTCCTGACTTTTTCCTCGTCTCCCTTCGGGTGGGTGCACCTCTCTCCATTGAAATAGGGACAGGTTGCGCAGAGGAAGTCGGGTCCTTCTTTTACTTCTATAATAGCTTTTCCGGCTTTAAAAACCTCTTCCATCTTCTTTAGCGCATTTTCATACCTTCCCCCTCTTTCGGGGTGAGAAAAATTGTGAAAGTAAAAACAGCAAATATGATGCGGTCGTAATTTCATTTTGCTCCTCGTAACTGCAGGGATTTATATGAAGTATAATCTTTTGAGGCTGATTTGTCTAATATATTGCAGGAGGTTTTGAATTTGCCAGGCTCGTCTTAAACTACCGCCGTGCGACGCCCCTGATGTCAGTCAGGTTATCTATCCCCTCTTTTGCCATGAACTTCCCTATTCCCTCCAGGACATCGAACGGGGCGCGGGGGTTAGTGAAGCTGGCGGTGCCTACCTGGACGGCGCTGGCTCCAGCCATAATGAATTCGATGGCGTCGCTGGCAGTGGTGATGCCGCCGCAGCCGATAACCGGAATGTCTACAGCGCCAGCTACCTGATATACCATGTATAAAGCCACCGGTTTTATCGCCGGTCCCGATAGACCGCCGAATACTGAGCCGAGTATCGGTCGGCGTTTGATGGCATTGATAGCCATGCCCTTCAGCGTGTTAATCAGCGTTATGGCGTCGGCTCCAGCTTCAGCCACGGAAGTAGCTATCTCAATTATGCTGTTGGTGTTCGGCGTTAGCTTTACCAGCACGGGTAGGGAAGTGGCTTTCTTCACCGCTCGGGTTACTCTGGCGGCTGACTTCGGGTTTGAGCCGAATTCTGCTCCACCGGCTTTAATATTGGGACAGCCGATGTTTACTTCAAGGGCACTGATTCCAGATATCCCATCGAGTTCTTTAGCTACTTGCGCATATTCATCAATGGTTTCTCCGGCAACGTTAACGATGACCGGCACGCTCCAGCGTGCCCAAATCGGTGCCATTTCTTTAATCAGGGCTTTCACGCCGATATTCTGCAGCCCGATTGAATTGAGCAAGCCGGAGGGTGTCTCGGCAAGCCGTGGCTGGGGATTGCCAACTCTTGGTTCAAGGGTTGTGCCCTTGCACACGATAGCCCCCAGCTTTTGAATGTCGAATAAGTGGCTATACTCCGTTCCATAGCCGAAGGTGCCTGATGCTGTCATCACCGGGTTAAGCAGCAACAGTCCCCGTTTGTGTTTTGGCACTATTTGAACTGAAAGATTCATGACAATTCCTCAGGCAGGCTAAAAATTGTGCCCGCGTTATTGAAAAAGAATTTATCGCCGAACTCCTGAGCCATAAGGCAAGCCTTTGCTTGCCCGGTGCAATGCGATAAGCCAAGCCTTTGCACTCCCAAATCCTTAAGGGCAGCAATTGTGAGCCATGTCCGCTCTTCGGAAGCGGTAAGCAGGTGGGAGCCTCCCAATACGGCATATATCGGATTTACCCCGGTAAGCTTCTGCGCATGGTACAGGGTATTAATCATGCCACGGTGGGCACAGCCCAGAACGACCACCAGCCCTCCCTCGGTATTGATAATGACTGACTGGTCGTCCAAGAGCTTATCTGGCTGCCAAGTGTCATCCTCGTTCACGAACAGGTTGGGGTCTATCTCTTCAAAGTCGGTTATCATAGGAATCTCACCGGTAGTCATTACGTTTTCCATTATTTTCACTGGTTTTGCGGTCAGACGAAAGTCGGCGCCAA
>Ga0315274_10003641_pt1 | contig 22908 bp, 12 predicted proteins | sample YL17G02_20_MG_FD_203700 | JGI IMG/M metagenome (GOLD analysis project Ga0315274, IMG submission 203700) | Sediment microbial communities from Yellowstone Lake, YNP, Wyoming, USA - YL17G02_20 | ecosystem: Environmental > Aquatic > Freshwater > Lake > Sediment | place: USA: Wyoming | collected...
TTTCTAACGGGGTTCACTTATGATTCGTGATACCGGCGATAAATCGCCGGTCTATTTTCGAATATCCCTATTGGGATCTTCACATAAATCTGCCCCTTGTTCATAAGTTAGCGCTTATGCCCCGTCGGGGAGAGGGCTCTCCGCTTATCTCCTCTCCCCTGTGGGGAGAGGGGAAGGGTGAGGGGAATAAAAAGGAGGACAAAATGGAGAAAGAGAAAGAGCATGTAATAAAGCTGGCAAAGGAAAATGACGTAAGATTTATTCGGCTCTGGTTCACAGACGTCCTTGGTTTTTTGAAAGGTTTTGCCATCACCATTGATGAATTGGAAGGTGCTATGGAAGAGGGAATGGGATTTGATGGCTCTTCTATCCAGGGCTATGCTCGCATCGATGAGAGCGATATGATCGCCAAGCCCGATCCTAAAACCTTTAAGATCCTTCCCTGGAGGCCAAAAGAGAATGCCGTGGCCAGGATGTTTGCGGATATTTATGAACCGGACGGAACCCCTTACAGAGGGGATCCTCGCTGGGTGTTAAAAAGAAACCTTAAAAAAGCCCAAGATCTCGGCTATACGCTCTATGTCGGTCCTGAGCTGGAGTATTTCTATTTTAAAAACTGTGATGTGAAACCAGAAGGATTGGATAGGGGTGGTTACTTTGATCTCACCCCGCTCGATGCTGCAACAGAACTGAGGCGTGAAACAATCCTCACATTAGAAGCGCTCGGGATCAAAGTGGAATACAGCCATCATGAAGTAGCTCCCAGCCAGCATGAAATTGACCTCCGTTACACGGATGCCCTGACCATGGCGGATAATGCGATGACTTATCGGCTTGTCGTCAAGGAGATTGCATTGAAGCACGGCGTCTATGCGACCTTTATGCCCAAACCCATTTTTGGACAGAACGGGAGTGGCATGCATACCCATCAATCCCTTTTCAAGGGTGATAAGAATGCCTTCTTCGATCCGAAAGATGAATTTCATCTCTCAAAGATCGCTAAATCTTATATGGCTGGAATTTTGCAACATTCCAAAGAGATTACTTCCATCACCTCTCAGTGGGTGAACTCTTACAAAAGGCTTGTCCCAGGCTATGAAGCACCCGTCTATATCTCCTGGGCGCGCAGGAATCGGTCGGCACTCGTTCGGGTCCCCATGTATAAACCGGGAAAAGAAAAGGCTACACGGATGGAATTCCGGTCCCCTGACCCGGCCTGCAACCCCTATCTGGCTTTCGCTGTGATGCTGGCGGCGGGTTTGAAGGGAATTGAGAAAGGTTATGAGCTTCCGCCACCCGTTGAAGAAGACATCTTTGAAATGTCGGAGGAAGCGAGAAAGAGGCACGGGATTGACTCCCTTCCAGGAAACCTTCTCGAAGCAATCCAGCTCACCGAGAAAAGTGAGCTGGTGAAAGAAACATTGGGAGACCACATCTTCCAAAAATTTATTGAGAATAAGAAGATCGAATGGGACCATTATCGAACCCATGTCTCCCAATTCGAACTGGAGAAATATCTCCCCGTTCTATAAGGAGGGAAGAATGGATCAGAAAAGAACTTGGTTTGAGAAGGATATTTCTGGTTGTTCACCCAGATGTTGCAATATCAAACCCGGGCAGGGATACTTCCAAACCCTTGCAATTGCGGATTTTTCGTAAATGAAGGGTTACAGAGGATCTCACTTTACGTGAAGTCCCGGTTTTGCCTGGAGACGTATACAGCTAACTCCCAAAGGTGCCGCTGCAAGGCTTTTTCAGTACCCCCGCCCGGTTTCGATATTGTTTTTTGCAACTAGCGGATTCACTCACAGGGTTTATCTGTGAAGATGGGAAAAGAGTCAACGGAGAGGCAATCATCCAATCGATTGCCTCCATGAATGAACGCTCGAATGGTCTTGGGGGAGGGTTTGCAGCTTATGGGATCTATCCTGAGATGAGAGACCTATACGCCCTCCATCTGATGTACGACGAAACTTCGACGAAAGAAGAGACGGAGCGCATCTTAAATGAATCGCTTTTCGTCGAACTTAAGGAAGAGATACCCACCCGCAAACGACCAGGGGGACGTAGGTTCTAAAACAATTTAAGTCCGCAGTTGAATTCTTGCACTTATTTTTTCCTTTCAGAAACCTCATCCACCCTCACCTTTCAATTTCTCTGGAGTCCGATCCCACTAAAACCGTCCCCGTGACCGTGTCCCGTGTCCGCAAAAAAAGCATAGCGCGTCCTCCTGCGTCCCGCCTTGCGGGATTACGGAGGACAGGTAATGCCCGTCTACGGTATAACTTAACTTGACAGTTGCATAACTTTCGCAGGGAGGTGAGCTTCTAAGGCTTTGCAAAGCGGTCATTCATGAGATTTATGGGTAACAAGACGTTTTCACCTAGGGTGAGTTCTGAAAAGGGCTTGAAACCTCTGGAGCCATACGTTAAAAGGTTACGCTTCAAAGCCTTTTCCGCCCACCTCCCTGCTCTTTATGCGGCGTTTTTAATGCAATGTTAAGGTTAACCTTCGGCAGGTACATAAAGCTTGGAGTAAACCCCGTTAGAAAGCTGAGGCTTTGACCCCGCCTTTACAAGGAGCTGATGCTTTCTATTTATAACATCCCCGGCATAAATGCCGGGGCTTTCTAACAGGGTAATAGACTAAGGCTCCTTCCTTTCAATATCTTCAATCGTCTCAAAATCTTCATCGTACGAATAGATTTCGCGGAGACCATGATATTTCATAAAGACAGCATTGTAGGCGTCAATGAAATCAATATTCTTCCTCCCATAAAGGACAAGGGCGTCTGCGAGGACATCTTTATCAGGAATGAATAGATTTTCAGTGCCCAGAATCACAGAAACCTTTTCAATGACTTCGGCTTTCGGGACTTTGTAGTACGACAGGAGTGTCCATATCAACTCAGCAATCACCATCCCCGATGTTGAAATGACTATCTCCCCTTCCAGCGCCTTCTTAAACATCTCTCTGCATCTCTCATATTTCGAAAGATGATCTTTGGTGAGATATCTCAGAAATACATTTGTGTCGAGGAATTTATTCTCCATTGATTCAACCCCTCGTGGCAACTTTCTTGGCAACTCGTTTTTTGACCTCTTCTCTGACTTTCTTGAAATCAATAGGCTTTTCTCTGTCCGTAATCTTCACGGAGCCACCGATATCAAGGAGATTTCCCTTTAACGGTTGAATGATGGCCTGGTTGCCCTCGACCACGATGATCACCTTCTCGGAAGGTTGCAGGTTTAAGGCCTTCCTGATCTCTTTGGGAATGGTCATTTGACCTTTGGAGCTAAGTACGGAAATAGGCATTTTGTCCTCCTTTTTTATTATTTTGTAGTATTATACACTAATTCCTACTTTTTAGCAATAATCCTATTTTTCTATATTTTTCCGACCTACACCATTATTAATCAGTCCATAATTGTATAGACACCGGAAACTAAATCCCTCCTATCCTCCCTTTACAAAAGGGAGGAATTACCCCTCTTTGGCAAAGAGGGGCGGGGGGAGATTTTCTGAGCAATATGTCTACTCAATTATGGACTCCTTAGTAAGTGAGGAAAACTGTCGGGTTTTATTTTCTGCAGGCTTTTCTGTAATTGCATCTAAAGATGATGTGTTCATCTTCTATCTTACTGAAGCGATCTTCTTCCAGAGGGATGTTATTCGAGACATCGGTGAGGAGGGACTGCATATCTTTGATGCTTCCCCTGATGTATCCTTTGATCTCTTCAACCTCCCTTTGGCTGATCGAAAACCAGGAGGGTTTGTTAAAGAGAAGGTTGTATCCAATAATGCTCAGTTGTTCAGGCCGGACATGCCATTTCCCCATAGCATAGAGGGCATAACAGCTAAGCCGAAGGGGCAGGTCTTCAGGGATGCTTTTTCCAGTTTTCCAATCATAGATCGTTACTTCCTCACCCTGCCGGATGGCACAATCGATAGCCAGGGTAATCTTCACATCATCCATATAGAAGGATGAAAACTCCTCGACTTCAAGCCAACCTTCTTTTTGATGGGACCTTAACCCATCATAAATATCCGAGGCATAAAAGTTCCTGAGGCAGGTCTCCACATCCTGGGCTAATTCCTTCCACTGTTCGTCTAATACCTCTAATTCATACTCATGCTCAAAGAGGGCACAGGTCTTTGGATTCTTCCAATAATTCTTTGATCTTGAAGACCGAAATTCGGCCCTCATTTGATCAAGGGTGATCGAGACAATTTCATCGGTGGGAAGGACTTTGATCCCTCTTCGAATGTTATTGAGGGATCTTTGAATGCACTCATGGATTTTTTCTCCGGCCCACATATGCCTGTTCTTGAGGTTCTTAAGAACATAGATCTTCCGGGTTCTCTCCGGGACGTTCTCAAGCCATCCGTTCCAGTAGCCGTAGTAGGCAAACCAGTATTGCCTGGGGCAGGTCTTAAAGACCTCATCCCTCGTTTTCGACCAGGAGAATTCGTTCTTCAGTTCACTCATAACGCTCCCAGCCTCTCCGAGAGAAAGGTGTACCTTCGTTGGGGTTTGTTGTTCCTTAGGGCAATGGCCAGGGCCTTTTTCGTCCCGATCAGGATGACCAGTTTCTTGGCTCTGGTGATCCCTGTATAGATCAGGTTTCTCTGTAGAAGGAGGTAGTGTTGGGTGACAACCGGAAGAATCACGACCGGGTACTCGCTCCCCTGGGACTTGTGGACGGATATGGCATAGGCCAGGACAATTTCATCGAGATCCGAATAGTCGTAGGGAACCAATCTCCCATCGAAATCGATTGTCACCTCTCTTTCCTCCGGGTCGATCTTTGAGATCCACCCGATATCCCCGTTAAAGACATCTTTATCATAATTGTTAACGATCTGCATCACCTTGTCCCCTAATCTGAAGTTCCGGGCTCCATGGATGATGCCCGACTGACCGGGGTTCAGTCTCTTCTGTAACTCGATGTTGAGATTGGCCACACCAATGATTCCCTTGTGCATGGGTGCCAGGACCTGAATCTCTCTGAGCGGATGAAACCTGAAATGCTTGGGTATTCTCTCACTACAGAGGTCCAGGATATTTTGAAGGATCTTCTCCGGATCTTCTTCCTGGATGAATTGAAAGTCGGTTTTTCCAGGCTTCTCAATTTCCTTTAGGACTGGGAACTGACCTTGATTGACTTTGTGTGCGTTGACCACAATCATGCTCTCCTGGGCCTGGCGAAAGATCTCGGTGAGCCTCACCACTGTAAACCTTCCTGATCTGATGATATCCTTCAGGACATTTCCAGGACCCACTGAAGGGAGCTGATCGACGTCTCCCACCAAGATCAGGTGAGCGTGGGATGGAATGGCTTTCAGGAGATGGTACATCAAAAGGGTGTCGACCATGGAGGTCTCATCGATGATGACCACATCCGCCTCAAGAGGATCGTCCTGGTCTTTCTTAAAACCACCCTTATAGGGAGAGTATTCAAGGAGACGATGAATGGTCTTTGCCTCCCAGCCCGTTGCCTCATTCATTCTCTTGGCTGCCCTTCCCGTGGGAGCTGCAAGAAGGATTCTAAGCTTTAATTGCTGAAAGATCCTTAATATGGCCGTGATGAGGGTCGTCTTCCCGGTCCCAGGGCCGCCGGTGATAATTAACACCTTTGAAGTGGCTGCCAGAAGAACCGCCTCCTCCTGTCTTTGGGCAAGTTCTATGTTCAGTTTCTGTTGTACCCATTCGATCGCCTTTTCCGGATGGATGGGCCGGATGTTTGAAGGAGATTCCTTCAGATTCATTAGCCTCTGAGCAATTCCCGTTTCTGCCACATAGAAGGGGGCGAGAAAGGCAGCCCTAAGATTACCATCAGGATCAAGGTCTTGTAGAAATAGCTCCTTTTCTTTGGCTAACTCATTTACGGCCAGGATAACGATTTCCTCATCAACATTGAGTATTTCCTTTGTCTTGTGAATCAATTGAATCTCAGGGTAGTAGACATGGCCTTCTTCCGTCAACTGATTCAGGACATAGATGAGACCTGCCTTGGCCCGGATCAGGGAATTGCGATCGATACCGAGATTTTGGGCGATCTTATCTGCAGTAATAAAGCCAATCCCGTGTATGTCACGGGCTAAACGATAAGGATTTTCTCTGACCATCTCAATCGACTGATTTGCGTACTGTTTATAGATCTTGGCAGAATAGGCAGCACTGACTTCATGCCCCTGCAGGAAGATCATGATCTCTTTGATCTCTTTCTGCTCCTCCCAGGCTTTTCTGATCATGGAGATCCGTTTTGGACCAATGCCTTCTACCTCAGATAGCTTTTCAGATGTCTTTTCAATAACCTCAAGGGTATGAAGCCCAAACTTTTCGACAATCCTCTCTGACATGATCGGGCCAATGCCTTTAATCAATCCGGAGGCAAGATATTTCTGAATCCCGTGGAGGGTCGCTGGTACGGTAACTTCGAACCCCTCGACCTGGAATTGTTCACCGAATCTCTTATTGTGTACCCATTTACCTGTCACTTTCAGGGATTCACCAGGATTGATACCGGAAAGATTACCCACAATGGTGGTCAGTTCCTTTTTATCCTTTTCATGGAGTTTTGCCACCACAAAGTCATTTTCTTCGTTGTGGTAAGAGATCCTTTCGAGAAGACCGTGAATGATCGACATTTTTTATTATTTCTTGTTAAGGGGATATATTAGTCAGTCCATAATTGTATAGACACCGGAAACTAAATCCCTCCTCCCCGTCCGGCGCCAGAGTCCAAATCCATTACGCAGTCGCCTGCAATGTGGCTCTGGACGGCGGCGCCTCCCTTTACAAAAGGTCCCGCCTTTTGCGGGATTTGGCAAATGGTTCGACGAGACTCACCATCCTGAGCTTGTCGAAGGAGAGGGGCGAGGGGAGATTTTCTAAGCAATATGTCTACTCAATTATGGACTCCTTAGTAACATTCTAAACTGGTAGTCGGCCTGAGGTCAAACCTTCAAGATTCGTATCAAATGAACTACCCCGCCGCAAGCAGCGGGGTATCAAAAACTTTGAATTCTGTCATTCCGCACTTGATACGGAATCCAGTCCGGTCTTCTGGATTCCGGCTTCCGCCGGAATGACGAACTCGCCGCAAGCGGCGGGGAATACAACCCGAAGAGATTTAGCTTTTTGAAAAGAGTTTCTTTTTTCATCTTGATAGACGGGGTTTTCTAACCCCGTCTTGGCGGGACAAGGATGTCCCGCCTATCGGATCCGGGGCTAATTTAGGGTTTTTCAAAGAACGAAAGTGTTACCAAAATTCAAATAAACGTATTATTCCTTTGTTTTCTTCGCAGTGCTCACCGAGATACTGTCAATTGACCCAAAAATCAAGGAGCCGTCTATGTAATATCATTTTACATTGTGCCGCTTGACCCCGTCTGTCCCGCTTCAGGCGGGACGGGGCACTTGCGGGTCAACAAAGCCTCTTACTAATAAGGCCGTAAGTGTATAGACATCAAACTCTTCTTCTATACCACTGGATTCCGGCTTTCGCCGGAATGACGAAAAGGAACGATGCGTCAAATTCGTCTCTCGGGCGAAAGCCGGAGTCCAGCCCAAGGTTTTCAAACGCGCAAGCCTTCAATTCGAGGACGTCCATCCTATTATGGACTCCTTAGTAAATTCTTGAAGCTGTATTGAATCTGTGGGTTGAACCTATTAAAATAATTATAGTTGTTTTCTGTAATGCATCAGTTACGGGAGGTTTATCCATGTTTAAGGCCCGTAGGAGCAGCATCTTGCTGCGACTTTATCGCGGCTGGAAGCCGCTCTTACGACGGGGTTGTTTGATCTGGTACCGTAACTGAGGGATCCCTGTTTTCTTGAGGATTCCCTTGATTGATGATGGAGGATATGGCATGATTGGGAAATTTTGCGCCCCGATCATGTCTTGGTCCAAGAAAATATTAAGAAGAGCAGAAAATTCTTCAATTTCACCGCAGAGACACAGAGGTTCCAGAGAAAAAGTTTTTTTGTTTGTCGGGAGGTACCGACAAACAAAAAGCTCTTCGACGCCATTCGGGGTATTTAGTGGCCGAAGGCCTGGAAACTTATGGAAAATCGGTATCTCCCGATTTTCCATAAAATTCTCCTCCGCGTTCTCCGTGTCTCGAACGAACCCCGTCTTTTCGGGGGCGAGTGGGCGGTGAAAAACGAATGGCACAGAAGGCTGCTACAGGGATGAAATGAGGTCAGACAATTCAGTGAAAGAGAAGAAAGATCGTCCTCCATGGAGGGATGCTCTCGATGCTATCTTGCAACGGAATTCGGACCTCCGAATCATCGAAAGTCCTGAGAAGCGTGAATATTACCGCAATGATCTCAACGTGGATCTCCCGCCTTTGATCCGGGACCTCATGCTCAAAAGCCTCCCTGATCTCATTCTCCAGCCCACCACTGAGGAACACCTCTTAGAGATTTTTTCCATTGCCCGAGAGCACAAAATCCCATTGACCGTTAGGGGCGCTGGGACGTGGGGATACGGTGGAGCCGTCCCTACCCGCGGAGGAATACTGATCGATCTTGGGTTAATGGATAAGATTGAAGTGAATCGAGAAACCCTTCAGTTGACCGTAGGCCCAGGTGCCCGTTTCCTTGATATTGGGCGGGAACTGGAGCGCCATGACTTGATCCTCCTCACCATGACCTCCGGAAAAGGCGGAACCCTCGCAGGTTGGATGGCCACTGGAGGAATGGGATTCGGCACCTATCACAATGGTTCCGTGAGAAATCAATTGGTCTCCCTACGAGTGATCACACCCGATGGAAAGATTAAAGATCTCTCAGCAGGGGATCCTGAGATCAACTATTTCCTTTCTACCGAGGGGCAGATGGGCATCCTTGTGAAGGCCACTCTCCAAGTGGGCCGAAGACCTCCCCGTTGGTATCCAGTGATTATTCCCTTTGAAGAGCCGGCCTCTGCCTATGCCTTCGCCAAGAAGTTATCTGATCATCCTTCGATTCATCCTGATGAACTCGTGGTCTACCATTCTGAGTTCGTACGTGCCCTGAGAGCACAGTCGAATGGAAGAATTTCTGTTGAAGATAAGAATCTGGTCATGGTTGCTTTTTCGGATGAAGAGGCAGCCCGTGAATTGAAGGCTTATGTTGATCAAAATGGAATTCAAACAGGAGATGAAGAATCAGCCAACACCCTCTGGGAAGAACGCTTCCTTCCCATGTCCATCAAACATCTGGGACCTTCCCTTCTGGCGACCGAAGTTCTTCTTCCCCTGGATCAGGTGGCTTCCTATTATGAAAAGATCAGAGAATGGGGAAAGCGCCTGGGCCTGACCTTTTATCCAACCTCCCATCTCGTAGACCATGGACAAGTGCTCTTTTTGGCTATGCTGGCCACGGATTATCGAAAGGCCATTTTCTATGCGGATCTCATGCTCGTTCCCATGATGGTCAGACTGGCGGTCCAGTTCTACCATGGAAAACCCTACGGCCTGGGAATATGGAATACGCCTTTCCTGCATCATCTCTACCCGAAAAAGGAATTAAAGGAGCTGGCTCGCTATAAAAAACAAGTGGATCCAGCCGGAATCCTTAATCCCGGGAAGTTCTTCCATGTTTCGGGGAGATTAGGTCCCCTTCAGAGAATGCTCTTCCGTGCTGGGATCTTCGACCTTGAGCTTTCCACAGCCCAGTGGCTCATGTTCAAACTCTTTTCCCTCATCCCTGAAAAGACACTTCGCCACCGGGTTCCCGTGGTTCCAGAAGGCCTCGAAGGCATTGCCAACGATATCCTCTCCTGTGCCCAGTGTGGAAGTTGCGTCTCCCAATGTCCGGTCTATGGGGCAACTCGGGACGAAACTTTCACGGCGAGGGGGAAACTGCTCACCATCAAGAGGGCGCTGGAAAAGAACAGCCTCGAACTTTCTAAAGTATTGCCCCTCTATTTCTGTATGCATTGTGGACGTTGTGACGAAGGGTGCCAGGTCAACCTAAAACATCGCCAGCTTTTTGATGACCTGGAGAAGTATTTATCCCGGACCATTGACTTCCCGATCCAGGAAGTCACCCGATTTATCCAAGACGTCGAAAATGGCCTTGATTTTCAGCGATTCCTCGATGTCATCCGGACGGGTTTTGACCAAAAGATTCGCGAGCAGCGCCAGACCTTCCCGAAACACCGTGTCCTCATTGACGAAGAGTACTGTTTGCATTGCGGGACGTGCGTGGACGCCTGCATGTATTCTGTGCGAAAACGGAGTGAATCAGACCCCCGTCGTGTGGTCATCGATGATGAAGCGCTCTGTCGTGGTTGCGGCGCCTGCCTGGAGCGATGTCCACAGATTGCGAAAGGCATACCTGCCACCTCCGTGGAACTCCATCCAGACATACTCCAGATGAATGATCCCTACTGGAACAGCGGGGTCATCAGCCGCATCGACCTTGAAGCAACCACTGGAAAGATTCCTGTCTCTGGAACAGGCCAAGGAGATCCCCATCGTGGCTCAGGGAATGACGGCATCCGTTTCGGCCACTTTCATATCGTGGGACCTGCCCAGAACCTCCTTTATGAAAGCTCTGCCGATGCCATCGCCATCCAGCTCGGCCAACGGCCGAAGTATCTGACGTTCAACGGAGAAAGATCGGAGACTCCTCCGCCCCGTCTGATCGGATTGAAAACGCCCCTCATCTTAGACGTCATGCCCATGGATGGAGGCGAGAATCTATTGGAGGCTATGCTTGAGGCCGCCAAAGAGATGGGAACCCGTCTGACCTTGAGGCTCGAGGAAGTTAAACGCTACGGATCGGGCCTTGCGGGCAGATTCGATTCATGGATCCTCCGATTGACAGCCAAAGATACAGAAGAATTAGTGACGAGAAAAAAGTGGCCCGAGGTGCTGCTCGGCCGGATTCCCGATTTGGTAGAGATTGAACTGGATAATGACCTGATGGAAAGGATCGATGAGATAAAGAGCCTCTTCTCAGAATCAACTCTTCTCTGTGCGGTATTGAAGATTGGAAAGGATGACATCGATTCAGAACTCCGGCCTGCACTAAGTTTCCAGAGGTTGATCACATCGCTCTATGAGTCTCCCTTTGATCTCCTGTGCCTTACTTCGGATTACGATGAGAGGAAAGGATATTATCCTACGACCGATGCCGTGCCTGCTATCCATCGCTTCTTGGTGGAGCAGAAGCTGCGGCACCGGTTCTCGATCCTTGCTGCAGGGGGTATTCGATTTGCTGCAGATGCGCAAAAGACCATCCAGCGGGGCGCTAACGGAATAAAGATTGATTGGCCAGTCCTGTTCACAGCCGATCCAATGGCGCGGCAAAAATTCCTGAGAGGAGAACCTCTTCGGATTCCACAGGATACGTCGGCACTGGCAAAGCGAATCATCAATCTCATCCGGGTCTGGAATGTCCAGATCCTTGAGGTTTTGGGTGCTTCTGGATTCAAAGAAATCAGAAAGACCGTAGGGGAAGAAAATCGACTCCTTATCTTTGATGACTTAGAAGAGAGGATCTACGACTACTTTAAAAGCCAGGAGCGATTGGAGCGAAATAGAAAATGCAATTTGGCTCGTATTCAAGGGGAGGGTGACGGGTATGGATGGCGATATAGTCAACTGAAAAATTTGATCCAACCCACACAACTGCCGCATCGGTTCTACTGCGTCAACCTAAAAAGCCCATGCTATCGTATCTTCGACCAGGACTACGTCTGGCCAGCCTCTCTGATCGCTTCGGTAGGCCACATGGCCAGTGGTGATCAGGAGACGCTTCTCCTGTCGCATACTGAAGAACGAGGGAATTTAGGAGATGGTTTCGATAACATCAACGTTCTCTTTCAGAATAACCCCGATTCCATCCCTGAAGAAAGATTGGATGAAGTTTCCACAGGCCTTCGACTCTCTCCGGAATTGCGAGTGAAAACACCCTTCATGGGAGCCGGAATGTCCGTTGGGTCTATCGGTCCAGGAACCTGGCGTGCCCGGGTCCTGGCCTCCCGGGCCCTTGGAACTCAAGTCGATACTGGCGAAGGGGGATACCCCACCATCTTTATTCTCGATTCAAAGTGGGATCCGCTCGATTTGACTGATCAACAGGTGGCCCTGTTGAGCCCTCTTATGGAAGAACGGAAACTCATCCGTCTTGAAAAAGTGACCCAGCGCGTAGAGCAGGAGTTGGACGAATTACCAGAATACCAGACACTCATCGAAGCGCTCCGAAGATATCCGGGCTCGATGCCAATTCAGTATGTTCCGATTGTCACACCTGAAGATGAATCTTTTGTCTCGACCCAACTTAAGACAGGATTATTTGGAGTCACCAAAGAGACCATTCGCCGCGCCCGGCGCGTGGTCATCGCTTACAGCCAGGGGGCCAAACAGGGTGTGGGAGGGCATCTGCTGGGCAGAAAGGTCTTCGGTTTGGTCTCGAGGCTTCGGGGGGTGGCAAAGGGGACAAGCCTCATCTCTCCGTTCCCCTTCCATAATTGCTATTCCATTGAAGACGTCAAGGCCTTTATCGACGCGGTCCGTATGATCAACCGCCGTACCACCATCTGCATTAAGGTTTCACCATCCCCTGACATTGAGTTCATCTTCGCCGGTCTTGCCCGAATTGCCAAAGACAACGGGATGGTTATCGAGGTCTGGCTCGATGGTCCCCGTGGAGGCACAGGTGCAGCTCCAGATATCATCAAAGGTCAGATGGGAATGCACATGGAGTATGCGATCCCCATCTGTCACGAAAAATTGATGGACGATGGTCTGAGGGATACTGTTGTTTTCATGGGGAGCGGCGGATTTCGCACATGGGGCGATGTGATCAAAGGGGTCGCCTTAGGTCTTGATGGAGTCATCCTGGGAACGGCAGACCTCGTTGCCATCGGCTGTGTTCGGGACCGTAACTGCGAGTCAGGATGCCGAAGCGGCATCTCCACCATCGAACCCAAGATGCAGTTGCTGCGTAACGTGGAAATCAATGCCCAACAAATCATCAACTTCCGTGCTATCCTCCAGGCCCAAACAGTCAGGGCCTTGGCAGCCCTGGGAATGAAGGATATCCGGGAACTCCGGGGTCGTTATGACTGCATCGAATGGCCTCTCATGAAAGAGAGAGTTCGGGAACGCCGGCGTCGCCGGACTGAAATCTCACGCCCGGCCTCTGAAGTACAGATGCCGGCTCCCTCGGATTGTGGTGTGGCTGCCATTGTCTCCAACCATTTCATTCCGAGTCATGTCATGGATCTGATGCTCGACAGAATGGCCAACCGTGGGATGGATGGAGTCGGAATCTGGAAGGGAGGCTGCTATCCACATCGGATGGATCATTATTCTCTCCACATACTGGTGAAAGGAGTGCTGCAATCACAAGTGGAGCAGGAATTTCTTATGAAGCATCCGGACACGGACTTCACAGAGATTCGTACAAAGGCCAGGGAGGAAATTCTGGCTGAACGGCGGCGAATCATGCAGCAAATTTACTCCCACTATTTCACCGGACTTGGGGTGGATGACTTCGAGGGCGATCTGGAGAAATGCCGCATCCCCTATCGCCGCGATCAAAAGGGGGAAGAGCAGGACTTCAGGCTTTTCGGTGAGAAAGATCCGGGTGATGTCTTCCGATTCTTCGTGCGGGTGCAGCAGGAAGAGTTGTATCGGTTTATTGAGCATGACCTACTGAATGATCCCGTCTGGCCACCCAGGCAGATTCGCTACAAAGATCTGACCATTGGGAATTATAAAAACGATATCAAATTTCTCCAGGAGGCTGAGGACGAATATATTTATCGGCTGGCCCGCAAAATCACCCGTGAGAATTATGCAGAGGTTCAACAGAAGAAGGCGGCCGTTCTTTCCTGTGGGAAGAACTCCGGTTGCTGGAAGAGCGATGGCAGGCACATCCCATGGGAACTCCCGGACGCTCCGGTGAACGTCATCCACCGACGACTGGCCACTGGTTCTGTGGTCGACCAAATGAATGCTCATCCCTTTGCCGAGTTACACACAGCCCTCACCCATAATGGAGAGACGACCAACTATCGCACCATGTGGAACCGGGTGTCTCAGTTCAACTTAACACCTCTGGCCCAGACCGACACAGCGGTAGCATCCCTCAAACTCCATTTACTCAGTCAATACCTACATTATCCTTTCGACGCCTTGGTTGAATCCTTCTCCCCAACGACAGGATGGAACCTGACCCAGTTGCCACCCGAGATCAAAGAGCGTTTCCAGCGTGTGCAGGAAGTGGAGCTTGAAAGTGCACCGGATGGTCCCTATCAGTACCTTTGCGGTCGGATCGACCCCTACCGTCGGGTGATCGAAAGATTGGATATTATTGATCCTTCGCTGCTGCGACCTAATGTGGCCATGCTCTATGACGATGGAGAAAACTTTGTCTCTATCATCTGCTCCGAGAAACAGGGAAGCGATGCGGGAATTGAAGAGCTTTATCGTCTCGGACTGATGCGCAGCACCTTCCCTGCCCTCACCTTCACAGTAAATACAGGTATGGTGAGCAGGATCTTCTATGACGAGAAGGGACGAATTACAGGCCACGAGGTGGTAGATAAATTCGGCCGCCCCGTAAAGATTCCCCACGGGGAATTTCTTTCTTCGGAGCCTCTCTCTCCTGTGGCGGAATTTGAGAAAGAAGATTTTGAATCCAATCCAACTCTTTTCATCCGTGAACGACTCTCTCGATGGGGGTTTGGAGAATTTAAGAAAGCCTTGGAGGACATCACAACAAAATTCTCCGCTCTGCGAGCCATTGAAGAACTGACACAACTCTGCGACTACCTACCTGGTTGGAAAATTGGAAGCAAAGACAGGGGAGCAATTCTTCATATCGCGCACGAAGAGATCAACTCCCTGCTCGATCGTGTCCCTTCCCTGCTTAACTCCACCCAAGGCGAAAATGGGATGGTTCGCATGATATTCAAGGATGCTTGGGGACTTGCAAAGCCTGAAAATATCCACCAGGCACTTGTCGTGGACGCCCGAGAATTCCGACCCGAAGGAATCGACCACCTGCGAACCCTCAGTTGTTTTCTGGATTACGCCCACCGAACGGGATGGAGGAGATTCATCGTTTACAGGGTGGGAGGCCAGAGAGGCATCGGCATGGGAATGGGCACCGGTTTCACGTTTGATACCACCGTTGACGTCTTCGGAAGCCCTGGTGAATATTGCGGAGCATTCAACATGGGCACCTTAGTACGGGTGCACAACCATGCACAGAATTTCACCGGAATGGTCATGCACTCTGGGACTTTGGAGATTCATGGTGATGCAGGTAAAGTGACAGGATACTCTGCAAAGGGAGGTACATTCAATATCCTCGGCAACGTAGTAGACCGGGGATGGGTGTGTGCGGTTAGCGATCCTACGGGTCCCGGGTTACAGGTAAATATAGTCGGCACTGCTTACGAACACCTCTGCCAGGCACTCATGGGCGGCTCGGTGCTCGTACTTGGCCTCTTCCGTGGATATGATGGAATCCTTCACCGAATGGATTCTCCTTATAAAGGGGCCAAAATCTTGGCAGGCGCCTCTGCTGGCGAGGCCATCTTCTATGATCCCGATGTCAGATTGGACAAAGCTCAGTATAAGGGGTGTGTTGTGCACCCTGTCGATGATAAAAAATGGGCAGAAATTGTAGACCGCCTCCTTCATCTGGAAAGTATTTTCGATCTCGGTATCTCCCAGGAAAACAACCACCTCACCGTTCCCCTCGACGGCCATCTCCAAACACTTCTCCCTGAAAATTTCCGATGGATTCTCCCCACCGGTGAATTGGAAGGCTACCATTAAACCGGAAGCGCCGCTTCCCCGATAGTCTCTGGGGATCTTCCCACTTCCCCCACCAAGAGATTTCTGAAAAAGTCCCGAAATCTCTGTAATCATCTTTTGAAATCTGTACTACTAACCTTGAATTTCTTGAAATTTTGTTAAGCAAATTTTGTCAGGATTTTCCCCCTCACCGCATCCCTCTCCCCCGAAGGCGGGGGAGAGGGATGCGGTGAGGGAAGCTAGGTCGCCAAGTAGGGTGGGTGAATCACAAGCGAAACCCACAAATTTCCTTGACAGGTCAGACCGGAGATGTCACAATGGTCTGAATTCTGGTCAACCTAAAAGGAGGTCTATTCGAATGAAGACGTTGTCCCTTTCAGAGGCAAAGATGAAGCTAAGTGGCCTTATAGAGACTTTGAGAGTCACTGACGAGGAGATTATGATTACGAAGAACGGGTCGCCAGCCGCTGTGTTAATTAGTCCGGATGAGTTTGAGAGCTGGAAAGAAACGATCGCTATCCGGTCTGACTCCTCCCTGATGAGCGAAATCCGAAAGGGTTTAAAAGAGCTGAAGGAGAAAAAATCACGTTTGTATTCCCTGGATGAACTATTCGAATAGCCCTTTTGGGGATGAAGGAGTCTATGTACAAAATCAGGGTTCCTCATAGGGTACGAGACCTTGTCCGTGAGATGCATCCTCATCTGAAGAGGAAGATCAAGGGTTCTATGAAAATCTTCTTATCTAACCCAAATGAGGGCAAAGCCCTCAAAGATGAACTGGCCGGATTGAGAAGTTCTAGGGTTGGCCGCCTAAGAATCATATACAGAGTTGAAAGGAACGTTGTCGAGATTGTCGCAATAGGTCCACGGGAACGGATCTATGAGGAAACCTTCTTGATCCTTAAGAAAGAAGGACATTAATTGAATGGGGTGTCTTCAGGTTTGGCAATTCAATAAAAGTTGGTCAGTTGGGGCCACATCTTCATATGTCATTATTTTTGAAGATAAGGTTTCAGGCAAACAGAATGAATAACCCTGTAGGAGCACCTTCCCCACCTGCGCCAAGGCTTCGGCGGGAAGGCAGGTGCGATATGCGTCGCAGCAAGATGCTGCTCCTACAGGTGTTGGACATGGATAAACCTTCCGTAACTGAGGCATTGCAATTATGATAAAATTTTACTGTTAGCTAAAATTTAAAATTGGACACCTTCTAATATCCTCTCCCCGTTGGGGAGAGGACAAAGGTGAGGGGGATTTCATGGATTCCACCCTCACCCCAACCCTCTCCCGCCAGCGGGAGAGGGGGATCTATTAATCTTGATCATCTGATCCTCATATCGGGGTTAATCAGTGGGCAATGCTTGTTACAAGGGGATTAGGTGTCCATTTTTAAATTTTAAAACCGCCAAAAACTGTCCACTTTTAATTTTTAAATGACAAATGATAAAATTTTACTTGAAAAATCCAAAAAGACTTGGTAAGATTTTAAAAAAAGAGGGGGGTGTAAAACCATGGCAGTGAGGATCGTCATCGATCGGAAGGTAAAAAAGGGGAAGGAATCGGATTTTGCAAAACTGCTCAGGGAATTGAGATCGAAAGCAGTTCCGTCAAAAGGCTATATCTCGGGGGAGACACTCCGGGCTATGGATGACCCTCATAACTACATCGTGATCACTACCTGGCAGAGCGTCGATGACTGGAAGGAATGGGAAAAGAATCCGGATAGGAAAAAGATTCAGACTAAGATCGAAAAATTGATGGCCAGACCGACTAAAACAAAAATCTATATCCATGCTTAAAGAAACCTTGACAAATAAAAATGGGTATGGTAAAAAGTCAAAAATGATTTAAAGAAACCTTTATGGTCAAACAAGTTAAGCCAATCAGAAGACCCTCGATTCTGTTCAACGGGATCGGGGGTCTTTTTTTATGGGCGGATCCCGACGAACAATAAAAATTCCAATTCAGTCCCCTCCCCCTTGACGGGGGAGGGCGCGGGTGGCCGCCGGCTCAGAGAGCCTCTGGCTCGGAGAGGGGTGGGCAAATTTAGTTCCCCCTCCCCTTTACCCTGTTAGATAAGATTGTCTATTCTGCCCTGTTATTCAGCAAATATTCTATCTAACAGGGTGAATCTCCTCCCGCCAAGGGAGGGGAGATCCTTGAAGGGAGTTTATGAAACCTCCTCAAAAAGCCATACTTGCCTTGGAGGATGGCACGGTATTCGAGGGTTGGTCTTTCGGTTTTCCTGGAGAAAAGACAGGAGAAGTGGTCTTCAACACCAGCATGACAGGCTACCAGGAGATCCTAACCGATCCTTCCTATAAGGGTCAGATTGTTATCATGACTTATCCGCTCATTGGTAATTATGGGGTGAATGAGGAGGATATCGAATCCCGAGGGCCGAAGGTGGAAGGGTTCATCATCAGAGAGAACAGTTCCGTGTTCAGCAATTGGCGTGGGGATAAATGTCTATCCGAATATTTGATCCAACACCGCATTATGGGAGTAGAGGGAATGGATACGCGGGCCCTCACAAAACACATCCGTTTAGGTGGTGCGATGAAAGCCATCCTTTCCACCGAGGACCTAAATCGAGATCGTCTAATTGAAAAGGCCAAGGCCTCCCCAGGCCTGATTGGCAGGGATTTGGTCAAAGAGGTCACCTGCCGAGAGCCCTTCCCATGGATGAACGTTAACGATCCTCAATTCTTAAACCTCGACTTTCGACCTTCCACTCTGCACTTTCGACCAAAGGTGGTCGCTATGGATTTTGGTGTCAAGTATAATATCCTCCGGTCCCTTTGCGATTGGAATTGTGAGGTGATCGTTCTACCCGCCTCTGCTTCAGCTGAATCGATTCTCTCCTATCACCCGGATGGAATCCTTCTATCCAATGGGCCGGGCGACCCGGAGGGAGTTCCATATGTCATTGAGACGGTCCGCCAACTCATCGGGAAGAAGCCTATCTTCGGGATCTGCCTGGGCCACCAGCTTTTAGGGTTAGCATTGAGGGGGAGGACATTTAAATTGAAGTTTGGCCATCGGGGAGCCAATCAACCGGTGAAAGATCTCAAGACCGGTAAGGTGGCGATCACCTCCCAGAACCATGGATTCTGTGTTGACATCCATTCCCTCGATCCGGACCAGATCGAACCCACTCAGATCAACCTCAACGACCAAACCCTGGAAGGGATGAGGCACAAAACACTACCCATTTTTTCGGTTCAGTATCATCCTGAGGCCTCCCCAGGACCTCACGATTCTCAGCATCTTTTCAGTGAATTTGTAAAGATGATGGAAAAACAATAGAAGATGGAGGAGCACCCCTTTGGGGTTTGAGGAGCGTCCTGCTTCGCAGGACTTGAGGATAAAAGCGGAAGCCAAAGGGTCTTAGCCTCGAACCTCAAGCGAAAGCGCTCCTCAAGCGGAGCGGTCTTTTATGCCTAAAAGGACGGATATCAAAAGAATTCTGATCATCGGCTCCGGACCCATTGTAATCAGTCAGGCCTGCGAGTTTGACTACTCAGGGACCCAGGCCTGCAAAGCTTTAAAGGAGGAGGGATTTGAGGTGGTGCTGGTCAACTCCAACCCTGCCACGATTATGACGGATCCTGAGATGGCAGATCGCACCTATATTGAACCGGTCACGCCCCAAATATTGAAAAAGGTTATTGAGCGGGAAAAACCAGATGCCCTTCTCCCTACATTGGGCGGTCAGACCGGCCTCAACGTTTCCGTCGCCCTCTATGAGTCCGGGGTTCTCGAGAGATATGGCGTTCAAATGATCGGGGCCAAATATGAAGCCATCAAAAAAGGAGAGGATCGAAATCTCTTCAAGGAGTCGATGAAGAAGATCGGTCTCGATCTCCCCAGAAGTGGGCTGGCCTGCTCTCTGGATGAGGCGATGGAGGTGGCAAAAGGGATCGGTTTCCCCTTGATCATCCGGCCCAGTTTCACTTTAGGTGGAACAGGGGGTGGCGTCGCCTATAATATTGAAGAGTTCGAAGAGGTGGCAGCCCGTGGACTTGAGTCGAGTATGATCGGTGAGATTCTGATCGAAGAGTCTGTCCTCGGCTGGAAGGAATTCGAACTGGAGGTGATGAGGGACCTTCATGATAATGTTGTCATCATCTGCTCCATCGAGAATTTTGATCCAATGGGCATTCATACCGGAGACAGCATCACTGTAGCACCCGCCCAGACCCTGACGGACAAGGAGTACCAGAGGATGAGGGATGCGGCCATCCGGGCGATCCGAGAGATCGGTGTGGAGACCGGAGGGTCCAATATCCAGTTTGCCATTCGTCCTGAGGATGGACGAATGGTCATCATTGAAATGAACCCGAGGGTCTCCCGGTCTTCTGCCCTGGCCTCCAAGGCAACAGGATTCCCCATCGCTAAGATGGCCGCCAAATTGGCCGTCGGATATACCCTGGATGAGATTCCCAACGATATTACTAAAAAGACGCCTGCCTGTTTTGAACCGACCATCGACTACTGTGTGGTGAAGATTCCAAGATTCGCCTTCGAAAAATTTCCTGGAGCAGACCCCACCCTGACCATTTCGATGAAGTCAGTGGGTGAGACCATGGCCATCGGCCGAACCTTCAAAGAAGCCCTCCAAAAAGGCCTTCGCTCTCTGGAGATCGGAAGATACGGCCTCGGGGCGGATGGAAAGGGAAAATTCCCCTTCCCCGTCGACATCGCAAACGATTCTACTCGATCGAACATTCTTGAAGAGATCAGGAAAAAACTTTTCACACCGAATGCAGAACGAATTTTTTATATTCGGGATGCTCTGCTTTCGGGGATGGAGGTTGAGGAGATTCACGAATTGACCAAGATCGATCCCTGGTTTCTGCTCAATATTCAGGAGATTGTCGATCTCGAGAAAGAGATCAGCTCCTATGGGGTGAAGGTGAGGGATTTGGAACTCTGGAAAAAGACCACCACACCTGATCAATTTCGCCTTCCGGAACCACTTCTAAGAAAAGCAAAGGAGTTCGGCTTCTCAGATTTCCAACTCGGATACCTCCTTGGTTTTGATGAAGCCACCCTCCGAAACATGAGAAAGGAGAAAGGCATTCTCCCCACTTACAAACTGGTCGACACCTGTGGGGCAGAATTTGAAGCCTATACCCCTTATTACTATTCCACTTACGAGACAGAAGACGAATCCAAGGCTTCCTCAAAAAAGAAGATCATGATTTTAGGGGGAGGTCCGAATCGAATTGGGCAGGGGATTGAATTCGACTACTGTTGTGTCCATGCCTCGTTCGCTCTAAAAGAGTTGGGTTACGAAACGATCATGGTGAACTCCAATCCAGAAACGGTCTCGACGGACTACGACACCTCCGATAAACTCTATTTCGAACCGCTCACGCTCGAAGATGTTCTCCATATCGTCGGTGTCGAACAACCCGACGGGGTGATCGTCCAATTCGGGGGCCAGACCCCCCTTAATCTGGCGGTCCCATTAGAGAAGACTGGGGCGAAAATCATCGGAACGACTCCTGAAAACATCGACCGGGCTGAAGATCGAGAACGTTTCAAAACCCTCCTCAAGAAATTGGGACTCATTCAGCCATTGAACGGGACGGCCAACTCTGTGGAAGAAGCCCGAAGGATTGCGAATGACATCGGCTATCCCGTGGTGGTGAGGCCCTCTTATGTTTTAGGGGGAAGGGCCATGGAGATTGTTTACGATGAGGCGTCTTTAGAAAGTTTTGCGAAACGTGCTGTGGAGGCCTCCCCGGAACACCCCATCCTCATCGATAAATTTTTGGAAGATGCGATCGAGATCGATGTGGATGCCGTCTCCGATGGAGAATCCTGTGTCATTGCCGGCATCATGGAGCATATCGAAGAGGCCGGTATCCATTCCGGGGACAGCGCTTGTGTCACACCCCCCTATTCTCTGAGCGATGAGTTGATCGAGGGCTTAAAACGCAATACCTATGCCTTGGCCAAAGAACTCGAGGTCGTGGGCTTAATGAATATTCAATATGCGATCAAAAACGACATCATCTATGTCCTCGAAGTCAATCCCAGGGCCTCCAGAACAGTTCCCTTTATCAGCAAGGCGACAGGCGTTCCCTGGGCCAAGATCGCGGCAAAGGTGATGGTGGGGAAACGGCTCCAGGAGCTCGGTATCGAAGGAGAAATCGAAATCCATCATATCGCCGTGAAGGAATCGGTCTTTCCCTTCAACCGTTTCTATGGGGTCGATACGGTGTTAGGTCCTGAGATGAAATCCACTGGAGAGGTGATGGGAATCGACACGGATTTCGGTATGGCCTTTGCCAAGTCTCAAATCGGCGCTGGGCTCAACATGCCTTTGAAGGGGAGGGTTTTTATCAGCGTCATGAACAAGGACAAACGCACCATCGTTTTCGTCGCTAAAAAATTGATCGATCTTGGATTTGAGGTGGTCGCGACCAAAGGAACCGCGAAGGTTCTGGCCAATAACGGGATCCCTGTCCAAACCGTATTCAAGGTTGGGGAAGGCAGGCCGGATATCGTGGATCGAATCAAAAATGGGGAGATCGATCTGGTCATCAATACACCGAGCGGGAAGAAACCCAAGGCGGATGAAGTGGCCATACGAAGTCAATCCGTGGCCCATAACATCCCTTGTATCACAACCCTCTTCGGTGCGGAAGCGGTGGTCAATGGGATCGAGTCCCTCATAAAAAGAGGAATGTCAGTGAATTCGATCCAGGAATACCATCGGGATATTCAGCCATCTTCGACGTTGCATAAAGCTCCCTGCTTGGAGGTGAGGGCCTCCCCGAAATGAAATCTTGCTTTATTCCCCTCCCCCTCAGATGGGGGAGGCGCGGTGGGGGTGAATAAGGGTGGTTAGTTCCCCCTCCCCTTTATCCCCTCCCGCCAAGGGAGGGGAAGAAACTGGTTGTGAACGGAGGATGACTTTATGGGAGTGCTTACAAGGAAAGAAATTCTGAGGGAGATCAGCCTGGGGACCATTGAGATCCATCCATTCAAGGAGGATCAGGTGGGCCCAGGTTCCATTGACCTACACCTTGGCAATGAGTTCAGGGTATTTAAAAAACTGAGAAACGCTTGTGTGGTGGAGGATAGTATCTCTGTTGAAGGTCTCACCGAACGCCT
>Ga0315274_10003642_pt1 | contig 22903 bp, 22 predicted proteins | sample YL17G02_20_MG_FD_203700 | JGI IMG/M metagenome (GOLD analysis project Ga0315274, IMG submission 203700) | Sediment microbial communities from Yellowstone Lake, YNP, Wyoming, USA - YL17G02_20 | ecosystem: Environmental > Aquatic > Freshwater > Lake > Sediment | place: USA: Wyoming | collected...
CATGTTGCCCCCAAGGCAAACAGGCCGCGGATCAGCAGGTCCAAGGAAACCGAGGGGTCGCCGGCTTCCATGCGCGCCAGCCGGCTTTGGCTGGTCTTGAGCAACAAGGCCGCCCGCGTTTGCGTCAGGTGGCGCTGGAGCCGCAGTTCGCGGAGCCGCCGGCTCAGTGCCAAGCTGGCAGACTCGAGCGGGTCGTCCGGGCCGACGGGCCGCATCTCCTGGTAACGTCCATTCTCAGGCCGGCGATACACTTCCACGCGCCGCTCTGGGGCCAACACAATCCAATATTCTGTCACGCGGGCTTCGGCGTAGAGCGAGGCATTTTCGCGGTCGAGCGTTGGGCTGGAGACGGTGACTTCAATCACCAACTCGGCGGTTGTGGGATGGGCTTCCAGATAATCCGCCTCCGCCCCGCGCACCACCGCGATGTCCGGTTCCGGCTCGGAGTCGGCGAGGGTGAGGGGATCCTCGCGGCGCAGCACGAGGCCCGCGGGCAAGATCGCGGCGATGCGGTCGTAAAGCCGTTTGGCGACGGAGCTGTGCAAGGGTGACTTGGACATTTTCTCAATGACGATGCCGCGAATCAGCTCGGTGCGTCGGCCCTGCTCGTTGAACTCGTCGAGCCGGTGATATTCCTCAACCGAGAGGCGCGAGACGCGCTGGCGGACTTCGGGTATTTCCAGGATCGCTGACATGACGATTCTATTCTAGGCTGTGGCAGTCGGTCCGTCGAGGGTCGAGATTCATCGCTCGACAGTGACAGTGATGTCGTAGGGCTCCACTCGACCAGGAGAGGGTGTGGCGGGACGTTCGGCGCCCCCGTCGTCGGTCCGATCCGGTCCGACACTGTAAACGACGTAGCCCTTCGGAAGCAGCCGATAGCGGAGCGGCGCGCCGTCGAAGGGATCCTCGGGCACGGTCGGGAGAAAACGCGGGCAGAGCTCGGGTAACGTGGCCGGGAGCCGGCGACTGGCCAAGCGGAATCGCTCGAGCGCCACGGCCGTTTGGGCGACGCGTAGCGAGGCCAAGCCGTCGCCTTCTTTCACGGTAGCTTTGCCGAGGGCTGTCAGGAGCATGCCGGAGAGGATGTAGTGATTATGTTTTGCCTCTTCGGCCGCGCGATCCGCCATGTGCTCGCCGGCGAGGCTCCGCGGCGGCGACTGGGAGGTAAGATCGATGAGCGCCTGCATGGTGCGCAGGTAGAAACGCAGGTCGCGTTCGAAAACGCCTGTCAGGCGGAGAAAGACCGGCCGGGAGCCAGGTGCTGGCGGCCCACCCGGAGCCTCGGCATCGCCGCCCTCAGCCTGGTCGGTCAGGCGATTGAACTCGGCCCAGCTCGTACGGAAGAGCAGGATGCCAATGGCGCGCTCGCCGATAAAGCCCCGCGCCAGGAGACCCTTGCGATCTGCAGCAGCGAGGCCGGCAGCGATTTCGGCTAACTCACTGTCGCTGAAACCTGGAACCGCCAGGGCGCGTCCGATGGTGTTGGCGGCCTGGGCGAGGACGGAAATGCGGACGAGCTGGGCCAGGAGACTGGGTTCGTCCTCGAGCGACCGTGCCACGGTCAGCATGGTGGTTATCCGGGTAGCCACGTCCGTGGTGCGTTGGCGGTCCAAGCTGAGCAGGGCTGCGGCGCGGGCGATCTGGGCCAAGCCCTTGAGCTTCGCCAGGTGCGTCACGAGGGTGGCAACGCCGGGCGAATAGTCGACGGGGTATCGGCTCTTGGGCAAGCGGAGGGCGGCCTGGGCTTGGGCCAAGGCGGCGCCGTTCAATGCGACGTGACCGGCCAACAACTCCCGCTGCTCCGGGGTGAGCGTTTGTCGGCGCGGCGGAGGTTTGAAGCTGGCGACTTCGTTGGACCGTTGGTCGGGATAATGCTCCATCAATTCGAAAGCGCGGGTCAGGACCAGGGCCGCGTTTTCATGGTCCGGGACGGTCTGGTACCAGCGGTTGAGTTCGGCGCCGCTGGTTGGATAGCCGGCCGCTTTCACCGCGCGCAACTCGGCATCGACATCCCGTTGAAGTCGCATGCGCCAGACGACGAGAACGGCCGCGGGCGCCAGGATGCACAAGAGGAGGCCGGCAAGCGCGAGGATCCCGATTCGGCGTTGAAGGCGGTCGGTGGATCTCATCTGACGAGGGGCATGCTCAGCATTCTCACACGGTCCCGCCGGCGCTTCCCTTCACAGCACAAACTCGACTTGGCACTTGGCGGCCAAGCGTCGTTCCGCTTCACCGTGTTTTGGCGCATACAGGCCCGCGCATTCCTCGACGAGGCGGAACGCTTCCGCTGGCGGCATTGGGGGGAGCCGGTCGTCCTGGCCGCTCCAGTCCGGGAACTCCAGGTCCAGAACGTCGGCTAAGGTCGGCTGGGTGGCGTCAGTCTTTTCCACACACTCGCGCGAGTTTTTCATAGAGCCCCTCGGGGCCGTGCTTCCTGATGACGGCCTGGAATTCCCCGGCGGTGACATCCAGACGATTGATCTCGACAAGAGGAAACTCGCGCCGCGTTCGGCCGCCGTCCGGGAGATTCGCTCCAACGCCGACATGGTGGGCGAGCTACAGCGGTCGTTGATGGCTGAGCTTGTGCACGGCCGCGATAAAACCCCGGAACAGAGGGTGCGGCGCGTTGGGTTTGCTGAGGAATTCGGGGTGGAACTGGGAGGCGATGAAGAAGGGGTGGTCCTTCAGTTCAATCAACTCGACGAGTTTGCCGTCGGCCGTGGTGCCGGCGACGGTGAAGCCGGCATCCTCGAAGCGCTGGCGGTAGGCATTGTTGAACTCGTAGCGGTGGCGATGGCGTTCCATCACAACGAACGCGCCGTAGAGCTGGGCCGCCTTGGTGCCGACGACCAACTGGCAGGGCTGGGCGCCGAGGCGCATGGTTCCGCCTTTTTTGGCCACTTTCTTCTGTTCGTCGAGCAGGGCGATGACGGGGTGGGGCGTGTGGGGATCGAACTCAGTCGAGTGGGCCTTGTCGAGCTTGAGCACGTTGCGGGCGAACTCGATGGTGGCGATTTGCATGCCCAGGCACAGACCGAGGCAAGGCACGCGGTTCTCGCGCGCGTAGCCGGCGGCAGCGATTTTGCCGTTGATGCCGCGCTCGCCGAAGCCGCCGGGCACGAGGATGCCGCCGAGGCCCTTGAGGATCTTTTCCGCGCCGTGCTTCTCGATGTCTTCGGCTTCGACCTTCTCAATCTCGACCCCGCAGTCGTTGGCGATGCCGCCGTGGATGACGGCCTCATAGACCGATTTGTAGGCATCCTGGAGCTCGATGTATTTGCCGACGACGCCGATGCGGACGCGATGTTGCGGGGCGATCAGCTTACGGAGGATGTCCTGCCAATGGCCCATGTTGGCCGGGGGCGTGTCCAGGCGGAGCAGTTTGCAGACCAAGTCGTCCATCCGTTCCCGCTGGAGCATGAGCGGCACCTCGTAGATGCTGTGATCGACGTCCTTTTCCTCGACGACGCCCTCGAAGGGGACGTTGCAGAACATCGAGATCTTCTGGCGGAGTTCTTTGTTGAGGGGGTATTCACAGCGACAGACCAGGATGTGGGGGGTGATGCCGATTTCGCGCAATTTGGCCACGGATTGTTGGGTTGGTTTGGTCTTCAACTCGCCCGCGGCTTTGATGAAGGGCACATAAGTGACGTGGATGAAAATGGCATTGGTGGCGCCCACGTCCAACGCGAACTCCCGGATGGCTTCGAGAAAGGGCAGCCCTTCGATATCGCCGGTGGTGCCGCCGATCTCGGTGATGAGCACGTCGGCTTTCGACGTGTCGGTGATCTCGCGGATGCGGTTTTGGATCTCCTCGGTGACGTGGGGGATGACCTGGACGGTTTTGCCGAGGTAATCGCCGCGCCGCTCCTTTTCCAGCACGCGGGCATAGACCTGGCCGCTGGTGAGGTTGTTCATGCGGGTGAGTTTGGTGCTGGTGAACCGCTCGTAGTGGCCCAGGTCCAGGTCGGTCTCCGCGCCGTCGTCCAGCACATAGACTTCGCCGTGCTGGTACGGGTTCATCGTGCCGGGATCGACGTTGAGGTAGGGATCGAATTTCAGGAGGGTGACTTTCAGGCCGCGGTTCTCCAGCAAGGTGCCGAGGGAGGCGGCGGTGAGGCCCTTGCCCAGGGAACTGATCACGCCGCCGGTGACGAAGATGTATTTCATATTCCGCTCTCTGAAAAAAGTTAAAGTTAAATGAGTTAAACGGGTTAAATGAGTTAAAAGTGGTGAATCCGTCGCCCTCCGCGCGAAGCGGTTTCCCCAATGAACCGATTTAACTCATTTAACTTTTTCAACCTCGCCGCTGTGCCAACAACTGTTCAACGCGTGGAACATCGTTGGGCACGTCCACGCCCACGCTGTCGTAGTTGACTTTCACGACCGCGATGGGGATGCCGTTTTCCAGCGCGCGCAACTGTTCGAGTTTCTCCGCCTGTTCGAGCGGCGAAACCGGGAACTGGACCAGCCGCAGGAGCGTCTCGCGCCTGTAGCCGTAGATGCCCAAGTGTTTCAAAAATGGAAACGCCGCCAACTGCTCGGTCAGCGAACGACTGGCGGCCTCGCGCAGATACGGGATCGTGCGCCGGGAGAAATATAAGGCGCGGCCGGCGGCGTTGACAACGACTTTCACGACGTTCGGATTGTCGTATTCGGCGGGGTCTTGGACCGGTGTGGCGGCGGTGGACATCTCCTGGCCGGCCAGCGCCGTGGCAACGGCGTCGATCACTGCCGGATCCATTAACGGCTCGTCGCCCTGTATGTTCACCACGGCGTCGCAATCGCAGCGCATGGCCACCTCGGCAATGCGGTCGGTGCCGCTGGGGTGGTCCGGGCGCGTCATTTCCACGCGGCAAAAGCGCCGGGCGGCTTCGGCGATCCGGCTGTCGTCAGTGGCCACGATCACGTCACTGAGCGACTTGGCCAGCCGACACCGTTCGACCACGTGCTGGATGAGCGGTTTGCCGGCAATGGGGTGGAGGGGTTTGCCGGGAAAGCGCGTGGAAGCGTAGCGGGCGGGGATGAGGCCGAGGACGCGGCTGAGCACCGTGGGGCGCGGCGCCAGGAAGCGCGCCAGGTGCGCCGAGAGTCGTCGGTGGCGTTCTGGAGCGATCACACCGATTACTCCGATGATTTGTGCCGGCGCATATTCCGCGAGGTATCCCAGGCGGATCAGTGAGTCAGTGTGCAGACCGCTCGCTGGAAAGTCGATGTCCTGGCGTGAGATCAACTCGTCGAATCCCGGAACTTCCTGCTGCAACTGCGTACTAACTCCGCAGACCAACAAGTCACCAAACGGCGGGAACGCCCGAAGGATGATGGCGGGGCGGGGCTTCCGTTGGCCGTCCGCTTGCGGCAACGGGACGAGGATTACGTCCCCCTCTTTCATTCGCCGGGTGGCCGTTCGCGGATCACGGCATCTGAGTAATCCGGTTCGTTGTCACCATAGGCACGGGCCAGCCAGGCTTGAGACGCGGCCAGCCAAGCCTGATGCTCCTGCTCTGCCGAATCATCCGGCACGACGGTGACCAACAGCCGGGCGTTGGGCTGCAGGGGGAACGGTTCGTCCAGGCAGATCTGCTGGCCGTCGTAGTGAGCTTTAAGCGTCACAGCATTCATGGCTTCGGTTTCATACTCCAACCCGGCTCGATGGGCAAGCGCCGCGAATTGGCCTGGCAGAAACTTGCCGCGAACCGCTCAGGATTGTATGCCGCAGACCTCGGATGCGGAATTACGGGCATGCTGGCGGTCTTTACCGTGGTTAGACTTCGGCCATGCCGACTGTGGTTCCAACTGCGGTTAATGAGGCGCGGCGCCTGTGGACCGCCGAGGAGTTTCTCGATTGGCTGGAGCCGGGTGTTCATACCGACCTGATCGATGGGGAGATACTCGTGGAATTTGCGGCCGGCGAGGAGATCATCCGTGCGCAGACGGTGCCGGGTTTTTGGCTCAAGCGATCCCAGGTTGGCCGAGTATGCGCCGCACAGCATCCGACAGATCATCCGCGACGATGGCCCGCGCCAGCTTGTCGGCAGACGCGCGCTCGACTTCCGCCCCGTACCCGGTGCGCACCAGGATGCTTCGTTTCACGCCGGCGTTCCACCCACATTCGACGTCGGCGAGCTTGTCGCCGATCATGTAGCTTTGCGCGAGGTCCAGGCCGAACTCGTCGCGGGCGTCGAGCAGGAATTGCGGCGAGGGTTTCCGTCCGCGGCTGGGCTGTTCCGGGGCTTCCGGTGCGAAATAAATCTTGTCGATGCGCACCCGGTCACGCGCCAGGCCATGCAGGAGACGCGTGTTGACCCGGTGCATGTCTTCGGCCGTGTAGTAGCCGCGGCCAATGCCGGACTGGTTCGTGATGATGAACAGTCCGAAGCCGGCGTCCTGGAGCCGCTTCAAGGCCGCTGGCACGCCAGGGAGGATCTCCACCTGCGCCGGATGACTGAGGTAGTCTTTCTCGACAATCAGCGTCCCGTCGCGGTCGAGGAACACAGCGGGGTTCATGGGTAACTACGGCCACAGCGGCTCGGCGCGCGCCCGGGGACCGTGTGGGGTCCGCCTGGGCCGTGGCCTTGCCGGGATGTGGTTGCGCGACTTCACGAGGCTCGCCGAAAACTGGCCAACAATTCCTCCGGCGTGACCGTCGCCGCGCCGAATTTGCCGACCACGACGCCGGCGGCGTGGTTGGAGAACATGGCCGCTTCAACCGGGGATGCGCCGGCGGCGATGGCCAGCGTAAAGGAGGCGATGACCGTGTCCCCCGCCCCGGAAACGTCGAACACTTCCTGCGCCACCGTCGGGATGTGAAACGGCTTCTGTCCGTGCCGACACAGGAGCATTCCCTGGTCGCCAAGAGTGACCAGCAGAATCGCGGGCATAAGGCTCGATAGCAGGCAATCCGCTGCTCGCACGAGATTCTTGTCGCACAGGGGATCAGCCGGTTGAGTTCTCGCCTCGCGGCCCCCGCCTCGCAGACTGCCAGGCTGGATTGAGACGTCAACGGCGACCCCAAAGCGTTCGCCCTGCAAACTGGCGAGTTCAAAGGCCTCTTTTCGGTTGGGTGTGATCAGTGAAAGTCCTTTGAGCCCCAGGTGGTGTATCGGTTTCGGATCCAGGCTGAGCCACAAGCCGCGCTGGCGGCAGTCGGCCTTGAGGGCTTCCAGCAACCGCTGTGTCACCACGCCTTTGCCGTAGTCGCCGACGATGATGGCCGAAGCTTGCCCCAAGTCGTGCCGGATGGCGGACAGCAAACCCGCAGTGGTCTTCGCATCCAGATCGGTGCGCGTCTCGCGGTCAACTCTCACGACTTGCTGCTGATGAGCGATCACGCGGGTTTTGATGCTGGTCGGACGGCGGGAGTGGAACAGCAGGCCACTGCTGCCGACGTTCTGCTCGTGCAGCAGTCCCTTGAGTCTGCGAGCGGCCCCGTCGCGTCCTACGACGCTGTAAAGCTCTACGGCCGCCCCAAGGGAGGTCAGGTTCCGGCCGACATTAGCCGCGCCGCCAGGGACAAAGCTCTCGCGTTCGAATTCGAGGACTGGCACGGGCGCCTCGGGCGAGATGCGACTAACCCGGCCCCAGAGGTACTGGTCGAGCATCACGTCGCCAACCACGAGCATTCGGGTCCGGGCCGCCCTGGCCAGAAGGGCTTTGACACGGGGCAACGAGAGGGTCGGCATGGTCAATCCAGGAAGGCGCTGAGCGGGCTGGTGGGGCTGGCTGTCGCCTGCGGTGCGGCCAGGCCGATCTCGAACGCACTTCGCCCCGCCTGGACCGCGAGCTTAAACGCGACCGCCATACGGTTGGGATCGCCGGCGACGGCGATGGCCGTGTTGACGAGCACGGCATCGGCGCCCATCTCCATGGCTTCGGCGGCGTGGCTGGGGGCACCGAGACCCGCGTCCACCACGACGGGCACGGTGGCTTGTTCGATGATGATGCGAATCTGGTCGCGGGTCTGAATGCCGCGGTTGGAGCCGATCGGGGAGCCCAGCGGCATGACCGTGGCGGCGCCGACCTCCTGCAAGCGTTTGGCCAGGACCGGGTCGGCGTTGATGTAAGGCAGCACCACAAAGCCTTCGTGGACCAGTTGCTCGGCCGCCGCGAGCGTCTCGACGGGATCGGGGAGCAGATAGCGCGGATCCGGGTGGATCTCGAGTTTCACCCACTTGGGGAGCCCTGCGGCGGCGGCCAGCCGTGCCAGCCGGACGGCTTCCTTGGCGTCCATTGCTCCGCTGGTGTTGGGCAGGACGAGGTACTTTCGGGGATCGACGAATTGGAGGATGTTGGCAAAAGGGTCTTGTTTGCCGGTCAGATCGGCGCGGCGGAGGGCCACGGTCACGATCTCCGTGCCACTGGCCGCCAGGGCGTCACGCATGGCTTCGGGGGAAGAGAACTTGCCCGTGCCCAGGATGAGACGGGAGCGAAACTCACGCCCGGCAATCGTCAGTGGTCCGTTAACAACAGCCATCGGCGGCAGAATAGGCAGGCGCGGGCCGGGAGTCGAGAGGGGAGTGACGGCGGGTGCCGCCCGCGTGCGACTCTGCGGGCAAGCTCGCCGGCTCTGACAAAGCCACTAAGCCCGGTCCGTGACACCGATCCGAATTCGGCCAGTGACGACCCGGAAGCCGCGAATCACTTCTGGTCCGGCTTCGTCAGATAGCATGGTTATTGTCGTAATCATGAAGCATTCTTTGAATTTGAGTCCGGCGGCGAAGCGACATTTATTCGGCGCCTTCACGTTGATTGAGCTGTTGGTGGTGATTGCGATCATTGCCATCCTGGCCAGCATGCTCCTGCCCGCGCTGGCCCGCGCCAAGGAGGCCGCCCGCCGGATCTCCTGCGTCAACAAGATTCGCCAACTCGCGCTGTCGTTGCGTCTCTACGCCGACGATTATGAGGGGAAGTTCCCGCCCCGCACCACGATCAATCGGTGGCCGACGGTGTTGCGGGGGAGCTACCAGGACCTGAGCATCCTCCGGTGCCCCAGCGACGCACCGAGGCCGCAGACGATCGGCACGGACACCAACCGGTACCCGGCTGAGGCCGCCGAGCGCAGCTACATCATCAATGGCTGGAATGACTACTACAAGGCTCGGCTCACCGCGGAGGAGTATGCCGTCTGGTGGGCTGGCCAGGGAACCGCGACCATCTCAGAGAACGATATCACGCTGCCTTCCGACACGGTCGAATTCGGTGAAAAAGACCACGACTCGGGCCATTTTTACATGGACTACGCTCAGCTTGATGACATTCTGCAACTGGACCAGCACAAGCACGCGACGGTGAGCCGCTCCGGGAAGGGCGGCGGCTCGAATTACGCCTTTGCCGACGGGAGCGTGCGCTTCCTGAAATTCGGCCGATCGTTGTTCCCGGTGAACCTTTGGGCGGTACAGGATGGCTGGCGCACCAATTCCGCCAAAGTGCAGTGAGCGGGGTCGCCCGGCCAAATCGCCGGGCGCGGACGCCGAAGCGCCTGGTTCAGGCGTGAACGCCCGGCCTTATCGAGCGTCTGGTGAGCTGACGGCTGGCGCACGAAAATCGATCTCGCCTTTGGCGCGGCCAGCTTCGACGAACAACCGGTAAGCGACCTCAGACCGCAGCGGTTTGGGGCGGGCGTTCGGGCTGGCGGGCTTCAGGCCGGGGATCGGGCGGCCGTAGAGGAAGCCCTTGCAGGGAATGGCATTCGAGGCCGCCACCAGATGCCAGATTGGCGCGACTTGCTTGTTCGTGGCGTAGGCGGCCGCTTCCACCACTTTCACGCTGGTCAGTTGGTACTTCCCGTCGAGGGCGAACGATACCTGGTAAACCTCGGCGCTGCGCTGCATCATGCGCATCGCTCGCGGGGAGGCGTAGATCTGAATGCGCGGCGCGGCGAACCAATCCGTGAAGAACCACACATAGCTCGCCGCCAACGCAGCCGCGAGGCAGAGGAGTACAACCGTCTTTCGCGTCATAGAGTGACCACATTACCTGACGTGAATCGGCGCGGGGTATTCGACCGGGCAGGCCGCGGCGCCTCGCCCGGCGGCTGCCCCGTGTCCCTGGTGTCGGTGAGGATCCGGCAGCAGAAGGAAGTCCGCAAGGCAGGCCCAGCGGGGTGCTCCAGGCTGGGACCTGGCCTAGAACTGGTAGATAATGTTCAACGCGAGCGAAAAGGCGTTCCGGAGATAGCGCGCATCGCTGTACCGGTCGAGACCAGCCGGAAGCCATTCGTAATCCCCATCGCCGCCATTCCCGCTGAGATGCGACGGCAGGACACCTTGGGCGCCCCTACTGCCAAAAGCGGGCGGACCGCCGCTGGCATCGTGATCCCAACGAAACTCGATCCGGGAAACCACATTGGCCCACAACGAGTAATCCGCGGTCGCCGTGAGCCCGAAGAACTCCTCGTTGTTGGGTCCGCCGGCGGGTTTGGCGCCAAAGGTGCCGGCACTGGCCGAGGCATATTCGCCCCGGACCGCGAACTTCATTTTTTCGGTGGCTTGATAGAGCGTGTAGAGGGACACGGCGTTGGCATAGGCCGAGCCGAACGTATCGAGTTGCCCGTTGCCCCGGTAATCGTATGCCACCCCCAGCGCCAGGCCGTTCACAGGCGTGTTGAAGGTCCCGCCCACGTAGTAGTTCACCACGTCGGGTTCCCCCGGCAATGTCGCGCCGCTGTCCACGACGCCGGCCGTCAGGCTGGAGCCTTTCAGAAAACCCAGGCTCTCTGGCGCCGTGATATTGACCATCCCCATGTAGCTCTTCACCGACTCGATATTGGAGCGCGAGTTGATTAAGCTGCCGATCCCTGTCCCGACCGCTTCGGCATCCGCCACACCAGCCGTCAGGCTCACAACCTCATTGACCTTGTAGTTGGCCTGGATGCCGGTGTGCGAGAGGGGCTCAATAAAGTATCCGTAAGATCGGCTGTAGTTCGGGTTGCTGGCCGCATCGTAAACCTCGTACCCGATGCAGGCATCCCAGAAACCCACTTTGAAATCCAGGCCGTTGCCGACCGGCGCGCGCAGGCTGACGTAGGCTTGCTTGATGGCGAAGTCCGAGCTGGTGACACCCGTTGAAGTGGTGGCATACACATTGGCATCAGGCCCGAAGAGCAGCTCGACCTGATAGCCGGCCGACCAGCCGCCTTCTTCCAGCGGTTTGCCCAGGGCGAGCTTGATCACATTCAGGTTGAAACCGTCCTGTTTGTCGGGGCCGTCGTAGGAGCGGCCCGGCAGCACACTGCCGCCGGGGTCGGTGCCGAATTTCCAGATCGCCGACGTGTCCACGTAGCCGCTCAAGGTCGTGGCCGAAAGGGCCGTGAGCACCGGGTGCTGCGCCTCTTCGGCCGGCGCGGCCGGCGCCAGACTGACGACACCAGCCGCGGCGAGCGCCAGGGTCCATGGGTGATGCTTCATGTCGCTATTCCTCCGGTCAGGGATTGGGTCTTGCTGCCGCATCTTCGTTACTGAATCCAATCGAGCTTCCGCTCCGCGGCTCGAATTGGGCGGGACTTTAGGCAAGTCGCCGCGGCTGCACAATAAGTTTCTGTGACTTTCCGCGGGGGCGGGGGGGGACCGGTCGGTGACGGCGGGGAGTTCGTGGCCCTGGCGCCGGAGCGCGGCATTTATGCCGCTTCACCATGCGAAGTCGCGGCGGGGTGGGAGACCAATGGGGCGCTGGGACCTTTCAACGGTGAAGCGGCATAAATGCCGCGCTCCGGCGCTCGAGTGCTCGCTGACCGCATGAGACGATTCCCGTCATTACCGAGCGATCACGACTTTCTGTGCGTCGCGCCGGGCCGAGAACCCGGCCCGCCCAGGGCTGCGCGTTAAGAACTGCTTGCGTAGCGCAAGGGTTCGCCGTTTGCTGGCGGGGTATGAGCTTGCCGGGAACCCAATTCGTTACCGAGCTGCAAGTCCGCCCGGACGACATCGACATGTACCAGCACGTGCATGGGAGCCGTTATTTGGATTACGTGTTGGCGGCGCGCTATGACCAGATGGCGCATGGCTACAAGCTTCCCATGGAGGAGTTTGTCCGCGCCGGCTACGGCTGGGTCATCCGCACGGCGCATCTGGAGTACCAGCGTCCACTGCGGCTGGGTGATCGTTTCCTGGTCCGCACCCGGGTGGCGGAGTTTTTCAAAGACGGGGTGAAGGTCGAGTTCGAGATCGTCAAACAACCCAGCGGCAAGCAGGTGTGTGCAGGTTACTTCCACTATACGATGATCCAGCTCGCGACGAGGCGTGCTGCGATCCTGCCAGACTGGGCCATAGCCGCTTACTCCATCTGAACCAGCCCAGCGCGACGTTCCATGGACCTCCCCCGACCCGGCTTGGCATGGACCCTCTCCCCATCGAATGGGGGAGGGCGAGGGTGACGGCGCGTTGGCAGGTTCATAGCCGGTGAGCCGGTCTGTCCGGGAGGCAACTCCGCCGTCTGCCCGCGGTTGGTTTTGTGGCGAACCTGCTAGACTTCCGCGCCGCGCCCTGCTAAACGAGGCGCAGTGTAGTAGTGCTAGAGTGGCACAAGCGCCGGAACGGCCCTGGCCGTTTGACTTGGCGTCGAATGGCAAACAGAATGGATATGAGACTGACTTCTATAACTGCGATAGGCCTCGCTTGGTTGGCGGGCACCCTCCTGGGCGCGGACTCGACCGCGTTGAAAACCGACCAAGACAAGCTGAGTTACGGCTTGGGGTACAACTACGGGCAAAACCTCAAAGTGCGGTCCGTGGAGCTGAACCTGGACCTGTTCGTGAAAGGGTACAAAGACGCGTCCGCGGGGGCCGAGAGGCTGTTAACGGACCAGGAGGTGCAGGAGGTGCTGGCGAACTTCAGCAAGGAGATGCGGGCCAAACAGGAAGCGAAGAACAAGGAACTGGCCGAGAAGAACAAGAAAGAGGGGGAGGCTTTTCTGGCTGAGAACGCCAAGAAACCCGGCGTGACGGTGCTGCCGAGCGGCCTGCAGTACAAAGTGCTCACCGAGGGGACCGGCGAGACCCCCAAGCTGACTGACCGCGTGAGCGTGCAGTATCGCGGCACGTTGATCGACGGGACGACCGAATTTGACAGCTCGTACAAGCGCGGCAAACCCGGCGAATTCTCCGTCAGCGGCGTCGTCAAAGGCTGGACGGAAGCGTTGCAGCTCATGAAGGCGGGCGCCAAATGGCAGTTGTTCATCCCCAGCGGGCTGGCCTATGGTGAGCGCGGCCGGCCGGGGATTCCCCCCAACAGCACGCTGCTCTTTGAGATGGAGCTGCTCGCTGTCATGCCCGGCGCCCCAACCCCGCCGCCGCCGCCGTCGTCTCCACCCGTGACCAGCGACATCATCAAGGTGCCTTCGGCGGAAGAACTCAAGAAGGGCGCCAAGATCGAAGTGATCAAAGCCGAAGACGCCGAGAAACTCAAAGAGGCCCAGGAAAAAGAGAAGGGTAAACCAAAGGAGTAATCGCCCAATGCCGCCAATCGCTGATCGGCGGCTATAAGGGACTGGTGGCTGCCGATTGGCCCATGCGGAGCTAGCTGCATTCAGGGCGTAACTCGGGCCGGTGTTGGGCACTGCTCCACCAGCTTCAGCGCCTCTTCGATCATGGGCGATGCTGTCTTCAGCGAACCACCGCGCGATAGAAACGCCGCGTGAGGTTGGTCGCCGCCGGATCCAGGATCGAAACAGTCGGGCGGGCGGGCGTCACGTTGGTGAAGGTGGTCCATGCGAGCAGATCCGTGGAAACCTCGACTGTATGGCACCAGCCTGGCTCACCGATCAGCGCCAGCTCCAGCCCCCTGGAGTCCCACACGGCGACGCTCAGCTTCGGGGGTGTGAGCGGGTGAATGGGGTCCACGGTAATTGAGGCCAGCTCCACGCTCGCGGCGGCGGAACTGGCATCGTCCCCGAAGAACAGGAAATTGGCGATGTCGTACGGTTGGCCGAACGACGAGTAATTGCGCAAGCGCCCCGTGAGCAGCAGTTCCCCGTTGGCGGAAAGAGCATAGCTCTCCCCCTGGAGGGCCAGCTCATAGACGGCCAATGCGGCCGTGGTATCCACGTTCCGCCCCTCGCCGTGCGCGAACAGGGGGTTGTCCTCGTGCACCCAGATCTCATCCGTCCAGAAAGCCAGTTCCACCCCTTGCAGGTCGCTGGCGATCACGATCACGCTGAACCCGGCGCGGTCGTCCTTGTTGTGAGTCTCGCTGTTGACCCGGACCCCGAAACGCACCACGAAACCGGCGGCGTGGTCCAGGACCGGATTGGCAGGGTGGGACTTCAGCGGCGGCACGTTGCTGAAATAACCGGCTTTATCCGCGGTCTCGGCAGTCGTGTCGAGGATCGTAATGCCCTGGCCAGCGGTTTGCCTAACGGCGTTGCCCAGCAGCGGCTGGGCCAGGAAGATCCAACCTTGCTGAGCGGGTAGTGTGTTCAGCGAACCGTCATAGAGCGCGGCGCCCTTGGCCGCGCTGAGGAAGAACCAGGCCATCAGACAGGCCAAGGCCAACACCAGGTCAGGCTGACCGCGCACCAAGGCTCCCGTCGCGTCAGGGGAGATTCCTGGTCGCTGAAGGTTCACCGGCATAAGCGGCGGCAAGAGTAGGTCAGGACGATACCGCGCCGTGAGGGCGGCTCGAACGCCGGGCAGGCTGGCGAACTCCGGACCCATTCACAGCCGGTCCACATGCCCCTGCATGGCTTCTTCCTGGCGGGTGATCGACTCGATCAGTCGGAACTGCGTCCGGCAGCGATCCAGGTTGTGGCCGGGCCGATGGACGCGAAAATAGCGGTCGCCCATCAGGTAATCGGTCAGGAAGCGGATGCCGATCGTGAAGGTGATCAATTTGCCGGAGAAGGCGATGTAGGCCTTCTCGGCGGGGGTAAGCACCGACCCGACGGCTTCCAGATAACCGCGGGCCAACTCCTTGAACATCGGCATGCGCATCTGCACCTTCGCCAGATCGAGCTCGTCTTCCAAGGTTGGGCTGGTGGTGGTCCGCACCATGTCGCCAAAGTCATACAAGGAAAGGCCCGGCATCACCGTGTCCAGGTCCACGACACACATGCCTTCGCCAGTTTCCACATCGAGCATGATGTTGTTGAACTTGGTGTCGTTGTGGGTGACGCGCTCCGGGATCTCGCCTTTCGCATGGGCGTTCAGGAGCACGTCCACAATCGGTTCGTGCTTCAAGGCGAATTTGATCTCTTTGGCGGCGTTTTTGGCGCGGTTGAAATGGTCGTCCTGGATCGACTGTTGCAGCGCGGTGAACCGCTTGCGGGTGTTATGGAAGCTGGGGATCGTTTCGGTCAGCCGTTCGCCGGGCAGATCCACCAGCAGACTCTGGAAGCAGCCAAAGGCCTTGCCCGCTTCATAGGCCTGCCGCGGCAACTCGACGGCCTCGTAAGTCTGGACCCGCTCGATGAACACAAACGTACGCCAGCACTCGCCGTTGGGGTCCCAGTAGAACGGCTGGCCCCCCCGCGTCGGCACCACCGTCAGGCATTTGCGCGTGAGGTCTTTCTCGCCCCGTTCGGCCAGTTTGTTCCGGATATGCGTCGTGACCCGGATCAGGTTCTTCATGACCGAGGCCGGGTCCTTGAACACGGTTTGGTTGATCTTCTGGTGGATATAACGCACCTGGATGCCGCCCTGGGTGTAGGTGGCGGTGTAGGTTTCGTTGATATGCCCGATCTTGCAGGGCTCCGCGTGCAGGATCTCTCCGTAGATCTGGAACTGTTTGGAAACGTCCTGGAGTTGTTCTTCCCGGTAGTTCGGCATAGCGAGTGCAGTGGCTGGCTCTGTGCAATCCCTAAACATCCAGCCGGCACGATCCGAACCCGTCAACGCGACAGGTGCTCCGGCATCGAACGCGGCTTGGGTCGGGATTGTGCCGCAGCCCGCCCGACCTGGCAATGGCAAAGGAAACGAGGACACCCAAGGACCCAAGGGCCCGCTACCCATCCGGTTTGCCTTGTCAGGCCATGGCGAGCGTCTAGTATGCCGGCCGCGCCATCCGCCACGCAACCCGTGGCTGGCCGATTGAACCCAAAACCGCAACCGTCATGAGCCGCAAGCGAACGATTCGGGGAGAAGTCTTGCCCCACATTCCCTGGGAACCACGTCCGAAGGACTGTCACGAGGTCGTCTGGCGTTACAGCCGCAACCCCGTCATTCCCCGCGACATCATTCCATGCGCCAACAGCGTGTTCAACAGCGCCGTCGTGCCCTTCGAGAAGGGCTTTGCCGGGGTGTTCCGCGTCGATGACACGACGCGGAATATGCGCCTCCACAACGGACGCAGCCAGGACGGCCTCCGCTTCCGGATCGACCCCGAGCCGATCCAGTGGCTCGGCGCAGACCCGGAGATCGGGAGATTCGTGGAGGCCTACGATCCGCGCGTGGTCAACCTTGGCGGCCGTTATTACGTGACCTGGTGCAACAACTACCACGGTTATACGATCGGTATGGGTTACACCGACGATTTCAAAGAGTTCCACCAGATGGAGAACTCGTTCCTGCCGTTCAATCGCAACGGCGTCCTGTTCCCACGCAAGATCAACGGCGATTACGTCATGCTCAGCCGGCCCAGCGACACCGGCCATACGCCCTTCGGCGATATTTTCCTCAGCCGCAGCCCGGATCTGATCCACTGGGGCCGGCACCGGCACGTGATGTCGCCCAAGAAAGAAAGGCTGACCTGGCAGTGCACGAAGATCGGCGCGGGCCCGGTGCCGATCGAGACGACCGCAGGCTGGCTGTTGATCTACCACGGCGTGCTCACGAGCTGCAATGGCTTCGTCTATAACATGGGCGCCGCGCTGCTCGACCTCGATCAGCCCTGGAACGTGCTCTACCGCACCCGGCCCTACCTGCTCAACCCGCGGATGCCCTACGAGTGCGTCGGGGACGTGCCCAATGTCGTCTTCCCGTGCGCCGCCCTCGCCGACGCCGCCACCGGCCGCATCGCGATCTACTACGGCGCCGCCGACACCGTGACCGGCCTGGCGTTCTGCCAGGTGGACGAACTGATCGAGTTCATCAAGCACAACTCAGAGCTTTGATCTGCGCGCAAGGCGGAGCGCGGAACGGCGACTTCGCCAAGGACTTCGAGGCCGGTTACCAAGAGTTCAAGATCGGAGTTCTCTTGCGCCAAGCCCGGGAGGAAGCAGGCGTCACCCGGGAACTCCTCGGATACGCGCTTTGGCCTCTGGAGACCGCCGACACGGTGACCGGCCCGGCGTTTTGCCAGGGAGACGCACTGAGTCAGCCACTCAAGGCAGGGAAGATGGACCGGCACTAGACCAAGCAAGAGCAGATTCGCTGGTTTCATAGGTTTCTCAATGTTGGATGGGACTCGCTTCTCCTGGCAGAGCGGCCAGCAGCAGCATTGTGGCTGTGGCCACCCTGCCGGAGCCAAAGGCCCGGTGGCCGGTCAATTGATTGCGCAGTGTTTTCATGATGTTGGACCTGTCGATTGATCGTTGGCGGCCAGTCGGTGCCCGCCGTCGCCGGAGCCTCACCCGCAGGAGGCCGACGTTACTCGCGCCGACTCCGTCCGGAGGCTCCCGCTCTCACGGTTGGGACACCCAGCCGCCACAAGCGAGCAGAGCCAGGCGGCACTCGGATCAGCCGGGGGAGGAGGTGGGCGCGACGGAACGGCAGCCGGAGAGGAGGGCGCTGGCGCTGCCGAGCATGGCGGTCTTGAGGAACGAGCGTCGGCAAAGGCTGCCTTCGAAGCCGAGCGCGCCGGCAGGCTTCCGGGCACCCTTGTCTTGCTCACGAGGCATGGGGGCGAGCCCACGCACCCGGTACGGACTCTTGTTGGTAATCACCGCCTGCCAGGGCCCAGTGGGCCTAGCCGCCTCCCCCAGTTTGGCGTCAGGCGCGTCCCAACCACTGAAGTGCGAGTTGGCTTCGTCGGATTCGGTTTCATGGTTTGTTCTTTCGGGATTTCGGAGTTCGGTTTCTCGGATTTCCCTTCGGATTCATTCGTTCGCGAAACTTTCCGTTGCCGCAGGTGCAGCGCGAGGGTAAAATCGGACTGATGAATGCAACGGCGATCAAAGAGGTGGCTGAACGGCAGCCTTTCCGGCCTTTCGCGGTGCGGCTGAACAACGGCACGCAATACACGTTCAGCGAGCTGAGGAACTTCGGGGCGCCCAAGGATTTTCGGGAGATTTTTTACTTCGGCGACTCGGAGTGGGTGTTGATTGATCTGGAGAGCATCACTGAGATCATCCGGCGGTAGCGGCCTGACGCCGGGTGTCACGCTTGTGTGACCAAGAGCGTTGCTCACAACCGAGCGCCTAGAGCCGGTTGACTGCCGCCGGCAAAGCGGCGTCTCGGCTCTTGAATTTCGCGCTCCGGCTTTCGGATTCTTTTCATAGGCATTCACTGTCGGTCAACCCTCAACGCACGCGTGCCCGGTAAAACCGCTGCGGGTCCTGGGCAGCGATAGGATCGGTCAAAGTCTAGTCGTCGCTGTCCCGCACGTGCGGGAAGACGAAGGCCGCCCGGACCGGGGCGGGCATCGGGCGGTCTGCTCCTTTCACGGAGCGCCAGATCACTTCGTTCAGCATCAGGTCGTCAGCCGCGTCCTCCTTGCTGAAGTCCATTTCTCCTGAGGCCTCGCTGCCCCAGGCCGTCGCCACGTTGCGCTGCTCCAGATCGACGTTGGCCGGCACGGCCTGATACGGATGGAGGTCAGGAGCGGACTGGAACGAGTTGAACATCGGCGTGGCGGCGGCGTCGAACTGGGTCATCGGCCGCAATCCCAGGATCAACTCCATCGTGCGCAGCATGCTGCTGGTGGAGTAAAGCGTGGAATCGACGGCGCCCCGTCGGATGTACGGGCTGATGGCCAGCGCCACGGTCCGGTGCGCGTCCACGTGGTCGGGCCCGTTTTGCGCGTCGTCTTCCACAATGAAAATCGCGGTCTGTGGCCAGAACTTCGACTGGCTGATCGCTTCGACGACCTGGCCGAGCGCCAGATCGTTTTCGGCGACGAACGCCGTCGGGGTCTTGGCGCCGCGCGTTGTGCCCGCCGTATGATCATTGGGCAGCCGCACGATCTGGAGGCGCGGCATGTCGCCTTCGGCCTCGAAGCGTTTCAGTTCCGCGATGAACCGTGCCGCCCGTTTCAGATCCGAGTAATCCATGTCGAAGCTCCGGAACGCGGGGTCAAAGTGACCTTCGAGGGACTTCACTTTGGCCCGAGCGGGGTCGTTGGGAGTTTTGCCGTTGGCGATGAATTCCCCGTAACTTCGGTAGCTCAGGCCAGCCTCACGGGCCCGGTCCCACAGATAGCCTCCCGCCGGGAACGCGACCGGGAACCCGCCTTCACTGGGATAGGAGTACTTCTTGCTGCGGTTGTGGCCATAAGCGAGCGGCCAGGCCTTCTCGACAAAATCCGTGGCGTACGCGCCCATGCTCCATTCGTGCCCGTCGGCGCTCACCTCGCCTTCGACGTAGAAGTTGTCCAGCAGGACGAACTCACGCGCCAGGCGATGGTGGTTCGGAGAAACCCGGTCGGGAAAGAGGCAGAGATTCGGATCGCCGTTTCCTTCAGGCAAGTCGCCCAAAACCTGGTCGTAAGTCCGGTTCTCCTTGATGATGTAAATGCAGTGCCGGATCGGGCTGGCATCCCCGGGCCGGAGTGGAATCGGGTTGTCCGCCGGGCGCGGTGCGGAAACGCGTTCGTCGCGCTGGAGGGGACAGCAGCGGTAGGCCTGAGCGGTGCAGGCCTTGAGTTGCTGCTCCAACCGGGCGCGGCCCGGCAAATCGAGGATGCCCAGCGTGCCCTGGAACAGGCCGGCGATGTATTCGACGACACCCGACGTTGCCTTTCGGCCCGGCTGCGGACCGTTGGGATTCGCTTTGGAACGTAGCCCTTTGCCGTTGGCCACCAGCAAATGCCGCCCATCGGGCGTTACCCGCACCGACGTCGGATACCAGCCGGTCGGGATGAACCCCAGGGACCGGCTCCGGCCCGGACTCGACACGTCGAACACCGCCACGGTGTTGTTGCACGCGTTGGCGACGAACAGGGTCCTTTCGTCCGGCGACAGGGCCAGGCTGTTTGGCGTGGAACCCGGTGGCGCCGACGGATAGAGCGAGGCGAAGATGCTTTCGATGGCCCGTCCCTGGTCGGTGTCGAACACGGTCACCGTGTTGCGATTGGCATTGGCGACGAACAGGTATCGGCCACGCCGGGCCAGGAGCATTTCGTTCGGATGCTCCTCGGTCTGCCAGCGCGCCACGACCCGCATCGAGTTCACGTCCAACACCGCGACGGTCGCCTGGGCCCACAAGCTCACATAGAGGCGCCGCCGTTTCTCGTCGAGCCGGCAGGCGAACGGAAACGGCGCGTCCGGGCTGGCGGGATCAAGCTGGGCCTCGGCGCGCTTGGTGATGGCGGCCAGGTCCGGATCAGCGACATGGTTCGGCGCGGGAATGGGTGTTAGGGACTGACTCAACTCGACCGGTCCGAGGAGGACATTCGTCACGACCTGGCCGTCGGTCAGGCGGACCTGAGCGACAGACTGGCCCCAGACGTTGGCAACGAAGAGGGTCCGTCCGTCGCGGGACAGGGCCAGTCCGCCGGGGATCCCGCGCTCCTTCGGGTCGCGCAACCGGAGCGGTCGATCCGGAACCAGCTTGCCCTGGGCGAAGTGAAACACCTGGACCGTTTCGGCCGAGGCGCCGCTGCAGTACAGGCGCTGGCCGTCGCGCGAGAATTCGATGCCGTAAAACGTCTCATCGAGCGGCGATCGTGAGACCACCTGGCGAAGGCGGAGGTCCACGACCATGACTTCATGCCGGCCATAGCCCGCGTGCAGGATGGCGGCGTAAAGGCCGCCAGGATGGACGGCGATGTTGACCGGGAAATCGCCCAACGGGATCTGACTGCCAACGGGCTGGAGCGACCATCCGTTGGGCAACAGGACCGAACCGTCGGGCCGCCAACCGGGAAGTTCGGTCTGGCGCGCGGTCGGAGCGGGTTGTGCCAGGGCAGTGGCAGGAAAGGAGATCGCGGCGGCCATGGCCGTGATCCAGGTGAAACGGTGTTGCATATCGGGTGCCGGCGTTATGCCAGTGAAGCGCGGCCGCGGTTTCTCCTCTCGCTCCGCATCCGGTAGAGCCGCTCGGTGAAACCGCCTTCCTTCTGGAAGGCTGCCGCCTGTGCCTCCAACTGTCGGTCGAGCAAATAGCAGCACAGATTCAGGAGCGACAGCGCTGCATTGGCCGCCAGCTCAGCGGAAGATACGGACGCACACTGACGCTCACTGATCCTCATAGTCCAATCGCAGTTCCTCCAGGCTGGCCCTCGCCACGTTCGTCAGCTTGAGTTCGGTTTTCTTGGACGTGCCGCTCGCCTGGCTGCCCTCGGCGATGTTCTGCACACCGGAACGCGCCGCCTGCACCATCTGGTCGCGCGTGCGGCTCTTCCGATCCACGTAACGTTCGCAGAAACGCACCGTCACGTCATAGACCAGTTGCGCTACCTGGAAGCTCTTCAGCTTCCGGTAGCCGCCATGCAGCGGAATCAGTTTTTCCGGCTCAGGCATCGCTCGACTCTTTGTTTGTTGAAATGAATCTCATTTCACCTTCTGCGTTTCCAGCCACTTCAACGCGGCGGGATGCTTCGACCATGCCGCCCGCAACACTCCCGCAAAACACACCGCCTCCTCCTTGCTGCCGGGCTCATAAGCTTCGGGCAGGAGACGTGGAAGTTGCCGATGCCCCTTCACAAAAACCTGCATGTGTGGGTTCTGTTTTCGCGCGCCTGCCACCGCCGCCTCCGCGGCGGACAAATCACCCGCCAAAAAGCGTTCCAACACGCGCCCCCACGCAAACACGGCATTGAATTCACATTCCTCCGGGTATTTCTCGAACAGCTTTCGTGCGTCCGCCAGCCGGTTCAGCATCAGCAGACACGGCAGCAGCGAATAACGCACGCCCTGATTGTCGCCGGGATTCAACTCCAGCATGGCTTGGTATTCGGCCATGGCCTCGTCGAGTCGCCCGGCAACACGCAATGCCTCCGCCAACCGCTGCCGAGCCCGCATGTAGGGCCGCGTTTCAATGAATCCCCAAAAGGCGCCCGCATACTCCTTGAACGCCTTCGGGCCAAGATTCTTTTTCCCGATCGCCACCACCTTCCGCAGCAGTTCAATTTCCTCCTCTCCCTCCACACCGGCGTAAACGGCCGCTTGCAGCAACGCATCCACATTGGCCGGATCTATTGCCAGGGCCTGCCGAATCAAATCCTGCTCGTCTTCATCCGTGGCCGCTTCCCAGGCGTCATAGACCAATTGTTGGGCTTCGTGGGCTTTTTGGTCTGTGATGCGGCTCGTCTGACTCAAATGGCGTTCGATGGATTGCAGCAACGCGCGCAGGCTGGGCTTGTGCGGATTCCTTCCCGCATTTTCGTGCGATTCCCGAATCATAAATCCAGTCAAACAGTTTTGCCGGGCATGCGCAACTCGCCCGACAGCAGCTTCGGCAGCAGGGCGTCTCGCAACGCGGCGAGGGTGCGGGATTCTTGCAGGTTCGCGGTAATTCTGTTCGCGAGCGGCCCGACAGTTTCGTCGAACTTCGAGATCAAGTCGTGAGTTGGGAGAATGACCTTCAAATCTCCCAGAAGCTTTGCTGTAAGGCTTCCGCGAGAGCTATGCGAATCGGAAACGCGGCGGAATTCCTCATAACGTCGCTCCAAGCCAAAGAAGAGAAAAATGTCGGACGAGACTGTTTGATCAGCCACCAAAGCCACAACGGATTGGTTGATGTAGCTCTCCCAAAACTCTGGAGATTGTGTGCTCGGTGTTCCGCCGCTAAAGATGTTTTCGCAACATTCAGCCAAGCGCACTTCGCGCCAACCTTCGGGTAGGCCGGCTTGGGTGGCGTCCACGAACCAGGATT
>Ga0315274_10003643_pt1 | contig 22894 bp, 17 predicted proteins | sample YL17G02_20_MG_FD_203700 | JGI IMG/M metagenome (GOLD analysis project Ga0315274, IMG submission 203700) | Sediment microbial communities from Yellowstone Lake, YNP, Wyoming, USA - YL17G02_20 | ecosystem: Environmental > Aquatic > Freshwater > Lake > Sediment | place: USA: Wyoming | collected...
AGCAGGCGTTCTACGGGGCGACCGGCGCGTCGGGGCGGTACTTCGAGATCCGGGACGCGGGCGCCAAGGGCGCCCTCGACCGCTACCTGGCCGTCCAGGTCGAGGCGTTCGACCCGTCGCCCATGCTGGGGGCGATCCCGACGGACGTGGTGGCCGCCGTCCAACCCGCCATCGTCGCCAAGGTGACCGAGATGCAGGTCTTCTCCCAGATCGCTTCGAACGTGACGGCCAAGCCGGCCCTCATCATCCGCGGCAAGTTCATGGACTATGATCCGGGCACGTCCGCGGTCCGGGCCGTCGGCCTGGGCGCGGACCCGAGCCTGACTGCCCAGATCCAGTTGATCGACGCCGAGGCTAACAAGGTGGTCGGCGTGGCGATGGTGACGGGCACCGTGAAGAGCGCCGTCCGCACCGGCCCGAAGGAACTCGCCGAAGGCATCGGCAAGGCCGTCAAGGGGCTCCTCGAGGCCCACATGTTGCGGAAGCCGGAGAAGAAGTAGCGCCGGACGCCGCAGCCTCTTTGTGCCGCAGGTCATCGGCGCATCCCTTTGCGCGGCGGGTCTCCGCACCCGCCGCGGGCAGGTGCCGTGTGATGCGCGGTGGGTACGGAGACCCGCCGCGCCAAACCGATACGGAACACGCACTGGTGGGCAAGCCACCAGTGCCACCCTTCCGTTAGCACCTTGCCCCCGGCCCTCCCGGCCCCGCCGCGTCGGGGCGGGTGCATGCGGGCCCCTCGGGCGGCAAGTCCTCCTCCGTCTCCCAGTAATGCGGCGCGATGTAGCGGTCGGCGTAGCGCCCGCGCTGGTGGACGTGGCACACGTTCCCGCTCCGCTCCACGAGGCAGCACTTCTTCTCCAGGTACTCGCCTAGGGCGGCGATGACCTCGGCGTGGCTCCACGAGAGGGGCGAGACGCCGACCGGCTCGCCCGTGTCGGGGTGGAGTTGCTCGGCCAGGATGCCCGAGGGCAGGCACCACTTGGCGGCCCACTGCATCCACTGGAACGAGCGGTCGAGTTCTTCGATCGTCTCGGCCCGGGCGATCTCGCACCGCATCATCCAGAGGGTGCAGACGAACCAGGGGTTGCCGGGGACGCGCTCGCGGTCCGGGACGGTCCGGTGCCACATGTCGCCATCGTACCGCGCCACGCCGCCGACGGGCGTCGCCAGGACAAGCCGGTCGCGGACGGCCTTGAGCGTGGCCTCGACCTTCGGATCGCGCGGGTCGAACGCGGCCAAGAGGACAAGGCCGCACAGGCTCGCGTCGACCGTCGTGTCGAGTTGCGTGCCCGCGGGGCCCACGATCAGGCTGCGGGCGAAGCGGCCGTGCGCCTCGCTCCAGAGGTGCTTGAGGAGGGCTGCACGCATCTCCTGGGCCACGCGGTTGAAGCGGGCCGTGAGATCGACCTCGCCGAAGGCCGACGCGAACCGCGCGGCCGCGCGCAGGCCGCCGATCACCGCGGCCACGGTCCACGTGTGGACGCCCCACCGCTCCTCCCAGAGGTCGTAGGAGGGCAGGGGGAGGTGCGTCCCCGGGTCGACGTGGCGCGCGAGGAACTCGGCGGCCTTGACGATCGTCGGCCGGAAGTGCTTGGCGACGAACTCGATGTCGCGGAACTTCTGGAAGTGGCGCCAGAACGCCCACAGGACCAGGGCCGTCCCGTCCTCCTGGATGGGTAGCCGCGCGGCGCTATCCGCCAGCCAGGGGTGCCACGACGAGGCCAGCGATCCATCGGGGTTGTACTTATGGAGAAAGTATCCATCCCGGTGGATGACCTTGCCGCAGAAGTCAAAGAACCGGCGCGAGATGCCGCTGTGGCCGGCCTTGATGAGGGCGTAGGCCGCCAGCGCGCCGTCCCTGGGCCAGCAGTAGGAGTAGGTGTCGCGGTTCGTGTGGATGATGTCGGAGTCGTTGGCGGCGAGGATGGCCCCGCCGTCGTCGATCTGGGTGCGGAGGACCAGTTGGCTCCGCTTGAAGAGCCAGACCACCGACTCCGGCACCCCCTCGAAGTTGAACTCCTCCTTGTTGACCCAGAGGTGCCAGAAGTTCCGCGTCCGCGAGATGAGGACGTCGGGCGTCCGGTCCAGGACGAGTTGGTTCAGGCGCCGCACCTCCTGGTAGACGCGTCCGGCGCAGATCCAGCAGTACAGGATGCCCTGGCCCTTCGGGTCGAGGGCCAGCGTCGTGCCGACCGTCGAGTCGACGGTGCCCTGGGCGATGGGGTTCCCGGCTAGGACGCCGTCCTCGGCGTCGCGCCACGTCCCCTCGAGGCCCTGGACCTCCTTGGTGCCGCACGTGAACGACCGCACGCCGCACCTCCCCGGTTCGCCCAGGTTCACGAGCAGGTAGCGGCGGGCCTTGTAGTGGATCACGCTCTCGGTCGTCGGGTCGTAGAACGCCGTGTTGCCGACCTTGGTGGCGTAGAGGTTGAAGTCCTGGCTGAAGAAGAGGCGAACCTCGCGCCGCTGCGGGGCGAGGTTCGAGACCACGACGCGCCTCAGGTAGATGTTCTCGTAGAAGTCCACCGCGTCGGAGCACTCGAGTTCGAGTTCCATCCGCGCGTGGCGGCAGACGACGTGGGTGACCAGGGTTTCCGGCTCGTAGCGGAGGTCGATCTGCCAGTCGGGGCCCATCCAGGCGAACTGGCCGTCGCACCAGACGCCGAAGCGCGAGACGGTGCCCTCGTTGTGGTTCTCCTGGCCGACGTGGGGGTAGTAGACGTCGGCCACGCGGTAGTGGCGGTCGAAGGTGACGAGCAGGTTCCCGTTGCCGACGGGGATGTCGCGAGGCATAGGCGGGCTCCCGACCCGAGGTAATGGAGGAAGTCTCCCGCGTCCCGGTTTGCGTCATCCCCTCTGGCGGCCGGCCGCCTCGTAGGCCCGGGCCAGGGCACCGACGAGCCGCTCGAGCGCATCGAGGGCCGCACGGTCGGGCGCCGCTTCCTGGCGAGAGAGGAGGCACACCGCGCCGACCGGCCCGGCGTCCGCCCGGAGGGGCAGGGCGATCACCATGCCCGGCAGCTCGCCGGCCCCGGGAGGCCGCGAAGTGCCCCGCGCATCGCGGCCCGCCAGATGGACGATGCTGGCGGCATCGGACCCGAGCGCGCAGGCGGCCGCCGACCGCTCGGCGTCCGAGATGCCGGCCTGCGGCCCGCCGGGCTCACCCGCCCAGACGCAGGCCTCCAGGCGGCGCACGTCGGCCCCCCGCGTGAAGACGGCCCCGCGGACGGCGTGCGTCGCCCGCACGAGGATCCGGAGGCCCGCGCTCAAAACCGCATCGGGATCCCTGGCCGCCAGGGACGCCAGGTCGCACGAGGCGTCGAACAGGGCCTTCCAGTCGGTCCCTGCGGCGGGCGGGCCCGCAGGCGCTGCCGGCCCCGGCCTTCGCGCGAGCATGTCGGGCAACTGGCGGATGCCGTCGGGGAGGACGAGGTAGTCCGTCGCGCCGACCTTGAGGAGGTCGCGGGCGAGCGGCTCGGCGTGGGGCGCGACCAGCAGGTAGACCCGCGCGTCGGGCCGGGCCCGGCGAAGGCTGCGGACCAAGTCGGCCTCGCGCCCCTCGATGGCGCCCAGGTCGAGGACAATCGCATCGGCGCGCGAGCGCATGGCGCCCAGCGCCGCATCGACCGCGAAGCCGTGGACGGCGGCACCGGGCACCAGGCGCTCGATGAGCGACCGCCGCGGGGCGTCCCGGCAGAAGACGGTGGTCCTCGGGCTGTCGGCGGCGCCGGTTTCGGGGGCGGGGTTCACGCGTCGCCCTCCTGGCCGAGGAGGAGCCGGAGTTCCTCCTCCGTCAACTCGACGGTTGTTTCCAGTTCCGAGGGCGCCGGCGGGGGCGCAACCGGCGCGGACGCTGCCAGCGGAGGCACGCGGGGCGTCTCCTCCACGGCCTGGGCGCCGACGTCACGCGGGGCCGGCCGGGGCGGCTCGGCCGACGGCGCCGCCTGAGGGGCCGGGGCCTCGTCGAGGTTCGTGCCGAAGGCGTCGCCCTCGGGCGCGCGCCGGGCGGCGCGCGGCGTGCCACCGGGAGGCGGTGCGAGCGGCGTGTCCGGCGGCCGCGCGGCCTCCGGGGCCGGCCCAGCAGCCGGCTGGGCCGCGCGGGGAGCCAACGCCTCCAGGAACCGCGCCACGTCCTCCGGGCCTGCCAAAACGGCGTCCGCGCCCATCAGGTCCGCTAAGAGGCCCTTGTGCTCGAAGCCGGGGGAGTGGTAGGCCGCCACCTGGGCGCCGGGCCACTCGCGGCGGATGACGGGCAAGAGGCGGAACTCCTCGCGCCCGAAGTGGTCCACCGCCAGGAGGATGAGGCGGAAGGGGACGGCGGCCTGCTCGGCCTCGACCACGACGTCGTACGGCGTGGCGACGCCGATGACGTGCAGGCCGGCGGCCGAGAGCCCCTGGTCCAGGAGATCGCCCAGGAGCGAACCCGGTTGCTTCAGGATCAGTGCGTCCACGACCGACTGCTTCACGCGGTCTTCCCCCCTCGGAAGGAATGCCGACGGTTACACTATGACCGCATTCTGCGGCCGAGTCAAGCCTGCCTGTGTCAGGCAGGTCGGCGGCGTGCGGCCGCACGGGGCCGGCAGGAGAGGCGGGGGGCGCCTCGGGCTCGCGCGGACCGGACGGCCGGCCTTTACTCGGCCGCGGGCGCGATCCGGATGACCCAGGCGTGCCGGCAGGGCGGCGACTGGGCGACCGAGGCGGGGATCGCGACGGTCACGCCGTCGTCGCCCACCTGCCACTCAAGCGGCGCCGCGACGCCGAGCATCGCGACCTTGGCCCCGGCAGGCGGTCGGACGCCGGGAACCCGCATCGTCGCGGGCGGGGCGTCCCGGCCCTCTTCCGCCAGGTAGATGGCATAGACCATGCGGCCCTTGCGGGTCAGGCAGACCGACCCCGCCTTGTAAGGGGCGATGGGGAGGGTGCCGTGGATGGCCTCGGCGTTGACGGCCATCCAGTCGCCGATCTCCTTGAGCCGCTTGAGAGCCTCGGGCGGCAACTGGCCGTCGGGCTGCGGCCCGATGTTGAGCAGGAGGTTCCCGCCCTTCGAGACGATGTCCACGAGGAGGTGCACGAGCGTCCGCGCCGGCTTGTAGGCGTCGTTCGGCTTGTACGACCACTGGGTCCCCATCGTGAGGCACGACTCCCAGACGTAGTCGAGCGGCTTGTCGGGCACCTCCTGTTCGGGGGTGCGGTAGTTCTCGTACTTGCCGCCGACGGTGCGGTCGACCATGAGGAGGTCGGGCTGGTGCTTCCGCGCCATGTCCGCCAGGCGGTCCATCTGGATGTCCTGGTCGGGCGGGCGGACCTGGCCGCCGTCGAGCCACAGGATGTCCACGCGCCCGTAGTTCGAGACGAGTTCCTCCACCTGGCCGTGGACGAACGCGACGAACTTGGCCCACCGCTCGGGCTGCTCCCGCGTGTTGTAGTTCGGATTGCGCGTGCGGGCGGGCGCGTCGGGCGACCAGTAGTACGGCGAGTGCCAGTCCGACTTCGAGAAGTAGGCCCCGATGCCGAAGCCTTCCTTGCGGAAGGCGTCGAACACGTCGCGGACGATGTCGGGCTGGGCGTTCTTCGAGTATGGGCAGTCTGGGTGCGTGACCCGCCAGTCCGTCTGCCGCGTGTCGAACATCGAGAAGCCGTCGTGATGCTTGGTCGTGAAAACGACGTACTTCATGCCGGCGTACTTGGCGGCCTCGGCCCACTTGGCGGGGTCGAACCGGGTCGGGTTGAACGTCCGGTTCAGGGCGAAGTAGTCGCGCTTGAACCGCTCGATGTCCTTGTCCCGCTCGACCCAGGGCGCCAGGTCGTCGGGCCGGGCCCACTTGTCCTCCTCCACGAGGGGCCACGACTCGATGCAGCCCCACTGGCTGTAGACGCCCCAGTGCAGGAACAGGCCGAACCGCAGGTCCTGAAACCATTCCAGGCGCTCGGCAAGGCGCGCGTCGGGGTCCTGGGCAGCCGCCGAGGCGCAGGCCGCCAGACCGATGAGCACGGCCCCCGACACAAGCGCGGCGACCGGCGCGGCGATCCCCGTTGTGGCCATCATGGCGCCTCCGGGCACTGAAACGCGCAGGCCATCATAGGGGGCAGTGCGCGGGTGTCAAGCGGCAGCGGGACGGCCCCACGGCACGGCGAGAATGGGCTTGACGGTCCGCAGGGGAGCCTATATAAGGACAGGACGCATGGGGCGGCAGGGCGCGGCGTATGCGCCCGCCCGGCTGCACGCACGGTGGGAACGCCTCGAACCTGGCAGGGAAGGAGATTGCAGGATGGCCATCAACATCGGGATCAACGGATTCGGGCGGATCGGGCGGATCGTCTTCCGGGCCATGTGGGCCCGCAAGGGCGAGTTCAACATCGTCGGCATCAACGACCTGGCCGATGCCAAGATGCTGGCCTACCTCCTGAAGTACGACAGCATCTACGGCCGCCTCCAGGCCGAGGTGAAGCCCGACGGCAACGCCCTGGTGGTCGACGGCACCCGGATCCCCGTGACCACCGAGAAGGACCCGGCGGCCCTCCCGTGGGGCAAGGTGAAGGCCGACGTGGTCCTGGAGTGCACGGGCTTCTTCACGACGCGCGAGGGATGCCAGAAGCACATCACCGCCGGCGCCCGCAAGGTGATCCTCTCGGCCCCGCCCAAGGACGCCATCGACGCCATCATCGTGATGGGCGTCAACGACAAGGACCTGAAGCCCGAGCACAAGATCGTCTCGAACGCCTCCTGCACCACGAACTGCCTGGCGCCGGTCGCGAAGGTCCTGCACGAGACGTTCGGCATCAAGCGCGGCCTGATGACCACGTGCCACGCCTATACGAACGACCAGAAGATCCTGGACCAGATCCACAAGGACCCGCACCGGGCCCGGGCGGCCGCCCTCAACATCATCCCGACCACGACGGGTGCGGCCAAGGCGGTGGGCAAGGTCATCCCGGCGCTCGCCGGGCGGCTGAACGGCTACGCGCTCCGCGTGCCGACGCCCGTCGGCTCGATCGTGGACCTGACGGTGGAACTCGAGAAGCCGGCCACCATCGCCGAGATCAACGCCGCCATGAAGAAGGCGAGCGAGGGCGAACTGAAGGGCATCCTCGGCTACACCGAGGACCCGGTCGTCTCGAGCGACTGTATCGGCACGACCGTCTCGAGCCTCTTCGACGCGACGCTGACCCAGCAGATCGATCCGACCTTCGTGAAGGTCTGCTCGTGGTATGATAATGAGTGGGGCTTCTCGAACCGCATGGCCGACCTGGCCGCCAGGCTGGCGAAGATCTAGGGGCCGTGTCCACAACGCCGGCGGGGGCGAGTCCCAGGGCTTGCCGCCGGCCCTCATGCTCTGACCGCAAGCGCGGCAGGCACGCCCGCGTGGGGAAGGCCGAGAGGAGGATCGCCATGGCCAAGAAGACGATCGCCGGACTGCCCCTGAAAGGCAAACGCGTCCTCATCCGCGTCGACTTCAACGTGCCGCTCGACGACAACCAGAACGTGACCGACGACCGCCGGGTCCGCGCGGCCCTGCCGACGATCAGGTGCGCCATCGACGCGGGCGCCCGCGTGGTCCTCATGAGCCACCTCGGCCGTCCCGACGGAAAGCCGAAGCCCGAGCTCAGCCTGAAGCCGGCCGCCGACCGCCTGGCCTCCCTCCTGGAGCGCGAGGTCCGCCTGGCGCCGGACTGCATCGGGCCGAAGGTCGAGAAGATGGTCGATGCCCTCGCCCCCGGCGAGGTGCTGGTCCTCGAAAACCTCCGCTTCCACGCCGGCGAGGAGAAGAACGACCCTGAGTTCTCCAAGGCCCTCCGCCAACTCGGCGACATGTACGTCAACGATGCCTTCGGCACCGCCCACCGCAAGCACGCCAGCACCTACGGCGTGCCGTCGCTCATGCCCAAGGGGAAGCGGGCAATCGGCTTTCTCGTGGAGAAGGAGTTGCGGTTCCTCGGCGAGGCCCTCGAAAAGCCCCAGCGGCCGTTCGTGGCCGTCCTGGGCGGCGCGAAGGTCTCCGACAAGATCAACGTCATCGAGAACCTCCTCAGGAAGTGCGACCGCATCCTCATCGGCGGGGCCATGGCCTACGTCTTCATGGCCGCGCGCGGCCAGGGCGTCGGCAAGAGCAAGGTCGAACGCGTCGTCGAGAAGAAGGACGGGACGAAGAAGGACATGATCGCCGTGGCAGCCGACCTCCTCAAGAAGATCGAGGCGGCCACGACCGAGGTCCTGTTCCCGACGGACCACGTCGTCGTCCAGCAGTTGGCCGCCGACGCCGAGACGGACGTCCAGGAGCCCGACATTCAGGACGGGTGGGTGGGCGTGGACATCGGCCCCGAGACGATGGCCATCTACCGGGAGAAACTGGCCGACGCCAAGACGGTCGTGTGGAACGGCCCCATGGGCATCTTTGAGATGGCCCCCTTCGCCGAGGGGACGAAGGCCATCTGCGAGGCCCTGGCCCAGGTGGACGAACACGGCACTGCGGTCGTGGGCGGCGGCGACACGGCGGCGGCCGTCGAGCGGTTCGGCCTGGCCGAGCAGATGACCCATATCTCCACCGGCGGCGGCGCCAGCCTTGAGTTCCTCGAAGGCAAGCCCTTCGAGACCATCGAGATTCTCGACGACGCCTAGGGCGGCAACGGTCCTCGGCCGCGGAGGAGCGTGGAGTTGAGACGAGCGATCTCCGACCTGCCGTGCCCGGCTATCGCGCCCTCGCTGCTGGCGTCGGACTTCGCCCATCTGGCCGACGAGATCGCGCGCGTCGAGGCCGCCGGGGCCGACCTTCTCCACGTGGACGTCATGGACGGCCACTTCGTGCCGAACCTGACGATCGGCCCCGCGGTCGTCGAGCGGATACGCAGCCTGACGGACCTGTGGCTGGACGTGCACCTGATGCTCGAGGAGCCTGCCCGCTACATCCAGGCCTTCGCCGACGCCGGGGCCGACGCCCTCACCTTCCACGCCGAGGTCGTCGGCGACCCCGAGGCGCTCGCCGGGCGCATCCACGACCTCGGCTGCGCCGCCGGCGTTACGGAGAACCCGGACACGCCGATCGAGCGCGTGCGGCCGGCGCTGCCGCATGTCGACCTGGTCCTCGTGATGAGCGTGTTCGCCGGCTTCGGCGGGCAGGAGTTCCTCCCCGAGGTGCTGCCGAAGATCCGCGCGGTCCGCGGGTGGATGGAGCCGCGACAGCGGCTGACCGTGGACGGCGGCGTCAACGCCCGGACGGCCCGCGAGGCCGCCGCCGCCGGCGCCGATGTGCTCGTGGCAGGAACGGCGATCTTCCAGGCGCCCGACCGCGACTACGGCCGGGCCATCGAGGAACTGCGCCGGGCGGCCGTCGAGGCCGCGCCGGCGCGGGCGTAACCGACGCGCGAGGGCCCCCATGGCGCTCGACGGGCGGGCCAAGAAGAAGGACATCCCCGAAGGCCTGTGGCTCAAGTGCCCCGGCTGCGAGGAGATGGTCTACCGCAAGCGCGTCGAGGAGAACTTCCACGTCTGCCCCGAGTGCCAGTACCATTTCAGGATCGGCGCGCATCAGCGGATCGCCCTGCTGGCCGATGTCGACAGTTTCGAGGAGTACTTCCCGAACCTGATGTCGCCCGACCCGCTCGGCTTCGTCGACCGCAAGACCTACGTCGAGCGCCTGGCCGACGCGCAGCGCCAGACCAACCTCTACGACGCCGCCATCGTCGGCCGCGCTTACATCAAGGGGCGTCCCGTGGTCCTCGGAGCCCTCGACCCCAACTTCATCATGGGCTCGATGGGCTGCGTTGTGGGCGAGAAGATCACGGGCGCCGTCGAGAAAGCGATGGACCTCGGGCTCCCCCTGGTCGTGTGCAGCGCCTCGGGCGGGGCCCGCATGATGGAGGGCATCCTCAGCCTGGCCCAGATGGCCAAGACGAGCGCCGCCCTGGCCCGGTTTGCCGAGCGCAAGGGCTTCTTCATCAGCGTCCAGACCAACCCCACGACCGCGGGCGTGGCCGCCAGTTTCGCCTCCCTGGGCGACGTGATCCTGGCCGAGCCCGGCGCCATGATCGGCTTCACGGGCCCCCGCGTCATCTACGAGACGATGAAGCAGGAACTGCCCGAGGGCTTCCAGACGGCCGAGTTCATGCTGGAGCACGGCTTCGTCGACCGGATCGTCCCCCGGCGCGACCTGCGCAGCGAGATCGCCGCGCTGATCGATTACTGCGCCAGGTAGGCGTCCGGCGTTGTCGTGGAATTCGCGAGTTACCCTGGGCGCCCTCGCGCTGTTCAAGTGGGCGGAAGCGGGAGCGGCCAGGCAGGGCGCGGGCCGCTGGGCCGAGGGGCTCGGTGTTGCGCCTCGCGACCCCCGACCACGAGGGCGTCGGTCGGGATTCCTGTTGGCGCGGCCGCATGCGCGGGGTATGATACTGACACACGTCTCTCCGGGCCCATGGTGTCGGCCCCGGGCCGACTCGGAGCGTGGACCGTGATTAGGCGATTCCTCCAGAGATTTCGTGGTGGTCCGCCGACGGCCCTGCCGGGCTACACCACCCTCGGCAAGGTCCGCGAGGGCAGCATGTCGTACCTCTTCAAGGCCCGGGACGATGACACGGGCCAGGTCGTCGCCGTGAAGGTCCAGAAGCCCGAGGCCCGCAAGCCCGTCGATAAACTGGAGGCGATCTACGGGGACTTCACCGAGGGTCAGATCACCGCGGCCTTCGACCATTCCAACGTCGTCAAGTGTTTCGACCACGGGGACCTGGGGGGGAGCCACTTCCTCGTCCTCGAGTATCTGGAGGGCGTGACGTTCGCCAGCCTGATGGGCGGCGACGCCAAGCGCCTCGATGGCCGCCGTATCCCGATGCTCCTCCAGGCCGCCCAGGGCCTCGCCCACGTCCATTCCCGGCGGTTCACCCACAACGACGTCTGCCTGAAGAACGTGTTCGTGACGGGCAACGACCAGGTCAAACTCATCGATTTCGGCCTGGCCACCCCGCTCATGAACGCCCCGGCCCTCCGGTCGCGGATGGGCACCGTCGAGTTCCTCGCGCCGGAACTGCTGAAGCGGGAGCCCTGCGACCACCGGGCCGACGTCTTCGCCTGGGGCGTCGTCGCCTACGAAGTTCTCTGTGGCCACTGGCCTTTCGAGAGCCCCGAGCAGCACCAGACCCTGAACAAGATCCTCAACGTCCGGCCCGTCCCGCTCGACCGGCGCGTTGCCACCATCCCCGCGGAGGTGTCCAACCTGGTCCTGCGGTGCCTCGAGAAGGAGCCGCCCAAGCGCCTCGCCAGCATCAACACCGCCGTCGGCGTCCTGGAACGCCACGCCGCCGTCGGCGTGTGACCCCCCTTGCCGGGCCCCGGGTGGGCCCAGACCCCGGTCGCCAAGCCGCCGCGCCCGCTGCGCCGTCAACGCCGACCGCGCGGGCGGCCAGAGGGGGGTAGGGGCGGCGCTCGGCTACGGCCCGATCACTGCGTAGATGATGTCCGTGAGGATCCCTTCGGCGATGAACCGCCCGAGCACCGGGTCCAACTCGCTGGGCGACCCCGCCAGGAAGTAGGTGTGCGTGCCCTTGGCCTCGTGGACGAGTTCGCACGTCAGGAAGGTCTCGCGCCCGGCGACGTCCGGCGGTGCCAGGCACCGGGCCACCCGCACCAGGGCGCTCTTGCGGAGGCTCTCTGACTCGTAGGGGTGCTCCTCGAGCGACGTCACCTTCGAGAGGCGTCCGACGACCCGCACGATCTCGTCCTTCTCGCCCTCGGTGCACCAGAAGGTGGCTACGACGGCGCCGCCGGGGGCTCCCGGGTACGCCGTGCCGTGCCCCACGACCGTCTCGATCGAGATCCCGCGGTTCGAGAACGCCGACGCGATGCTCGTCAGCGCGCCGGCCCGGTCCGCGACGCCCACGCGGAACACCCAGTGCTTCTTCTCGTCCTGGTTCGCCATGACGGACTTGCTCCTTGCGCGCGACGCGACCATCACGCAGGGCGCGACGCCTGCCGCCCCGCGTCCATGTACTCTCTGGCCATGCTGCTCAAGGCGATCGACTGCAACTTCGTCTCCACGTTGTCGGCCCGGGACAGGATGACGTAGGGCACGCGGACGCCCACCGTCACCCCCGCAAACGTGCCCAGCCCGTACTTGACGATCTCCATGATGACCTTGTAGAGGATGTTCGCCGAGTCCAGGCAGGGGCAGACCAAGACGTCGGCCCGGCCGGCAACCTTGCGCGCGGCCTCGTCGAGCGACCCCGCCTTCAGGCGGACCGAGTCCGCGCTGACCGCCAGGTCGAATGACAGCGGCCCGTAGACGATCGCGTGCTCCCACGGCCGCGCGGCCAGCGCCTGGCCCATCTGCGTCGAGGGCAGCGACTTGATGATCTTCTCGTTGGCCGACAGGATGGCGACCCGCGGGCGCTCGATGCCCAGGATCGAACGGGCCACGTCCACCGCGTTCTCCACCAGACCGGTCATGCGCTCGAGCGTGCAGTCCGTCGTGACCCCAGGGTCCGTCAGCAAAATGGGCCGGCCGCCGGCGATGGGGGCGGCGTCGAACAGGGTCACCAGGCTGATCGTCGGCCGCACGGCGATGCGCATGACGGCCCGGTTGAGGATCGGCGTCGAGATGTTGCCCTTCAGGATCACGTCGATGCCGCCGGCGGCGACGGCGTCCACCGTCTGCCGGGCGGCCTCCTCCTGCGTGGCGGCCGGCAGGATGTCGTCGGCCGAGACGGCGACCCCGACCCTCGCGGCCGCGCGGCGGATGGCGCCCTCGTCGCCCACCAGGATGCACCGCTCCACGATCCCGTGATCGCGGGCCGACTCGACGAGCAGCAGTTCGTCCTCGCGGTCGCCGCCGGGGATGATGACCGTCCTCGGGCGGAGCCGCCCCGCAAGGAACACGAGGTCGGACACCGCCTCGATGCGAGACGGCCCCGCAGCGCGGGGTCTTTGCTCGTCGGACACCTGGGCAACCCTCCTCGCCAAGGCGACCATCCCCGCCATCGAGACGGGGCGTCAGGCCATGCCCCGCGCCCTCTGCCATGGCGGCAGGTGGCCCCAAACTCCTGCGGGCCAATGCAAGCGGCTGGTGACGGGTAGCATACAGAAACTCGCCACAGGCACAACTCTTTCGCGGCCGGGATTCCGCCCTTCGCAGCCCGTGGGTGTTCTTTTGGGTGGGCGAAGAGAGGACTCCCGGCCAAGTCGGGAGGGACCTTTGGGGTGTCCGACAAGAGCCCCTTGGCCGGGCGGCGCAATGGCCCCCAAGGGCCACCGCAGGAACGAACTGCATGTGCCCGCCATGGGCTGGCGGGAGCGGGGGCGCGATCCCCCAGCAGGCCGCCCCTGGGCCGGCCAGGCCAGGTCCGCACGCCAAGTGACCCGCGAGCATCCCGGCCATGAGGGGGACACCTGGGGTGCAAGACCTTCCGGAAATCCTGTTGACGGGCGGCCTTGCGTGTCGTATAGTATGGGTAGACGGGGGACAGGTTTGCCGGGGGCCCACCATGGCAAACTTCCACTATGCCGAGATGGCGGACTTGGCGAAGCAGCTGGGTTACTCGCCGCTCCAGGTCCGGACCCAGGAAGTCAACCGCGCTGAGCACCTGGTGTGTTTGGTAGATCCCGCGAAGTCTTACCCCTTCGAGTTTGTCTGCTATCAAATCACCGGCTACCGGCCCCGGGGCGATATCGGGAAGGTCCTTCAGGGCCGCTACGTGCGGGCCGACCTGGTCCGCCTGGTGGAGGAGGTGTCCGGGACGCTGAAGGTGCCATTCGACGGGCTGGGCGAGAAGGTGCTGACCCTGCGCGGGGCAACGCAGCACTTCAGCGTGTCGGAGAAGACGCTCCAGCGGTGGCGGAAGGCGGGCCTGGTGTCGCGGAGGTTCGTGGGGGCGGACGGCCGGATGCGGGTGGGGTTCCTGAAGTCGAGCCTGGACCGCTTCGCGGCCCGCAACCAGGAGAAGGTCACCGCAGCCGGCGAGTTCAGCCGGCTCAGCCCCGCGGAGAACCGGGAGATCATCCGGCGCGCGCGGCGGCTGAGCCTGTTCTGCCACTGCTGCCTGTTCGAGGTCTCGAAGCGGATCGCCAGGCGCCTCGGCCGCGCGCCCGAGACGATCCGCCAGGTCATCAAGCAGTACGACCGCGAGCACCCCGGCCAGAAACTCTTCCCCGACGCCACCGAGCCGCTTCAGGACCAGGACCGCCGGATGATCTACCAGAACTACCTCCGGGGCGTCGGGGTCCATGCCCTGGCCAAGCGGTTCTGCCGCACCCGCTCGAGCATCTACCGGATCATCACCGAGGAACGCGCGCGGGAGTTGCTCGAGGAGCCGATCGAGTACATGGCGAGCCCGGAATTCGAGCGTCCGGACGCGGACGCCCTGATCCTGGGCGAAGGGACCGTCGAGGCCGTCGCCAAGCCGAAGCGGTCGCCGACGCCGCCGAAGGGGCTGCCGATTTACCTGAAGACGCTGTACAAGACGCCGCTCCTGTCGCGCGACGAGGAGCAGGCGCTCTTCCGCCGCTACAACTACCTCAAGTACAAGGCGGCGAAGATTCGTGATCACCTCCTGCGCAGCCGCGTGCCTCAGGGCGCCGACATGGACGAGGTCGACCGCCTCCTGGGCGAGGCCCGCCAGGTGAAGAACCAGATTATCCAGGCAAACCTGCGGCTGGTGGTGAACATCGCGAAGCGCCACGTCGGCCCGCAGACGAACTTCTTCGAACTGATCTCCGACGGGAACATGAGCCTGATCCGCGCGGTCGACAAGTTCGACTACACGCGGGGCTTCAAGTTCTCGACCTACGCGTCGTGGGCGATCATGAAGAACTTCGCCCGCAGCGTCCCGCAGGAAGGGGTCCGCCGCGACCGCTTCATGACCGGGCGCGACGAACTCCTGGAGACGAGCCACGACCTGCGCTTCGAGGGCGAGGAGGGCTACCGCGAGCCCGACACGACCGTCCGCCAGTCGATCGAGCGGGTGCTGGACCAGTTGCAGCCGCGCGAACGCGAGATCGTCATGCGGCGGTTCGGCCTGGGCGAGGCCGGCAACGCCCAGACGCTCGAGGAGGTGGGTAAGCACTTCGGCGTCACGAAGGAGCGGATCCGCCAGATCGAGACCCGGGCCCTGAACAAACTGAAGGGCCTCCTGAACCCGCGGACGGTCGAGGAAGTCCTGAGTTAGGCCGGCCGGCGCCGCCGCGTCGCACGGCTACGCCTGCTCTTCGTAGTCCAGCATGTGTCCGAGTTTGCGGCGCTTCGTCTCCAGGTAGCGGGCGTTCCGCTCGTTGGGCTCGACCACCAGAGGCACGCGCTCGACGATCTGGAGCCCGTAGCCGTTGAGGGCCACGATCTTCCGCGGGTTGTTCGTCATCAGGCGGACCTTGCGGATCCCAAGGTCGACCATGATCTGGGCGCCGATGCCGTAGTCCCTCAGATCGGGCTGGAACCCCAGGCGGACGTTGGCCTCGACCGTGTCGAGGCCTTCCTCCTGCTGGAGGCGGTAGGCGAGGATCTTGTTCTTGAGGCCGATGCCGCGGCCCTCCTGGCGCATATAGACCACCGCGCCGCGTCCCTCGGCGGCCACGCGGGCTAGGGCCGTCTGGAGTTGCTGGCCGCAGTCGCACAGCAGGCTGCCGAAGACGTCGCCCGTCAGGCACTCCGAGTGGATGCGGACGAGGACGGGCCCGTCTTGGACGGGGGCCTTGCCGTCCGCGCCGTAGACCCCGATCCCGCCGAAGGTCACGGCGACGTGCGGAAACGCGTCGACCACGCTCTCGTAGACGTAGAGATGAAACTCTCCGTGCCGCGTGGGCAGGCTCGCCTGGGCCGCCCTGCGGACGAGGCGCTCCTGGCGGTGGCGCAGGGCGATGATCTGCGCGACGCTGCACATCCTGAGGCCGTGTCGCCGGCAGAACTCGACCAGGTCGGGCACGCGGGCCATCGTGCCGTCGGGCTTGACGACCTCGCAGATGACGCCCGCCGGCCGCAGACCCGCCATCCGGGCGAGGTCGACCGCGCCCTCGGTCTGGCCGGCCCGGACCAGGACGCCGCCCTCGCGCGCCCGAATCGGGAAGACGTGGCCCGGCCGGAGGAGGTCCTGGGGCCGCGTGTCGTCGGCCACGGCGATGCGGATGGTCCGCGCTCGGTCGGCCGCGCTGATGCCCGTCGTGATGCCGGTTCGGGCGTCGATCGACACGGTGAACGCGGTGCCGAAGGCGGCCGTGTTGTCGGCAGTCTGGGGGGCCAGGTTCAGGCGGTCGGCGATCTCGCCGGCGACGGGCATGCAGACGAGGCCCCGCCCCTCCGTGGCCATGAAGTTGACGATCTCGGGCGTGACCTTCTCGGCGGCGCAGACCAGGTCGCCCTCGTTCTCGCGGTACTCGTCGTCCACGAGGACGATCATCCGGCCGGCCTTCAGGTCCTCGAGGACCTCCGGGATTTCTGCGAATGGATGGTTCGTCACGGCAGTATCCTATACGGGCGATGCCTGGGAATCAAGCCGCCGGGCACGGGCCCCGCGCGGCGGGTCAGGAGACGCGCCGCACTGCTCGGCGCTGCGGCTCCGTCAGGTTCTCGGCCGGGAGGGCCGGATCACGCACGGACCTGGGCGTGGGCGGCAGGGCGGGCAGGGGGAGCCGCGCCCGGGCTTTGCTTTTGACGCTGGGCGCCGCGCGTGCGTATAATCGCACCCGCCTGCGGGTACGTGTTTGGCGACCCCATCAGCCGGGTGCCACGGGTTGCTGGCAACCCGTGTCATGGGGACCGGCAACGACTTCGGAGCGCACGGCTTGGCAAGCAAGCCGTGGTACACTCGGGGTCGCCAAACACGTACGTCTGCGGGCCGGCAGGCGCCGCACAAGGGAGGGAGGTCCCGTGGAGCCACTCTTCGCCGTCGGGGCGAGCGCGGTGCCGTGCCTGGCCTTCGCCGCGTTTGGCGCGGTGGCCGCGGTAGTCATCGTCCTGGGGATCCTCCATGCCCGCCGGCAGCGCGAGGCGATGGCCGCCTTGGCCGCCGAACTCGGCCTCCAGTTCTACGCCGACGACCCGTGGGGCCTGCCCGAGCGCTACGCCCACTTCGCCCTGATGGGCCGCGGCCACTCGCGCCGCGCGTCGAACGTCCTCGCAGGGACCGTGGGCGGCCGCCGGTGCGTCGCCTTCAATTACCGGTACACGACGGGCAGCGGCAAGAACCGGACGACGCATTCCTACCAGGCGGCCGTGCTGGACCTGCCGATCCTGGCGGATCACCTGTGGCTGCGGCAAGAGAGCGTGTTCGACACGATCGCGTCCTGGGTGGGCCGCGACGACCTGGACTTCGAGAGCGACGAGTTCAGCCGCCGGTACTACGTCAAGTGCGACCGGCCGAAGTTCGCGTACGACATCTTCCACACGCGGCTGATCGAGTACCTGCTGGGGTGCGGCACCGCGCCGTCGATCGAGATGAACGGCCCGCTAATCATGGTGTACGAGAAGCCGAACGGGGCCGAGGGCGTGCGGCGGCTGATCGCCACCGCGCAGCAGGTCGTGCAGAGCATCCCCGAGTACGTCCTGACGGAGCGCGGCATCGCACAACCGCCGGGAGCCAACGGATGAACGCGACGGGCGTCGAGGGCCTCGTGATGGGTTTCGTGCTGGATTCGGCGGCGGCAGGGCTTCCCCTGTGCCTCTGCGTCATCGTGCCGGTCCTCGTCGTGGGACTCGTGGTGATCGGCATGTACAACAGCCTCGTGCGCGGCCGCAACCACGTGCGGGAGAGTTGGTCGGGCATCGACACGGAACTCAAGCGCCGGTACGACCTGATCCCGAACCTGGTGGAGGCCGTCAAGGGCTACGCCCGCCACGAGCGGGAGGTTCTGGAGCAGGTGATCGAGGCGCGGAACCGCGCGGTCGCCTCGACCGGGTCGCCCGCCGCGCAGGCCAAGGACGAGAACGTCCTCGTGGGCGGGCTGAAGCGCCTGTTCGCGCTGGCCGAGGGATACCCGGACCTCAAGGCGAGCCAGAACTTCCTCGCGCTCCAGGGGCAACTGGTGGAGACCGAGGACCGCATCCAGGCGGCCCGGCGGTTCTACAACGCGAACGTCCGCGACTACAACAACCGCTGCCAGATGTTCCCGACGAGTGTCCTGGCGGGGATGTTCCGCTTCGAGCCGGCGGAGTTCTTCGAGATCGAGACGGCCCTCGAGCGGGCGGCGCCCCAGGTCGACCTCGGCGGGGCGCCGTAGCATCGGCGGCCTGGTGCCCTGTAGCGCGGGGGTCTGCCCCCCGCGCGCATCTGCTTCCTTACTCAGGCGCTCCGTTACCTTCCCGCGGCAGGGCCTCGTCCATCGCGCCAGAGCGGTAGCCCTCGAGGTCCAGCGTCACGTAAACATATCCGAGCGCCTTGAGCGCAGCCACGACGCGCCCCGCGTCCCGCTCCGCCAGGCCCGCGATCTCTTCCGGGGCCACCTCGATCCGTGCGATGACCCCGTGGTCGCGGACGCGGCACTCCGCGTAGCCCAGGCGGTGCAAGGCGGCCTCGGCCCGGGCCACGCGGTCGAGTGCCTCGGCGGTGATCGGCTGCCCGTAGGGAAACCGCGTGGCCAGGCAGGGCATCGCGGGTCGGTCCCAGGTCGGGAGGTCCAGCCAGCGCGACAGGGCGCGGACGTCGGCCTTCGTGAAGCCCGCCTCGCGCAGGGGGCTGCGGATGCCGAGTTCCTCGGCCGCCTTCGCGCCCGGGCGGCGGACCTTCGCGTCGTCGGCGTTCCCGCCGTCGCACACGGCCGCCAGGCCCGCCTCCTTCGCCAGGGCCAGGAGCGGCCGCATGATCTCGTGCTTGCAGTGGTAGCAGCGGTCGGGCGGATTCTCGCGGAAGTGGGGCAGGTCGAGTTGGTGGGTGGGGATCGTGGTGTGCCGAACGTCGAGGCGCGCGGCCAGCGTCCGCGCCGCCTCGAGTTCGGCCGGGGCGAAAAGCCGGCCCGTCGCCGTGACCGCCAGGACCTTGTCGCGCCCCAGCACCCGCCGGGCCTCGGCCACGAGGAGCGTCGAGTCGACGCCGCCCGAGAACGCGATCGCCGCGCTGCCGAGCCCGCGCAGGATCGCCTCCAGGCGCGAGCGTTTGGCCTCGAGGTCCGACGGGGGCTTCCCTGCGGCGCTCATGCGGCGCCCTCCGGTGCGATCCTCAGGCGCTCGATATCGGCCTCGTCGGCGGCCGTCGCCTCGAGCGCGGTCGGCGCCCCGCCCGTCGGCGTCACCGTGACGGCGTACGTCTTGCCCGCCTCGGCCTTGCAGTAGCGCAGCGTCATCCGCGCGGCCGCCAGGAGGTTCTCCGCGGTCGCCCGGCCGCGAAGGAGGGTTGTCGGCCCCGGCATGTCGGCGGCCTCGAGCCGCATGTCCCCCGCGCCGAAGAGCGCGACGATCCGGTCGTTGTCCGCCTGGTGGCGGCCGATGACCAGCCGCGTCTCGTCGTCCAGGCGGAAGTGCCGCCCGACCTTCAGGAGTTCCACGTCCCCGGCCGCCAGGGCCCCGTGGGCCAGGTGCTCCCGCATGCGGTGCGCAAAGATGGGGTCCGTCAGGAGGCACCCGCCCGCGGGGCTCGTGAACTCGGTGATACCCCACGCGGCGGCCAGGGCCATCTGGTCGTGGCGGCTGCGGCCGACGATGCCCAGCAGCCGCCCGCGGTCGACGACGCCCTCGCGCTCCGGCCGCGTGGGCAGCAGCCGCTTCGCCGACAGGGGCCTCAAGAGGAGGTCGCCGAGGCCGCTCTCCCGGGCCACCAGGTCCAGCGCCTGGCGATGCTGCGACATCGGCCGCTGGCCCAGCACCTCGCCCGTGAACACGAAGGCCGCGCCCTCGGCCTCCATCAGGCGCCGCGCCTGGGCGAGGGTCCAGATGCGGCAGTCGAGGCACGGGTTCATCCGCTTGCCGAAGCCGAACCGCGGGCGGCGCACGACCTCCAGGTCGGCCGCCGACCCGTCCACGACGACGACCCGCACGCCGCGCGCCTCCATCTCGCGCACGGTGGGCGGCGCCTCGCGCGCATCGAACGGCCGCGAGTGCCACAGGTGCGCGACGTGCAAAGCGGTGACCTCGATGCCCTGGCGCTGGATGAGCGCGACCGCCAGGGCCGAGTCGAGCCCCCCCGAGACGCACGCCACCGCCTTTGCCATCGGTTCACCTTGTCTTTCCGCCGCGCTACCGTATAGTATGCCTGTGCTCCGAGCGAATCAAGTGAGGCCGGCATGACGGCGGCAAGCGAGCGCAGCGTCCCTGCCGAGGCCATCCGCAACGCCCTGGCCGGACGCGTCCGCGGCGACCTCCTGACCGACCGCTTCAGCCGCGCCGCCTACGCCACCGCCGCGTGCATCTACAAGATCATGCCGGCCGCCGTCGTCGTGCCGAAGGACGCCGACGACGTGGTTGCGACCGTTCGGGCCGCCGGCGACCTGGGCGTCTCGGTCATCCCGCGCGGCGCGGGCTCGGGCCTGTGCGGCCAGGCGCTCGGCCGCGGGATTGTGATCGATTTCACGAAGTACATGCGCGGCATCCTGCGCGTCGACGCCTCCGCCCGCCAGGCCGACGTCCAGCCGGGCCTCGTCACGGGCGTCCTCAACGCGTCGCTCGCGCCGCATGGCCTCATGCTCGGCCCCGACCCGTCGAGCGAGCCCTTCTGCACCCTCGGCGGCAACCTGGGCAACAACGCCTCCGGCAGCCGCGGCATCCGCTACGGGTCCATCAAGGACTACGTCCGGTGGCTCGACGTGGTCTTGGCCGACGGGACGCGCGCGCGCCTCGAGCCGCTTGCGGTCGGCGGCCAGGCGCTCGCCCGGCTCGAGGCGCGCACCGACGCCCTCGGCCGCATCGCCGCCGGCACGCGCCGCCTCGTTGCCGAGCACGCCGCCCTCATCGACCGCTACCGCCCGCACACGAGCAAGAACTCGGCCGGCTACAACCTGTTTGACGTCGTGCGCGGCGACGTGTTCGACCTGACGCGGCTCGTGGTTGGCTCCGAGGGCACGCTGGCCGTGATCGTCGCGGCCGGCCTGGCGCTGGTGCCGAAGCCCAAAGAGCGGGCGAGCGTCCTCTTCTGGTTCTCGGACCTCGAGCGCGCCGGCCGCGCCGTCCGCCCTATCCTCGACCTCGGTCCGAGCGCCTGCGAGATCATGGAGCGCCACTTCCTCGACATCGTCCGGGCCGACGGCTCCGTGCCCGCGGCGTACCTGCCGAAGGAGGCCGACACGGTCCTCCTGATCGAGTTCCTCTCGGACGACCGCGCCGCAAACGAGGCCTCGGTCGCCGCCGCCCGGCGCCTCATCCTCGACGACCTGCGCCTCGCCTTTGGCGCCGTCGACGCCTACGACCCCGCCGAGCAAGAGCGCCTGTGGCTCGTCCGCAAGCGCGCCGTCCAGATCCTCCAGCGCCTCCCGGGGCCCCGGCGGATCACGGCGTTCATCGAGGACGTCACGGTGCCGCCCGATCGCCTCGTCCCCTACATCGAGGGCCTGCGCCGCATCTTCGAGCGCCACGGCGTCGAGGCCGCCGTCTACGGCCACGCCGGCGACTCCAACCTCCACGCCCGCCCGATCCTCGACACGCGCGTCCCGGAAGACGTCGTCCGCATGAAGGCCATCGCCGGCGACGTCGCGCGCCTCACCATCGACCTGGGCGGCACGATCAGTTGCGAGCACGGCGACGGCCTGACGCGCAGCGGCTACCTCGAACTCCAGTTCGGACCCCTCTACGACGTCATGCGCCAGGTGAAGCGCCTCTGGGACCCCGCCGGCGTCCTCAACCCGGGGAAGATCATCACCGAGGAGCGCGAGGTTCACCTGGAGGACCTCCGCGCCGGGCCGGGCTACGCCCCGCGCCCGACCGGCGCGGCCTTCGACCGCGAGCCCTGGGCCGCCGAACTCGACCGCTGCCACGGCTGCGGCACGTGCCGTGCCTACTGCCCCGTCTACAAGGTCACGCGCGACGAGGCGGCCTCGCCGCGCGCCAAGGCCAACCTCCTGCGGGCCCTCGTCGCGGGCGACCTCGACCTGGTGGACCTCACCGACCCCAAGATGGAAGCGGTCGCCCGCCTCTGCTACAACTGTAAGACGTGCCTGGTCGAGTGTCCGAGCCACGTGAACGTGCCCGGCCTGGTCCTCCGGCACAAGGAGCACCTCGGCCGCGCGGGCCGCATCCCGTGGCGCGAGCGCTTGATGCTCCGCGTCCGCCTCCTGGGGCGCCTGGGGAGCCTGGCGGCCCCGTTCTCGAACTGGCTCCTCGGGTGGCGGCCCGTGCGGCGGGTCCTGGCCGCCCTCGGCGGCGTCGCGCCCGAGGCCGCCATGCCCCCCTTCGCGCAGGACACGCTCAAGGAGGGGACGGCGGTGAGGGGAAACGCCACCCTCACCCGGCCTTCGGCCACCCTCTCCCTGCGGGAGAGGGATGTAGGGGGGACGCCGGCCGCGCCGACCTCCCCTCTCCCCGTGGGAGAGGGGGCGGGGGTGAGGGGGAAGGCCGCCGCCCGCAAGGTCGCCTACTTCGCCGGCTGCTTCGAACTCTTCAACGAGCCCCAGATCGGCCGCGCGGCCTTGCGCGTCCTGGGCGCCCTCGGCTGCGACGCGTTCATCCCGGAGCAGCACTGCTGCGGCATTCCGAAGATCTCGGCCGGCGACGCACAGGGGGCCCTGGCCGACATGCGGTACAACCTCGACCGCCTCGCGCCGCTCGTGGAGGCGGGCTACACGGTGGTGAGTAGTTGCCCGTCGTGCGTCCTCACCCTCTCGGACGACTACGTCGACATGGCCGCCGACGATCCGCGGGCGAAAACGCTCGCCTCGGCCGTCCGCGACGTGCACGACCTCCTCGAGGAACTCCTCACCGAGGGCCGTGTGCCCCTGGCGGCTTCAGGCTCCGTAGCCCCGGCGGCGCCTGGCTCCCCTCTCCCTCGAGGGAGAGGGGGCGGGAGTGAG
>Ga0315274_10003646_pt1 | contig 22881 bp, 21 predicted proteins | sample YL17G02_20_MG_FD_203700 | JGI IMG/M metagenome (GOLD analysis project Ga0315274, IMG submission 203700) | Sediment microbial communities from Yellowstone Lake, YNP, Wyoming, USA - YL17G02_20 | ecosystem: Environmental > Aquatic > Freshwater > Lake > Sediment | place: USA: Wyoming | collected...
GCGACCCGGACGACGCCTGCGACGGCGGCAACCCGTTCCTGCCGGCGAGCGAAGCCGACGCAGCCGCGCTCGCCGCGGGGGGGGGGCCCCCGGGCCGGGGGGGGGGGCGGCGCGCCGGGGGGCGGGGGGGGGGGTGCGGGGTGGGGGCCGCCCCCCCCCCCTCCCCCCCCCTCCCCCACCCGCCCCCCCCATCCCCCGCCCCGCCGGCGCACCTCTTCCAGGGTGTACGCAAAGTTGGGCTTCATGGCGAGCGCGTCCCGCGCCGCGCGCTCGACCGCGGGGTCGGCGACGCCGGTGAGCACGACCTCCGAGACGAGCACCCGCTCGTCCGCCCCGCGCCCGCCGCCCCCGCCCCCGCCAAAGTGCGCGCCCAGGCCCTGCTTGCCCTGCTTGCGCAGCCAGGGCAGGGAGGAGCCGAGGGAGGCAAAGGCGGGGCCGAGGGGGACGCGGGCCGCGGCCGCGGACCAGGTGTCGATGGCGGAGGCCACGGTGGATGCGAATGGGGCGGGACGCGGCCGGCGCGCGGCGGCGGCGCGCTTGGGCGGCCGCCGCGCGCGCGATGCCGGCCCCGCGCCAAAGGCCGACGGGCCGCCGGGCGCCCACCAGCGGGCGGGCGGCAGATCGTCGTCCCGCATGATGCGGGCGGGGTGGGGGTGTCGGGGTTGAGGTGGTGGAGTGACGGCGGGCGTCGCGTCGTCGTCGCCGCGCGCGAACACCCCGTCGCCACCCTCTCCCCCCTTCTGATCAATCCGTCGTTTCACGCCGGCCGCCGTTCCCGCCCCACCGAGGGCGGCCCGTGCACGGCGCCGCAGCGCGCCTCAAACGCGGCCACCATCCGCGCCGCCACCTCGTCAAAGAAGAGGCCCGCCGCGCGCGCGTGCAGCCCCGACCGGAACGCGAAATCCACGGAAAACACGAGCCACACAGTGCGGGGGAGGGGGCCGGGGCGGAAGGCCCAGGCGCAGTCGAGGTGGTGGAAGAGGGTCGACCCGCGCGCGGTGGAGGTGACGCCGTGCGGCGGCTTGAGGGTCACGACCGAGGTGTAGGCTTCGGAGAGGGCGTGGAAGCCGACGCGCAGCTCGGCCTCGAGGACGAGCGGCGCGGGCGCAGGCGCGGCGGCGGCGCGGGCGCCGCCGCCGCTCGCGGGCCCCAAAACCTTCGGGTCCAGCGCGGGCCCCAAGACCCGGCTCTCGACGCACCAGGGCACGAATTCAGAGTAGGACCCGACGTCCGCCACGACGTCGTAGAGTTGCTGGGGCGTGTAGCTGCGGAGGGGCACAGGGACGGCGACGACGTGGGAGGCCGAAAAACGTCGCCGCGGCCGCCCCATCCCTGCCCTTCCCGCTCTCCCCTCTCACCCCAGCAGCTTGCGCTCGGAGAAGGTGCGGCCAAAGACGGGCCCGGCCGCGAGCGCGCGGCGCTGCCACAGCGGCGGCGCGCCCGTTCGTCCCTCGGCCGCCGCGCCGGCGTCGACCGCCGCCAGCGGCACCAGCGGCGCCAGCGGATGCGCGCCCTGGCGGCCGCTGGCGGCTGCCAGGGCGCGCGGGCCGAGGCGCGCGGCGCGGCGCATCGACCGGGAGCGCCCAGGCCGGCGGCGGCGATGGACGGGAGACAGAGGAGGGCGAGCCACGCCGCCGGCGGGGCCGCGGGGCGCGGCGGCCGGCGCGGTGTGAGCAGGGAGCGTCGTCGACCGGCCGCATGTGTCACTTCCTCGCTGTCGCCGCCGCCGAGCGCCCCGCCGCAGCCATGACCCGCCGCCGGCGCGCCGCCTGGCGGTGGGCGGCGCTGTTGGTCGCCGCTCCCGCGGCCGCGCCGGCCGCGCCGCCGTGGTCGTGCGCCCCCTCGCTGCGCTGCTACCCGGGCCTCGCCCCCCTCGCCCGCGCCCTCGTCGCCATCCACGCGCCGGGGCCCGGCGGCGGCGCGTGGTGCACCGGTGTGCTCGTCGCGGACGCGGGAGGGGCGCCGGCCGTTCTGACGGCCGACCACTGCGTCGCGTCTGCGACCGGCGTGCCGCGCGCCGACGAGTGGGTCTTCCACTTTGACCCCGTCGCCCCCTGCGGCGCTGCCCAGCGGTCCATCCCGTCGCCCAAGACGGTGACGGGCGCGGCGCTCAGGTTTTTCGACGCCGCGGCCGACACCGCGCTCCTCGCGCTGCCCGGCGGCGTCCCCTCCTCCTTCAACGCGACCGACGCCCCCTACGCCTTTCCCGACGCGCCGCCGCCGTCATTGGCGGTGGTGGGGTGCCCGGCCGGGGGCGGCGCCGCGCGCGTGGCGCTCGCGGCGGGCCCGGGGTCGGGCGCGAGCGCCGCGTTCCTTCCGCCGCCCGCGTGGCCCGTTGCCGGCTCCCTGCCCCCCACCAACGCCACCCACTGGCGCGTCACCTACGGCTCCGGCGCGACCGATCGGGGCGCGTCAGGAGGCCCCGCGGTCGACGCCGCGACGCTGCGAGTGGTGGGCACGCTGACCGGCGGCGACGCGTCGTGCGCGCCCGCCGCCCGCGGCGCCGACTACGTGGGCACCCTGGCCGCCGCGCGGCGCGCCGGCCTGGGCGCGTTCTTGCCGGCCGACGGCGCCGGCGGGCGGCTTGCGGGCGGGCCGGGGCCGGTGCTGGGGTTTTCGCCGGCGGCGCTCCTCATTGAAGCCGCCGCGCCGTCCGCCACCGTCACCGTGTTCCTGGCGCGGCCGCTACTGGCAGGGGAGGAAGAGGTCAGGGCCACGTTCGAGGTCGAGGCGCTGCCCGGCGCCGACGCCGCGGCCGACCCGCGCGCCGCGGTGCGGCTCGCCCCGCCGTCGGCCGTGTTCTCAGCCGCCCGCCCCTCCATCGTCCTGACCGTCATCGACACTATGCCCGGCCGCCGGCCAGAGGGCGGGCTGCAGCGGTTTTACGTGCGGGCGGCGGTGGGCGGAAAGGAGGGGAGCGGCGGCGGCGCGCGCGGCGCGCCCACCTCTTTCTCCTCTTCCGCCGCCCGCCTCAAGTGCGTCGTCGCGCCCGCCCCCCGAGCCGGCATCGCAACCGCGCTGCCTGCCGCCGGCGGCACCGTGCGCCCCCCTGTGCGGCTCGCGCGGTCGGTCGCGACCCCGTCGGGCGTGGCGGCCTTCCGGTGGGCGGTCGACGCCTCTTTCGCCCCGCCCGCCGTCGACGCCCGCGTCTGCCTGCCGCCCGAGGCGCTGCCGGACGCGTCAGTGGCGGTGTACATCAACGGCCGGCTGCACGCGCTGGGCGGCGGCGTGCCGCAAGGGGGGTCGGGCAGCGCGGCGGGGTGCGTCGAGTTTTTGGGGGTGCCGGTTGCGGTGGGCGACGCGGTCGACGTCGCCGTCTCCGATTCCTCGTTCCTGGACGCCCTGCTCCCCGCGAGCGCGCTGCGCGAGCTGGCCGTGGTTGCTTCGGGAAGCGGCGGCGCGGTTGCCGCCGCGGCGGGCTAGAAGAGCACGCCGCCGCCGGTCGGTGGGCGCCGCCCCTCCGACGGCGGAACGCACTGAGCATGTGATTTGGTGGGCTGGCGCGACCGTGGGCGTTGCTTTGGGGGATCCCGTGGAACCGAACCGACTCGACGCCCGAGCAGCCCACACACCGCCCCCCACCCCTTTCTCCGCGCCCCGCGTGGGCACCGCCGACGCAGACCATCGCCCGCTCCCCCGGGCCGCCGCCCGCGCCCCGGCGCGGCCGCCCGCCAGCGGCGATGCCGACCGCGCGCGCGCCGTCGGGCGACGGCGCCGACCTGCTCCCCTCCCACTACCCGCCCCTGACGCCCCGCCGGTCGGGCGTGCGCCCCACGCCAAAAGAGGCGATGGCGGCGGTGTTGAAATCCTGGGTGTCGCGCCAGTTCCTCTATGGCTGGTGAGGAGGAGAAGGGGGTTTGGGAAAGATCCGCCATCCATCCCATCGGCGTGACTGGCGCGGGCGCGCGGATTGGGGCGCCCGCAACGATGGGATCGACCCCCCCTTTTCTCCCCTCTCTCCTCAGTGCCGTCCTGTTCCCCATCGCGGTCACCGCGTACTCGACGCTGTGGGTGATCAACTTCTTTGAACGCTTCTTCAGCCCGCTCTACGAATCGGTGAGCGATTCGTTTCTTCCTTTTTCTTTCTTTTTTGGTATTGTCCGGGCCCTGCCGGCCGCTCCCGGGACCTCCACAACCCCTCACACACCCCCTTCCTTCCTCTCAGGTCCTCGGCTTCTCCCCCTGGGGCCTCGGCTTTGCCACCTCGATGGCCGCCATCTTCAGTGTGGGCCTCCTCGCGTCCTCCTGGGTCGGCACCTTCGCCCTGGGCGTCGGCGAATGGGTCATCCGCAAGCTGCCCCTCGCCCGCCACATTTACGGCGCCGCCAAGCAGGTGTCGGCCGCGCTGCGCCCCGCCGAGGGCGGCGCGGCGGGCTCGTTCCGGGAGTGCGTCCTTGTCAAGCACCCGCGCCTGGGCAGCTACATGGTGGGGTTCGTGACGGGGACCACGACGCTGACGGGGGTCGGTGGCGGTGGTGCGGCGCCCAGCGCCCCGTCCGCCACCACCCCTGCTCCGTCCACCACCACCCTCGACCTGGTCTCCGTCTTTGTCCCCACCAACCACGTCTACGTCGGGGACGTGTTTCTGGTGCCCGCGGCCGACGTGGTGCGCACGGAGATGGGGGTGCGGGAAGGGATCGAGTTGATCGTGTCGGTGGGGATGGCCCTGCCGCGCCGCCTGACCGCCCTGCCGCCGCCACGCGCGGCGGGGTGAAGATTGGGGTGGGTGGGTGGCTGGTGGTGGCGTGGGGCGATTGATTTGGGGGTGGTAGGGGGTGCAACGCGAGCCGCCTCGGGCGCGCACCCCTCCCTCACTCCTCCCAAAATGGCCGCCGCGTCCGCTCGCTCGCCGCGCGCCGCGTCCGCCCTGGCCCACCTCAAGGACCGCCAGTTTGTGCGGCGCACGGGGATCTCGGCGGCGTCGGCGGCGGGGTCGCCGCGCGCGGCGCCCCCGGCGACCGCCGCCGCGACCACCGCCGCCACCGTCCTGGCCACGCTCGCCGCCGCGGAGTCCTCCACCCTGACCACCTGCGACTGGAAAGCCCAAGCCGCCGCCCTGGAGGGCGCGGCCGTGCTGCTGCGCGCCGGCCGCACCCCGCCAACAACCGCGACCGCGCTCGCCGAGGCCGCCGCGCGCGCGCTGCCCTCGCTGCGCTCCGCCGTCGCGGGCGCCTCCCTGGCCGCCCTGTCCGCCGCGCCCGCGGGCGGGGCCGACTGTGGCAGGCTGGTGGCGGCGGCGGCGGGGGCGCTGCTGGCGCGCGTCGCGGGCGGGCCGGCGCGCCTGGCGGCCGACGCCGACGCCGCGCTTGGGGCGCTTGTGAGTGCCGCGCCGCCCCATCCCCGCACCGTGGCCACCCTGACCGCGCTGGCGACCGACGCGCGGTCGCCCGCGGCCGCGGCGTCGCTGGGGCGGCACCTCGCGGCGGCCGTCGCGCGCTGCCCCGTCGCCGCTGGCGGCGACGGCCTCCGCGACCGCCTGGCCGCCGTCGCCGCCAGCCTCAACGCCGCGGGGCCGCCCGAAGTGCGGGCGGCGGGGCGGGCGTTGAGCGCGGCGCTAGGGGGGAGAAGCGCACCGGCGGCGCCCGCGCGCGCTCCGCCCAAGCCTCTGCGCCCCGGCGAGCGCGCGCCGCGCGCGTGATGCAAAGAAGAGCAGGCACATGGTCCCCGAGGCGCCCACCACCCCGCCCACCACCCCACCCGCCACCCCCTCCCTTCCTCACGCGACCGCGAGCTCCGGCTCCTCCACCGCCGCCCCCGCCCCCAGCAGCCCCAGGGTGTCCAGAATCGCCACCGCCGTCCGCTCCAGGTTGAGCGTGTACATGTGGATGCCCGGCACGCCGGCGGCCAGCAGCTGGCGGCACATGGCGGTGCCGAGTTCCACGCCGTACGCCTTCACTTTGTCGTCGTCGCCCTTCACGGCTTCCACCGCGGCCGCCACCTCGGCCGGCACGCGCGTCTTGCAAAATGAGGTCATGCGCTGGAAGCCGCCCGCGGTCATGATGGGCATGATGCCGGGCACGATGGGGCACTGGATGCCAATCGCGCGCGCGTCGGCGACGAACTTGGTGAACGCGCTCACGTCGTAGAAGAGTTGCGTCACCACAAACTGGGCCCCGGCGTCGATCTTCTCTTTGAGGTACGCGAGGTCGGCCCGATAATTCTTCTCCATTTGGACGGGGTCGTCGACGATCGCGTCGGGGTGCGCCTCGGGGTAGCCCGCGACCCCGATGCCGAACGCGTCCCCGTGCCGCGCTTTGACGTGTTTGACGAGGTCCAGGGCGCAGGAAAAGCCGCCTTCCACGGTCGTGAATTCGTCCTGACCCTTCGGGGGGTCGCCCCGCAGCGCGAGGATGTTGGTGATCCCGGCTGCCAGGCACTTGTCCAGCGCATCGTTCAACTGCGCGACCGGCATGTTGGTGCACGTGAGGTGCATCATGGTCTCGACGCCGACGTCGTTCTGCATGCGCGCCGCGATGTCGAGCGTGAGGTCGGCCGTCGACCCGCCCGCGCCCCACGTGATGTCACAGAAAGCGGGGCCGAGGGACGCCATGCGCTTTTGGCGCTCGTACAGGTTTTCGACGCCCTGGGGAGGAAAAAGAGAGGGGCGTCGGCGGCGGCGCGCGCTGATGGGATCGCCGCGGCAGTTGCCGGCCCCGCACCGCCCGGGCGCCTCGGTCCCGGCGCGGACGCCACCACGGCGTTACCGGGAGCGCCGGGAGCGGCGCCAGTGGGCGCGCGCCGCCGCGGCGCTCGCGCGCGCGCCCCCATTTCGCACCTCCTCGGTCCGCGGCGGAAAGTACTCGAACGAGAAGAACGGGGTTTCCGCGGCGACGGCCGCTTTGATTTTGTCGACGATGTGGACCATGGTGGGCGAGGGGTGGGGGGCGGGCGAGGTGTGTGGCGGCGCCGGCGAGCGCGGCCCCCGCCTCTGCTGTCCCCCACGTCGCCGCCAGAGGGCGCGATGAGCGGTCCACCGTCCGCGCGACCGGCCACCGATTCAGTGCGGCACATGTCATGCTTGCAAGAGCCCAAAACAGGGGGACGGCGGCCCAACCGCGGCCCTTTCCGCGGCGCCGCTCGCGGCGCGCGCGCTCCCTCGTTCACGCGGCCTCCTCCTCCCGCTCGGCCACCGCCTCGAACACGAGCTCGGCGGGCGGGGCGTCTGTCTCGGCGGACGCCGGCGCCGGCGCAGGGGCAGGGGCGGGGTTGGCGGGCGGCGCCACGCTCCCCTCTCCACCGCCCCACCGCGCCTCCGCCCCGCCGTACCCCCCGTCCACATCGCGCACCGTCGCCGGTGGCGGCGGGCGCCGGGGCGCGACGATGGGGATGCCCTGGCGGGGGGCGGCGGGGGCAGCCTCCCCTCCGCCGCCCCACCGCCCTTCCGCCTCCGTCAACCACCCGTCGTCCTGCGGCGGCGGCGGCGGCGGCCAGGCCGCCGGCGCCGGCGCGGCGCGCGCCCGGCGCGGGGGCGGGGCGGCGCGCGAGCGCGCGTCGGCGGCCGCGCGCTCGCGCGCGCGCGGCCGCTCGGGCTCAAGCGCATCCGCGAAGGCGCGCCTGGGGGCGGCCTGGAACACATCATCATAGCCCCGCCCGCTGGCCGGCGGCAGCGCGGCGCGCGGGGCAGGGGTGGGAGCGCGGCGCGCGCGCACCGGCGCCGGCTCACCCCCGCCCGCCAGCGCGGCCATGGCCGCGTCCAGCTCGCCGCGCGACGCGGGCACAGAGGCCAGGCCATAGTAGCGGGCGAAGACCGCGCCGTGCACCTCGCGCCACGCCTCAAACTCGGCGTCGTCGACGCCCGCGAGCGCGTCGCCCCCGTCGGCCAGGGAGCCGAGCGCGGCCAGCGCCAGCCCCAGCAGGCCGTCCGACACTTTGACGGCGTCGAGGTCGGCGCCGGGGCGCAGGGTGACCGCCGCGCGGGTGACGCGCGCGACGTCCGCGGCCGCCACCTCCCACACCGTCATCGCCCCCTCCGGCACGCGCGGCGCGCCCAGCGCGTCGTAGCGCAGGGCCAGCAGGTCGCCGGTGTCGGGGTCGAACGCGTAGCCGCGCACGCGGCCGAGGGGGAGGCCCGAGGACGACACGACGTCGACCCCGGTCAGCCGCGCGCACCCCGCCGTCTCGTCCAGGGGCGCAAAGCCGAGCGCGCGCTCGTCGTGCACGAGGACGACGTCGCCGACTTGGCAGAGGGTGGCGAGGGGGAGGTTGCGGGCGCGGCCGGATGACCGCGCGCCGTCGAGGTCGAGGCCGGCTGCCGCGGCGAGCCCTTTCGGGCGCAGGTCGACCGACGCCACGCGCAGCGTGCGCGGGTCGATGTACATGTGGTCGACGACGCCGAGGCAGCGGCCGGAGGTGCGCGCGATGACCTGGAAAGAGGGAGAGAGAAGGGGAGAGATTGGGGCGTGGTCGGCGCCTGCCGCCCAGCGCCCAATGCGGCCCACCACCACCCTCTCTACACACCTGCTTGTCCACGACGTCGCTGCGCGCCAGCCAGGCTTCGCCCGGCGGCAGCGTCTCGCGCGGCGGCGCCGGCCGCTCGCGCGCGGGCGGCCTCGCCGGCCGCGCGCGCGACGGCGGCCGCGGCGCGAACCCGTAGCCGGCGCCGCGCACGGCGGCGCGGTCGGGCGTGTAGGCGGCGGCGCGGTCGGGGCCGCGGGGCGGAATGGTCGGCCGACGGCGCGGTGGCGCGGCCGAGCCGGGGCGCGCGACGGACGCGCCCGCCCGCATTGGGACGAAGTGGATGAGGACGCGAGCTGGCGGCGCAGGGGCGGCCGCGGGAGGCCCGCGGGGGAGGTGTGGGGAGCAAACGCCGCGCACCGCGCTCCGAGCTGGCCGTCGAGAGGGGAGGCCGCCCCTCGCTCGTCCCGCTCTCCGCCCGCCCCCACCCCGCGCACGCACCCATCGCGCCCCACCACCCAGCCCCGGGCAGTGTGCGCGCTTGCATCCCCGGGCGAGAGAGGGCACCGGCTTTGCCCCCGCCCCGCCCCCACCCCCACCCCCTCCTTTCTTTTTCTCTGTCACTCGTCGTCCGCGAGCAGGTGCTTGCCGATCTGCTTGTTCATGGAGAACATGGTGATGGGCGCCGTGAAGATGGTGGCCAGCTGCTCCTTGACCTGAGGAGGGGAGGAGGGAGAAAGGGAGGGGTCGACGGGCGCCGTTTCGCGCCGCGAAACGCACCCCACGGTCGCCCAACCAACGCGCGTCCCATCCACACCCCCCCTCCCCACTGACCATGATCTTGCGGCGGTCGGACGGGTCCTGCAGCTCGTGCTCCCGGATGTACGCCCACACTGCCTTGACGATCCCGGTGCGCGACGCGCGGGGCGCCCCCATGAACGCCGCCATGGCGGGCGACAGATTCCTCAGCGCCGCAAAGCCGCCGCCGCCGCCGCCGGCGGCGGCCGTTTTGCGCTTCTTGGGTTTGGGCGTCGGCGCCTCTTCTTCTTCCGACTCCGCCTCCGACGCCGAATCCTCCGATTTGGCGTCCTCGTCGTCGGCGGGCGGCGGGTGGGCGTCGATGTAGGCGGTGACCTGGCAGGGAGGAGGGGCGAGGGTCGAGCGCGGCGCGGCCAGCGCGGGCGCCGCGCCCCGCCGCCGCCCTCCACCCCTCCCCCCACCTGGCGCCGGATCAGGGCCTTGCGGTCCTTGAGGTCGACCCCAAACTTGGCCTCGAGCGCGGCGCGCAGCTGGCGCTCTGGGGGGGGGGGGGATGGGGCGGCGTCGGCTCCGCGGCGCTGCCGCGGGCGGGCGCGGGCGGGCGCGGGCGCCCTCCCGCCCCCGCTCCACACCATGCCACGCGCACCGGTCGTCGTATGCATGTCGGCGGTCTCGAGGAGGGCCGCAAGGGCGGCCGCGAGCTCGGCGTCGGCCGGCCCCGCGCTGGCGCCGTCGGCTGCGCCGCCCTCGCCCGCGTCGTCCGCGGCCGGCTCGGCCTTGGGGGCGGGCGCCGGCGCCGGCGCAGGCTCGGCCGGCGGCGCGGGCGACTCGGTCGCGGGCGCCGCGGGCGCGGCCTCGCCGCCCTCGGCCTTGACCGGGGCCTCGGCCGCGGGCTCGGTGGGCGACGTCATTGTGCGCGGGGGCCGCGGAGGGGGAGGCGCGGCGGCGGGTTGTGTGCCGCAGCGCGCCGCCTCTCTTCTCTTCTCTCACTCCCTCGCTATGCGCGCCGCCGCCCTCGCGGCCCTGCTCCTCCTCGCGGCCGCCGCGTCGGCCCGGCGCGGCCCGTCGCCGCCCTCCGCGCCGGCGTCGGCCGACCCCGCGCCCGCGCCCAGGCCGCAGTCGGTCGGCGCGCTCGCGGCGGCCGGCTCGCTCGGCGAGCGCTTCCTCTTCTCGACCGCCTCCCCCCCCGCCCCCGAGTGGGAGGCCGACGACGAAGAAGAGGAAGGCGAAGAGCAGGCCACCGTGGATGGCGGGCAGTGGGCCGAGCCGGGCGACGACGGCCGCGGCCCGCCGCACCAGACGCGCACCCAAAAGGTCCTGTCCGACCCGCGCGTCGACCCAGCATCCCTTTCTGACAAAAAAGGGTCGTTCGCGGTGTACGGACGGTGCGTCGAAGGGGGGGGAGGGGGCGGGGCGCGGGCACATGGCGCGCGTGGGCGTTTGGGGGCCGCCAGCGGGCGCGCCAGCGCCTCATCTCCTCCACCTTTCCTCCAGCTACTGCGGCCCGGGCTGGACGGACAAATGGGACCGGCCCGGCATCGACACGGTGGACGAGGTGGGGGCGGGGAGGAGGGATGGCGCGCGGCGCGCGCCGGTTTGGCGGCATGCGGGCGCTGCGAGCGCCGCGCCACGTGTGGTAACCGCGGCGGTCAATGTTGGGAGGCCGTCTACGGCAGGTGGCGGGGCAACCGTCGGGCAACCGCCGGCGGTTGCCCGACGCCAGACCGGGGCTCACTCACACCCCTCGCCTCCCAACCCTAAACCAACCCTAACTCCCTCAGGCCTGCCACCAGCACGACTCCTGCTACGGTGCCGCGTGGGCGGTCACCGCCAAGGGGTCGGCCTCCCGCGCGGGCGCCGAGTGCAAGTGCGACGGCGCGCTGATGAAAACGTTGAGGGCGTGGAAAGCGGACGAGTCGGCGGCCGACGAGGCCGACCCCGACGCGAAACGGACCGCCGACGAAATCCTCGGCGCCTTCCCCGTCAAGTGCCCGGGCGCGCTCGCGCTATCGCTGCTGCCCCACAAAAAAGGGGCGGTCGGGGCGCCCAACGGCGGGTAGGGGGAGGGTGGCGGCGCGCGCCCCGGTGAGGGACTCGTTGGCGCCCCGGTTTCGTTCTCCCTCGTTTTTTTCCGCGCGCCGCACGCCTGTCGCACCAAGATAGAGAGACTCGGTCACCTCACCCGGTTGCAACCCGTCACCGCGGGCGGGGCGAGCCGAAGGTGCTTCAAGCGACGAGCGCGACGCGCGCTCGTCCACGCCCACCGCTAGCCCGGGCGCGAGCGCGGTCACGCAGCGGTCAAAGTAGAGGAGTTGCTTAGGGTTGGGGCACCCGCTACCCTCTGCTTTGACCGCTACGACCCGTCGTACTCATTCATTCACTCATTCCGCTTTCGCGCTCGTGTTTTTCGAAATCACTTGCCCCCCGGCACGATGCACCCGAACGTCACAGCCCACAGAGCCGCCATGGCCAGCGCAACCCCGCCCAGCACGGCACCGCCCAGCGTGTAGCTGCCCGCTTTCGCGGTGAGCGCCCCCATCAAGGCGGGCCCCCACACGCCGCCCAGAGTGCCCAGCGCGATGAACATGGCGTACGCCATGGCGCCGTGCGCGGCGGTGCCACCCGCCAGCGACGACGGCAGCGACATGATGACGCCCCAACCGGCGAAACCCTGCAGCGCGGCGATGACGGCAAGAAAAGCGATGGCGCGGGTGGCGTTGGACGACGGGGCGTCCAGGACGGGGCCCACGACAAACAGGCCGGCCGCGCAGACCAGACCCGGCCACACAATGAACCATTTGCGGCCCCACCCGCGCGCGGCGCGCGTCTTATTGGCCGCCCACCCGTTTAGGACGGACGTGGCGGCCGCCATGAAGAACGGGATGGCGGACAGCAGGGCCGACAGGATGACGTAGCGCGCCGACCTCTTCTCGGCCAGCAGGCGGCGGCCGTGGCTGACGACGGGGCCGCCGGCGGCGATTTTTTCGCCGGTCAGGATTTGTTCGATGATGAGCGGCGTGAAGAATTGGGCGGCCCACTTGCCGCCACCAAACACGCCCTCGATCGTTCCAGCCACCATGATGCGCCAGTTTGTCAGCGTGTGCTTGAGGGCGTCCCACAGAGACGCCGCGTCGGCCGCGGCGGCGCGCGTCGCGCCGTCGCCACGGGCGGCGGTCACGTCGGCCTCGAGCCGACAGCGTTCCTCTGGCGTCAGAAACTTGGCGCACGCGGGCGTGTGGGGCAGGAAAGCCACCCAGATGCCGACTGCAATGGGCAGGATGCCTTCGACGATGAACAGCCAGCGCCAGCCGGCCAGCCCCGCCAGGCCGTCCATGGACAGCACGGCGGCGGCTATAGGCCCGCCAATGACTGACGCGACCAGGGTGGCGGCGTGCACATAGGAATAGGCGGCACCGACGGCGGTGTCGCGCGCGTGGAAAGTGCGCAAGTAGGTGGCGATCAGCGGGTACGTGGGCGCTTCCGCCAGTCCCAGCGCCAAGCGGGCCGCGTAAAATGACCAGGGCGACGATACCGCGGCCATGGACGCGGCGGTGATGCCCCACACAATGCAGGCCACCGAAAGCACGCGCACCGCGCCGAACCGGGCGCCCATGAGCGACACCAGCAGCTGGGCGCCGCAGTAGGTGACAAACAGCAGGGACGATCCCAGGCCGTACTGGGCGATGGTGATGCCGACGTCGCGCTTGAGGCCGGCCGCGGCAAACGCTAGGTTGGTGCGGTCTGTGAGGTGACGGGGAGGGGGGGCGGGGGGGAATCGGCAAGTCTCCCCCCAATTGCTCACCGTTTTTGGGTCTCTCTCACGTACATCACCACATCCACGCCACCCTCTTGCGCTCACCCAAATAGTTGGCGATGCTGATGGCGCACAAGCACGGCAGCAGGTGGCGGTCGATTTTTTTGTCGAGGGACGCATCGGGCGGGCCGCCGCCGCCGCCGCCGCCGCCATCGCGTGTATGGAGCGGGCCTTCAATGTCCAGGGGGGACACGCCGGGCTTGGTCGCGGTCGCGTCCAGGCGAGTGCGGGACGGTGGGCCCGAAATGTCTGTTTTGGGCACCAGCGGAAGCGCGTACGGCGCCATGGTGGAGTTTGGAGAGGGCCGTTGAGGTCTGGGTCACTCGAGGCGAAGAGAGCGTTGGCTTTCGGGGGGGGGGGGTGGAGAGAGAAGAAAAGATCCCCCCCATTCACCTACCGCTGTTCGCCTCGCCCCCTTTCCCGCCTAGATCATCGCCTACGGTCAGCCCCTCCCCGCTCCCCCTCTGTCCCCGTCCCTCCCCACTGCCACGGCACCCTGCACCCACCCCCCGCACCCCGCAGCCGACGCCGCCGTCGGACTGCTGCGACGGGCCACGGCGGCCGCCCACCTGGCGCAGCACAGCAGGCGGGTTGTCGATGCCGCCACCCCACCTCCCACCCCCCCAACAAGCTTGGGAAGGTCCACGCGAGCGGCCCAGGAGGGGGGGAGGGCCGGGGCAGGGGGCGGCAGGGCCGGGGAACGGAAACGTTGGATGATGGAGAGGTTTCGTTCTCTCTCCGTTTTTTTCCGCGCGCCGCACGCCCGTCGCAACAAACTAGAGAAACTCGATCACATCGCCCGGCCACACCCCATCACCGCGGGCGGGGCGAGCCGAAGCGGGCTTCGAGCGACGAGAGCGACACGCGCTCGTCCACGCCCACCGCGAGCCCGGGCGCGAGCGCGGTCACGTAGCGGTCAAAGTAGAGGAGCTGCTTGAGCAGGATGCCGAACGAGCGCGGGAACTGGGGGGGGGGCGAGGGGTGGGGTGAGCCGGGGCGCGCGTCGGCGCGCCCGCCGCGCCCGTCCGTTGCTCCACCCCCTCTCTCTCTCTCGCCTTGATGCCGTACGCGTCCCCCACGCGCACCACGGACAGCAGCAACCGGTTGACCGCCGCCTCGTCAAACGTGACGGCCGCGGCGGCGGGGGCGGCGGGGCCGGCGCGCGCGTCGACGGTCAGCGTCGCGTCGACCGCGGCCGCGTCGGCGAAGACGGCCTCCAAGTCCCCCGCGAACGCCGCGAAGTCGACGTCCTCGTCCGCCGCGCCCATGGTGGCCAGCGCGCGGGCCATGGTGTCAAAGTCGCGGGTGGCGGTGGCGGCGACGAGCGCTTCGACCGCGCGCCACGCCGACGGCGCGGCGCGGCCCACGATGCCGAAATCGATGAACCCGACGCGCCCGTCGGGCATGGCGAGCAAGTTGCCGGCGTGCACGTCGGCGTGAAAGGTGGGGGCCGCGAGGAGGGAGCCGAGCCACGCGTTGAGGCCGTTGGCCAGCACCGTCGCGGGCGGGACGCTCGTCACGCGGGCCACGCCCTCCATGGACGTCAGCGGCGCGCCGTCCAGCCGCTCCATGACGAGCACGCGCTGCGTCGACAGCGCTCTGTACACAAAGGGGCACGTGGCGAGGGCGTCCATGCCGGTCGCGTCGAGGTACGCCCGAAAGTCGGCCACGTGCGCCGCTTCCCGCACGAAGTCGACCTCGTCCAGCATCGCCTCGCGAATGTCGCCCGCGATGGCGGCCACGGAGCCGCGGGCGAGGGCGGGGTTGATGAGCTCCGCCGCGCGCGCGGCGATGTACAAAAACGCGAGGTCCGCCTTGAGCGCGTCCGCCACGCCCGGTTTCAGCACTTTGACGACGACGCGCGCGCCGGACGACGCGAGCACGGCGGCGTGCACTTGGGCGATCGAGGCCGACGCGAGCGGGGTCGGGTCGATCGACGAAAAGTGTTTCGCGAGCGGGCCCCCGAGGTCCGCCTCGACGACCGCCTTGATCGCGGCCCAGGGCACCGGCTCGGTCGCGTCCAGCAGCGCCTCGAACTCGGCCACGTAGTCGGGGGGGAAGAGGGAGGGGGACGACGCGACAAACTGCCCGAGTTTGATGTACGTCGCGCCCAGCCTCTCAAACAGCACCCGCACCGTCTTGGGCGCGCTCCACGGCCTCCCACTGAGCCCCGCCACCACCGCCTCGCGCGCGACGCGCGCCGCGGCGGCGCCGGCCTGGAGGCCGCGCAGTGGCGCGCGCGGGCCGGCCGACGCGGCGGCGGTGGCGGCGTCGCGCAGCAGGAGCTGCAGGTCGGCCGCCCGAGTGGGGCGCGTGCTGAGAGAGAGGGGTGGGGATGGCGTGGGCGGGCGGCGCGGGCCGACACGCCGCGCCGACGCCCGCCCTCCAATCGGGGCCCACCTCTTCGGCGGCGCCGCCGCCGCGTCAGACGATGACGCGGCGGCGGCCCGCGGGCGGCGGCCCGGGGGTCGGCGCGCGGACAGCATTGGCTCGATAGAGTGTTGCGCGCCGTGGCGTCGGCCGGCGCCATCTCTTTCACTCCCGCCCCCGGTCGACCCCTCCTCACCACCCATGGGCCTGCTGTCGTCACCCGCCCGCCGCGGGGCCGCCCTCTGCGCTCTCGTGGCCGCTGCCGTCGCCGCCGCGGGCCGCGGCGCTGCGCCCGCGGCCGCGCCCAAGGCCCTCGCCCTGCTCGCGGCGGCGATCTATGTGGGGGCCACGTTTTGGTCAGCAGTGGCCATCGTGTCGAGTGGTGGCGACGCAGGGTGCCGTAAACCGCTCAAACCCCGACCCCCCTCCCTCGTCTCCTTCACAGGACCACGTTCGTGGCCGGCCTGACCCTCTTTGCCAAGTTTGAGGGCACGCCCACGTTTGGCGATGTGCAGGTGGGGGGGTGAAGCAGGGTGGAGGGCGCCGCGCCGGTGCCGGCTCGACGCCTTCACCGACGACCCCGCGCCCTGCGGCGACTGCCCGACACTCCCCCACCCCCCCTCCAGGCCGTTCTGTTCCCCGCCTACTTCTGGACACAAACGCTGTCGTCCGCGGCCGCGCTCGCCCTCACCGCCACTGGCCGCGCCGGCGCGGCGACGACGCGCCCCCGCGCCGTCGCCGCTTCCACCGCCCTCGCCACCTCCCTGCTCAACCTGGCCATTCTGGAACCGATGACGACGGCGGCTATGTACGCCCGGCGGGCGGCGGACGCGGGGAGCGACGAAGGGGCTCAGAAAAAGGCCCGAAAAAGGTTTGGCGCGCTCCACGGCGCGAGCTCCGCTGCCAACCTGGTCGGCCTCGCGGGCGGCGTGGCGTGGCTCTGGTTCACGGCGGACGCGCTGTGAGGTTGATGGGGAGGGCTGCGGGGTTGAACCCGCGCCGCGCAGCCGCGCGCTCTCAGAGCAGATGCTCGGCGCGCACCGCGCTCTCGCGGCCGCCCTCCCCCTCGCCGCCTCCCGCGCCGCGGCGTCCATGCCGCCGCGCAAGCGCAAGGCCGCGGCGGCGGCGCCCGCGGCCGCACCGCCGCCCGCGCCGGGCGCCGCGGCGACGCCGTCGCCCAAGAAGCGCGCCAAGCCGGTGCCGCCGCCGCGGGCGCACAGCGAGGCCACTCTGGCCAAAGCCGACCGCATCGCGGAAGTGTTGGCGGGCCTGTTCCCGGACCCGCCGTGCCCTTTGGATCACGCGTCCCCGCTCCAACTCCTCGTCGCCGTCATGCTCTCGGCGCAGACGACCGACATAAAGGTCAATGAATGTGCGCGCACCTTGTTCAAGGTCGCGCCCGACGCGGCGTCCCTGGCGGCGCTCGGGGCCGAGGGCATCCTCCCTCACATCAAAGCTCTCGGCCTCGCCCCGACCAAGTCCAAAAACGTGGCCGCCACGGCGCGCTTTATCGTCGACCTGCACGGCGGCGCCGTGCCGGGCGACCGGGCGTCCCTGGAGGCGTTGCCGGGCGTCGGCCGCAAAACGGCGTCGGTCGTGCTCTCGATGGCCGGCGACGGTTCCGCGTTCCCGGTCGACACGCACATCCACCGCCTCGCCGCGCGGTGGGGGCTGTCGGGCGGGGGGAGCGGGGGCGTCGAGCAAACCGAGGCCGACCTCTGCGCCGCGTTTCCGCGCGCGCGCGGGCACGACTGGGGCGTGCTGCACCTGCGCATAATTCACATGGGGCGGTCCCACTGCCCGGCCAAAGGGCACGACGCGGCGGCGTGCCCGGTGTGCTCGTGGGCGGCCGAGGGTGTGTGAACGAGGAGAGCGGCGGCGGGAGAGCGCGCCGCCGCCGCCCTCCCCTCACTCCACCACCACCCCACCAACCATGGCCGGCGGCGGCCACAAGCGGCGCCGCCCCGCGGCCGACGATGTGGCGGCCGAGGCGCGGCGCTCGCTGCACGCGTCATTTGCGGCCGCCGCGTCGGCCGTCGCGGGGCTCTACTCGGCGGCGTCCGCCTCGGCGCGGTCCGCGGCGGCGAGCGGGGCGCGCGGCGTGCTGGTGAGAGCGGCGCATGGGGGCGTGGGCGGGCGGGGCGCGGTGGCGCGGGCGCGGCGCGCGCGCCGCGCGCCGCGCGGCGCGCCCGGCGCCGCGCACGGGGCCGCCGCGCGGCGCTGTGTCGCACGCGGCGCGCGCGCGCGGGATGGCGGGCCGCGGGAGGCGACACCGCGTGCTGCGCTCACTCCCGCCCTCGCCCCACCTCCTCTCTTCTCCAGGAGCGCCAGGCCGAGTGGATCGCGCGCGACTACGGCCACGCCGGCGCCGTGCCCGCGGCCGTGCTGCTGGACTACCTGCGCGCGGAGCTGGCCGCGACGGCGGAAGCGGCCGACACGGCGCCCGGCCCGCCGCCGCCGCCTCCCTTCGCCGCCGCGCACGCGCACGTCACCCTCGCCCCGCCCCCCCACGACGCCGTCGCCATGGACGACGACCCGCTCGCGCTCAAGCCGCCGCGGCCGAGCCCGGGCGGGCGGCGCGGGGGAGGGGGAGGGGGGTACGGTGTCTAGAGTGAGAGAGGCGTTGAGGGGAGCGTCCCGAAACCCCCTGTATCCGACCGACCATCATTGTTTGTTGCTTGGGGGGAGGGGAGGGAGGAGAGGGAGGAGGGGCTGCCGCGCTCTCTTGACTCGTCTCTCTCGGTTGCCGCCACTCTCCCGCCCTGAAACCCGCGCCGCAGTCCCCACCGCGTGCTCGGCGCCGCCACCCGCCGCCACCCCCCCCTGTCCAGGGCGGCGGCCGATGGGCGCGCCCGCCGATTGGCCTCAATGGCCGGCCGGCGCGCGCGGAACGCGGCTCCTCCACGTGCGCGTGGGGACGCGGGTGGATGCTCTGGTTGAGGCCCTGTTTGGGGAGGGGTCGGAAGTGACGGTGAGAGGAGAGGGGTGCGGGTGAGAAGGGGTGCCCGCTTGCGGCGTTGGCGGGCGCCTCGACCCCTGTCCCTCCTCCTCCCCAGGCCGCCGTCAACTCGGCGAGAGGCTACAAAGAGCACGCGTCCACGGGATGGCTCCCCGACGAGGCAGCCGCCCTGGCGGCGGCGGCGGCCACAATCGACGCCGACGCCCCGTCCCGCCCTCCTCCCACCCCCCCTCTCCCCTTCCTCCGCGGCCGCGCGCGCCGCACCCGGTGCGCCGTCGCGACCGGCCTGCTCAAATTCGAGGCGCTCGAGCTGCAGCGCTGCACGGCGGCGGCGCCCGGCAAAGGGTTCGAAGTGGAGACCGTCGCGGCGATCACCCTCCCCCAAGCGTCCTCCCTGCGCGTGCTCACCACCTGGCGCCTGGCGGCGGCCGGCCGGGACACGGTGCTGGCGGTGGATTGCGAGACGGTGGAAGTCGGGGGCGGGCTGTCGGGGTTTGCGCGGCGCACGGTCGTCAGCGGCGCGCGGTCGGGGCTCGCCGACGCCGTCGCCGCGCTGCGGGCGGAGCTGGCGACTCGGCACCCGGTGGTGGACGCCGACGGTGGCGCGGGCGCGCCCGCGGGGCCTGGTTTCGCTGCGACCGCTCTCGCGGTTGCCGCTGCAGTCGCCGCGCGCGCCGTCGGCGCGCGCACCGCGCTCTCGTTCGAGCCCGCGGCGGCAGCGGTGAGGGCGCGGTGTGGGGTGGAGGCGCCCGTCGCGACGGGTGCGCCCACGCCGCTCGCGGTCGCGGTCGCGGCCGCCGCGCTTTCCCTCGCCCTCGCCTTTGTCGTCGCCTTTCCGCGCGCCTTGCTCGCCGCGTGCGCATCCCGCGCGACGCCCGGCTTCGCCTGCTGGCTCGCGACCGCGGCGTCGCCGCCGACGAGCCTGCGCGCTGCGGTCGCGGGCGCGGCGGCGTGCGCCGCGGCGCAGGGCCTCCTCCTCACGCTCGGCGCCGCCGCCGCCGCGCGCGGCGAGGCCGCCGCCGCCCGCGTGCGGTCGGTGCCGTCCGTCCGCCGCCCCACGACGCCGCCGCCCGCGCGCGCGCCCGTGGCGGACGCGTGGGCTGCCGCCGCGGCCGCTGGCCGCGGGCTCGTCGACGCCGCGCGCGCTCTCGCCGCCCCGCCCCCCCCTCCCACCCCGCGCGCCGCGTCCGCCATCTTCTCCGATGACGGCGAGGACGCCGGCCCGCCGCCGCCGGGGACGATGGCGGAATCGGAGGTGTTTGAGAACGAGCGGCTGCAGCCGTTTCGCGGGTGGGGGTCGACGTGGCCTGGGCACTTTCTGCCCACCGACCGCGTGGGGCGCTACTCGGACCGGTGGGTGGAGGGGAGGGGGTGGGAGGCGGGCGCACGGGGTGGTGGTGGCAGCGGCGCAGCGGCCGACGCCGCGCGCCGACCCCTCCTTCCTCCTCTCCCTCCCTCCTTCTCCCTCTCTCTTCTCCAGCTCCGGCGCCGTCACGTCCGCCGATTTCTCCCGCGTCGCGCGCGCCCTGCGCCCCGGCTGGGTCTGGCTCGAGCCCGACTGGCGCGTCGACCTCGACGGCGCGGCCAGCGGCGCGGTGGACGCGGACGGGTGGTCGTACGCGGTCGATTTCGGATTTGTTGATTGGCCGCCGCCTCCCGGCTCGGGCCGCCCCCGCCCTCTTCTCGATTTTGTTCGGCGCCGGCGCTGGGTGCGCGCGCGCATGGTGGCCGACGCCGGCGGCGGCAGCGGGAGCGGGAGCGCGGCGGCGGCGTCGGCCCGGCTCACGGCGGCGGCGAGCGCGCGGCTCGAGGCCTCGGCGGCGCGCCGCGGACGCCCTCTCTCCGCCTCGCCCTCGCCCGCGCCCTCGCCCGCCGCCACGCGCCCTGCGTCGCCCGTGTGGCGCGTGCTGGACGCGGTGCGGTCGCGGTCGCGGTCGCCCTCGGCGCGCGAGGGGTCGCGCGTGCGCGAGGGCGACCGCGACCGCGACCGCTCGCGCTCGCCCTCGCGCTCGCGCTCCCCCCCCGCGCCCTTGTCCCGGGCCGGCAATCGCGCGTTCAGTCCGCTGGGCGCCGCGATGGAGGACGCGGCGGCGGTAGAGGTGGAGCGCGCGGCGGCCGCGGTCGCTGCGGCGGCGGTTGCGTCCGCGGTCGCGGCCGCCACCTCGTCCCCGCCCGTGCCCACGCTGCCGGTGGAGAAGGCGGACGAACCCCGGGAGCCGGTGTCCCCGGTCGCGCTCGGGTCGCCGCCGGCCGAGTCGCTGCTGCAGGAGCGGCTGGCGGGCGAGCGGGCGCGCGGGGACGGGGCGCCAGCCACCGCCTCCCCGCCTGCGGTCGCCGTCGAGACGCCGCCGCCTGACGCCGGCCACCTGTCGCCGCCGCCGCCGCCGCGCGCGCCCGAACCGTCGCCGCCGCCCGCGCCGTCCGACCCTCCCCCCGACCTCCCCCCCCCGTCCCGCACCCCACCCGACGCCGCCGGGCGCGCCCGCGCCGCCCTGGCCGCCGCGCGGCGCGCGGCGGCGGACGCGGGCGGGCGGTTGAAAGAGGCGGCGGCGTCGGCCGAGGGGCGGCTCAAAGACGCGGCCGCCACCGCAGAGGGCCGGCTCAAGGAAGCGGCCGCCACAGCCGACGGCCGCCTCAAAGAGGCGGCGCGCGAGGCCGACGCCCGGCTCAAGGGCGCGGTCGCCGCGGCGAAGCAGCGCCGCTCGTCGGGGGGGGGAGGGGGGAGCGAGGGGCCGCCGCCCGCGCCGGCCGCCGCGTGAGGGAGAGAGGAGAGAAGGCGGCCGTGTGAGGACGAGGGAGCGCTCAGGCACGACACGCCACGTTGGCGCCCTGCCCCCTCCCCGACGCCCCTCTCTCTCCTCCCCACCAGGTCATCCGCCCCTCCCTCTCCTCCCCCGCGCACCATCCTCAAGCGCCGCGCGCGCCGCGCCTCCCCTTGGCCACGGGCGGCGCGGCCGTCGAGTCGCGCACCGCGCGGCGCGCCTCGGCAGACAGCTCTGCGAGCGCGGCGTCCCCCCCGCGCGCCAGCTGCTTTTGCAGCGACCGCCACCGGTCCTTGCAGTCGACCTGGGACCGGGTGGCCAGGGCGGCGCCGGCGGCGGTCGACGCGGCAGCCCACTTGCCAAAGCCGCACGCGCGCACCGCGCGCGCGAGCGCCTCGGTCTCGGTCGCGGTCCACCGCTTGCGCTTGCGGGCGCCGGTGTCGGTGCGGGGTCTGTCAAAGGCCGGGGAGGTGGGGGTGGCGCGCGCGCGGCCGCCCGCCGCAGCGGGCGCTTTGCGCGACAGCGGCACGAGGGCTGCCGCGGGCGTCACGCCCCCGAGCTTGAGCAGGTAGATGACGGGGCCGACGGTGAGGCCGGCGGACGCCAGGGTGTCGCCGGGCGCGAGCGCTTTCGCGGGGCCCTCGCCGCCGCCGGGCGCCGCTGTGCGCAGAGCCAGGGACGCGCCCGCGGGCACCGCCGCCTTGACCGCGCGCTTGACCGCGTCCAGGGCGGAGGCGACGGTGGCGGACGGGGCGAGGGACAGGGGGGCGGGGGCGAGTTTGGCACCCAAGGCCGTGACGTCGACCTCGAGCCGCACCGTCGCCGGCGCGGCGTCCGCCCCCCGCTTGCCCGCGGGCGCTTTGCCCTTGGCGGAGGCTTTCGCGGCCGGCTTCTTGGCCTTGGCCTTGGCCTTGACGGGGGCGCCTGGGGGGAGGGAGGTGGTTTTAGGGTTGCGGCGTCGCGCGGCGCGCGCGAGGGGGTGGGGAGCGCGCCGCCCCTCGGCGACCCTCTCTCTCCCTCCCGACACACGCGCGCGAGCAAGTGACCGCGTCCGGGGCGGGTGGCGGGGCCGCCGGGCGCTCACCCTGGCGAGGAGGGGGGGGGACATTCGAGGGTTGGCGGCCGCGATTGGGGGGCCCTTCCGCGGCGCGCCACGCGCCACCCGGCCGCCCGCCACTCCCACACGAGGGAGTGGACGCGCCCAGGCCTTCGGGCGGGCCGGCGCCTCCCCAGCCTCGCGCGGGCGGCCGGGGGACGCGCACGGAACGCGCGCTGGGCTGGCCTCCCGGCGCGCGGGGCGGGGGCGGGGGCGGCTGGGCCGCCCGCGGTCGCGACCGACAGGTCAGTCGTCGCGTCGAGGCGGGCGCCCGAGCGGCGCGCGCTCTCGGGCGCCCGCGCCGGGATGCGGCGCGCGCGGCGCGCCCGCGCGCCCGGATGGCGGGCGCCTCGCCCACCGCCGGCCCCCTCACGGGCCCACCTTTTTGGGCGGCATCGTTGGCGGGTGGCGAGGGGGGTGCCGAGGGGAAGGGGTGTGTGCGCGCCGGCGCTCGCCGGCACCACTCTCCGCCGCCCGCTGCCCGCCCCGCCAACTGCCCCCCTCGCATGACCTACCCTTCCCGCTGTCGCGTCGTGGTGCGGCTCAAGCCGGCCGCGGCGTCCGGGGCGGAGTGCGCGACCGCGGTCGGCTACCCGGTGCGGAGGAGGGGGGGGGGGGGGCGCGCGTCCCCCCCCCCCCCCCCCCCCCCCCCCCCCCCCCACCCCCCCCAAAAACCCCCCCCCCCCCCCCCGGGGGGGGCCCGGGGGCCGGGCGGGGGGGGGCCCCC
>Ga0315274_10003647_pt1 | contig 22880 bp, 18 predicted proteins | sample YL17G02_20_MG_FD_203700 | JGI IMG/M metagenome (GOLD analysis project Ga0315274, IMG submission 203700) | Sediment microbial communities from Yellowstone Lake, YNP, Wyoming, USA - YL17G02_20 | ecosystem: Environmental > Aquatic > Freshwater > Lake > Sediment | place: USA: Wyoming | collected...
ATCTTTGTGCCATAGAGGATTTGAGTGGTAAGAGAGTTCCTGTTGGAAGAACTTATAATACGAATATAAAGGCACAAATCGGAGATATAATTCGAGTTGCATTTGTAAATTTGGATAAGTATACGGATTCCAAGACTGGACAAATCTGGTTCAATTGGTGGGCCCCAAGAGTCATTGAGAAAAGAGAAGATAAAGACAAACCCGATAATACAGTTTTTGCAGAAGGACTTGTAAATCAAACTAAAGGAATTGTTGGAGTAAAATCTTTTCCAATCAGATATAAAGGATTACTGACTATCTTTGAACACTTCATAGATCCGTTTTTGATTCATCCCGATGAAAATAAGAAATGGAAATTTGTTCTGACTGCTCATATAAGAGGGCGTTCTGTTCACTTGGATTTGAGAAGGCAGATTTCCGATACCTTGCTTATCGGACCTACCTTATTCATACCGAAAGGGCTTCCTCGCGATCCTAAAAACTTTGAGGATGCTAAAGCATTATTCAACGAGCATATCCTTCCATTAGTTAAGAAAACATTGGAGGATCCAAATACAAAATTCTTATCAAGCAGAAAAGCACCTGAACCAATAGAATGGCTTGATGTAGAAGGAGAAATCAAACCTGGACAGGTTGGAGCAACCAAATATGAATATGGTTACTTCATCAAATTAGATTTTGGAGAAGTCGAATTTGGAACCTTGAAACCTTACTTTGTCGAATGTTTCTATCATGGACAGAAGAAACTTCTTGAACAGAAGTATGTTGAACGCTTAATAGAGAATCAGAAAAATTGGAGAAAGACTACAGAAGGTCTGCTTGCTTGGATGTTCTTTAAGGCAGAAAATCAACCATACATTCTGACCGAGAGATCCATAGAAACAAAATACAATCCATCTGTTGGAATATCGGCACTTCCTCTGAATGTTCGCGAGAAGGTTCCAAAAGAATTTCAATACTGGAAGAATGCCGATTCGGCACAGAGGTTAATCATTCGAGACAATCTGATTAAGGAATTGAAGAAGAAGAAGATAGTCCTGGAAGGAGAGGCGAAGTTTCGTTTGATGCATAGATGGTGGAGGGGGCCGATTGTTGTACGAGCAGGGCCGAGTAAGGAGTTCTTTGATTTATTGATAGATAAGGGTGATGGTAAAATTATTCACTATGAACTTTTGAACGATCCTTCTCTTGGAGATTCGGTAGGTGGTGCCATTTCAAATCCTTTAGACAAGAAGATGATGGAAGTCAGTGGAGAATTGGAACCTGGTACTGTCTTAAATCCAGACAAGAAGGATATTCCAGCAAACTGGAATGAGTTGGATTCCGGAAAGATGAACATCATAGAATGGACTAATATGTTCCAGAAGGTCAAATTTGATGGAAAAAGATTGAGTGGCCTTTTCATAATCAAAAAGGAAATTCCGGATTCAAAGATTATTACGGTGGAACGAAGTTCTCTGCCTCAACCAGAGATGAAACACACAATTTCCATGTCCTTTGATATTGAACTAAACAATTTCAGAGTGCTGCCTCAGAAACCAAATGAACCTTACCTTGACATAGAAGGAACCCTATTGCTTCCAAAACAAATAAAAAACATCTATTTCAATGTTCAAAATTTGAAGGATTCTATCCTGCGACCAAAGATAGGAGAGAACCTTTGCTATGTAGATTTGTTTCATCTCAGAAACAAGATGGAACGCGTAGGAATTCTAAAGGAAATTTGGTGGGACCCCAATCAGGAATGGACTGATGTAGTTACTCGAGAAAAGTTTAAAGGTGCAGAACGTTTCAAGGCCACCATAACAGATTCGTATGCAATTGAAAAAATGATTAAGACACCAGATGAATTTAAGAGAGTATCTGCTGAAGTAGAAATGGATCAGATTCCAACCCCAATCCATGTTTTAATAACTGGAGCCGGAATCACAGATAATCCGGCTTGTAGAGAATGTATTATAGAGACAGCAATCGGCAAGAAACATTATGAGATACAAAATTGCACATGAAGATACTGGTCGCCTTCTATAAGTTAATCTTTTAAACTAACCTTCGATATATAGACAAAGGAGGACTTTTTAATGGGTGACAATCCAACAGATGAAGGAAACATCGAAGCACTATTAGTGGCACTTGATGCCGAACTCAAAGCATCAGGCGACATTTCCTCAGAGGACCTCAAGAAAAAGAAGGATGAAGAGGAACTCGCGAAAAAGAAAAAAGACGAAGAAGAACTCAAGAAAAAGAAAGACGAAGAGGAAATGAAGAAAAAGAAAGATGAGGAAGAGATGAAAAAGAAGAAGGATGAAGAAGAACTGAGAAAGAAAAAGAAGACAGAGGAAGAAATGGCTGCCGGTGGAAAGATAACTGGATCATGGAAAGACTACAAAGCAGTTGTCATGGGACCAAGTGGATTCATGGCTATTCCATCGAACTATCCTGGACCAACAACCTATCCATATCCAAAAGCAAAAGCAATAGAGAACAAAGAAATCGATGAACTGAAGGATATGCTAAGCAAACAAGGCGATATGGTAAGAGAATTGGAAGCCAAGATTGCAGAAGCGAACAAACCTGCCTCAGCGACTGTTCATCAGGAATTCTCAGCCAGCGGATCGGAAATGCCTTGGACTGAAGCACTCAAACGAGTGAGCCAGAGGATGTAAGGAGAGGATGACCATGAAACAATACGCAGATTTTTCACAAGACTCTGGAGATTTAACCTATCTTCAGAAAGTGCTCGCCAAGGGAATCATCGTGGCGAGAGAACCGATATTAGTCGGGACTCAGTTGCTCGCACAGAATACTAAACTCGTAGGGCAACCAGGTAAGACATTGGAATTCAAAAAGACCAACAAGATCTATGTGAACGATTTCAATGAGAAAGACGATTTGCCGTACATAAGCAAAACAGAAGGCGGAACCCCAATAGGGGTAGATGATCCAACCTTCGATTATGATATGGTGGACATCACACCTTCCTTGTATGGTGGAAGAGAGCCAATCACAAAAGTCGCAATCGATGACAATGATGAAGATACCTTGAACAACACAAAGACAGCATTGGCAAAAGCAATGGCAAGGAAATCCGACAGAAGAATCTTGGATACTATCCTCGGGACCACTGTGATCGCAGGCGTAGAAACTGCAACTGGAGATGGAGCCAAAACGAAATTCCAGTTGAAGAATGCAGTTCCAGCAGACATAGACCATGTTCTCTATGTAACGAAAGTTACAGTGGATGACGCGGAGAAGGTCTTTGGGACAGACTACTGGATCGACTTCTATCGTGGACACATAGAATTCTTAGTTGCACCCGCCAATCTAAAGAAGGTCAAATGGTGGGGAGCATATGCAACAGGAAGATATGCAGGAGAAGTCGCAACTGTAAACTCCTTCGGCTATGTTGACATGGTTATAAACAAGAACAAGATTGTAAGCAGATACGGAAGTCCAACCGACATAGTGCAGAATGAGAACCAGACTGGGAATCTCGAAATCGATGATAAGTTCATCGCTGCTGCAGTCAGTCCAGACGGTCAGAAAGTCATAAAGAACGGTATCATAGGGACAATCTCAAATCTTAGAGTCTTAACGACTCAACAGATGTATGAAGGTGTCTCTGTGGTTGTAGAAAGAGGGGCCGAGATGGGCTATCTCTGCTACAAGCAGAATCTCTATATTGAAGTAGAGAAGATACCGAACAAAGCCGGCGACTTGATGATCAAGACCTGGGAGATGTCGAAACCTGGAATAGTCAACAGTGATGTTATTCAGTTGATACTGAATAGCCATCCATATGCAAAGAAAATCACTACTGTCGACTAAGCAGATTCCGGATGAGACTTTGTCTCATCCGATTATATTTTTTTCCAAATCACAAATCTTTTAAAGTTCAAAGGACATATAGTAAAGAGGGAAGAACTATGGACTATAGGCAGGCAGAACTTAACAGACTTGACGATATAAAGACAAAGTTGGATGAAGTAAAAACAGCAGTGGGAAGTGTCTCACTTGATGTCGAGAATCTTGAAATTGAAAGTCTTGACATAGGACTTGATACAGCCTACAAACCTGTTGACCTTTCATTTGACATTGGAGTGCCGCAAGAAGTTAATGTGAATACGGTACTCGGGAAAGATGGGAATAATGCTGATATAACAGTTGCACAAGATGGAGCAACTGTTAGAATTGATTGGGGAAGTGGATATGGGGATCCAGTTCCTCTTGATAAATCTGCTCATAACTTAATGAAACAAATGACCATAAAGAAAATGAAATTTGAGGGAGCAGTTGCAACCACAGGGAAACTTTTGGTTAGCGGATGATTAAGGAGATGAAAACATGGGAGTAGAATTTGACTACGAAGCGTACATAAAAACCATAGTCGATGCCAATAAAGCATTGCTTGAAAATGGCACATATGGTCTATCTGCATTGAATACGACAATGGGTACCGGTTTTACAGCCGGTGCAAAGGAAGCAACAGTCTCGGCAGGGTTTACAGCAGGTGCAAAAGAAGCCACTGTTTCTGCTGGATTTACTGCTGGAGCAAAAGAAGCAACTGTATCAGCAGGATTCACCGCAGGAGCCAAGGAAGCAAGTTTGGCACCATTGGCTACAAGTGCTGAAGTTAATGCTCTGGATCCGTTGATAGATGCAGCAGCAGCATCCGCAGCAGCAGCTGCAGTCTCAGCCGATGCAGTTGATGATAGACTTCCAGTGAATCCAGCAAGCAAAGAGGATGTTCAAGGTGTATCAGGAGTCAGAAAGACTCTCTTTGTCAAGAAAGCTGGAACAGGAGATCCGACAGCAATCACACCAGCAGCTACATGGGTTGACATCGCAATAAATGGAGCAGCGGTATCTTGGGCCCCTGGGAAAGATACGAAGATTACCGGAATCAAAATCACTACCGGCGGAACACCATCAGCACAAGTCTATAGGATAGTAGATGGCAGTGGAAACAAACTTTTCCCATACAATGATTCCACACCTGTTGTAACAGGAGAAATGCAGGACATCAAGGAACAACCTGTAATCGTAATTGAGACAGATACAATCAAAGTTCAGGTAAAGGATTCTGTTGATACTGGAACTGCAATCGTGACTGAATTGGATGCCATTGGAATGGATTAAATCTGAACGTCATTCTTTCGGAAATCTTATATATCCATAGGTAATAGGACATTCGGTGATAAACATGAACAAACTAAGCATCATCTTGGCTGCAGTTATAATAATAATCGCAGGCTCGGCAGGATTAATCCTGGTAAGTGAACCGCAGGGGATTCTTACTTTCTCGGCCCTTGCAGAAGGCAATGAGACAGCAAATCAGACTCTGATTAATCAAACAATCCAAAACAATACTCTAACAAATCAAACTCTGAATGATACAGGAAATCAGACTGCAACAAACCAAACTGTCAATCAAACACAGACTCAAAGTAAATCATTTGCCGAAGAATTTCCACTAATTACCTATGGTGGTTCAACCGCGATTGTGATGATCATACTGTTCCTTATAAGGAATAAAGTTATCAATATCACAATCACCATCAAGAACAAAGTAAAACGAAAGAAAGAAGGGTAAGATTGAATGGGGATTTCAATGCAAGAAGTCCTGGATACTTTGGAATCGCTAAAGGAAGTCATCATAGAAAGACATAGATTAAATACTTCCTTGGCGTTCTCTATTTTTCAAATGGAGGATGAGGATGGACAGGGAAGAAAGGGAATTTTTTCAAGACCTAAAACTCCAGATAATGGAACTAATAAAAGAGACAACGGTAACAAACAAACTTCTACTTAGAATCTTAGATGAAGCCTCCAAACGAGAATGCAAACTCTGGAAGATAATCAAATGGTTAATCGGAACTTTAATAACCCTAATGGGCATTATATCTTTATTTGCAGGGGTGAATGTTCTTGGGATTTGATGTTCATAAAGAGATAGATTTTCTAAAAGATTCAATCTGCCAAATCAATAGGAATGGCAGAGGCATTCTTTCAATGGGAATCAAGATGAACTTCAAAACTGTCTTTCAAATATGCATGCCGGATGAAGATGAAATCTTTAGGATCCGACTTCGGAAACAGATAAAAAGAGAACTTATAAAAGAGGTTCTGGAATGTCAGATATAAACATAGTTATCAACTCTCTTGGAAGAAGTATTGAAGATGTAGCACCAAATCCGAGAAAGACAGCAGTTCGACTTTGGCAAAGCGAATACAATCCAGAAAATGCAGTTTTTCCTTTCTATGGAGAGATTTTCAATGATGACCAGGAGAATAACAAGTCTGTAGAATTTTCTATTGAGATTCATAAGTTTGGTCATCCAACTCTTACTGTTCTTCTGAAAGATGAAGCTGCTGCAACTATAACTTCTCCAATTGCGATAAGCAAAGGAAGTTCCAAAATGTTCAAGATGGATTATGGGACTCTATCCGATACCGGTTCTCCACTTGCTCAGGTTATCATAAAGATAAGGGAAGAAGGTGCGGATGATTGGGAAGATGCCTTTAGATTAGTTTTCGCAAAAGCAGTTACAACCATAACAGACTTGGATCGAGACTTTGGCCAGTTTCTATATGATCCAGGTGTTTGGTATGACATCACTGCGGAGAATCGCGACAAGAAAATCAAGGAGATGATAAAGGAAGAAGAAGAAAACTTTTGGCTCTCCGTTGATTTGAAGGATTCTCTTTCGGGAGATTATCTTCAACTTCTAAAACAGTACATTGGTCTACAAGTGGCACTTAGAATCTTTACAAAAGCAGTTTCCAATATGTTAGGTGGAGAAAACTGGCATTTAAGATTTATCAGTCAGGTTCTAAAGCCAGGAATCAAAGAAGTCAAATTCAAACTCGGGTTGCGGTTTAATCTCTTGGCTGTGAACAAACTTGACTTAAGTGATGTATAGAAAAACTTAATAAAGTCATTCCCTATATATCTTATAAAGGTGGCTTATGTCTGAAGGCTCTATAACATTTGAATTTGATAGTGAAAATGATGTTGATTGGAATGATTCAGATAGGATAATTTTATTCCCTCGATATGGTGCTACAGTAGGATCAGGTGTTGTTCTTCCTGACTTTTCCGGACTCGGAAAGAAAGGATTGTATTTTAGAGGCGGTGGAAATCTTCCCGATTATTCAACTCTGGATCATTATATTTCCTTTAATGTAGGTGCTTCTCTTTTGGATTATCCAGGAGATGCACTTCAGAATACTGCAAAGATAAAAGGTATCAAGTTCAATACCTATGTTTCTCCTGATGTAGGATGTCGCGGAGTTTGTTCTCGAAAAGCAATTCATACAGGTGAAACTCCTGATTTCAGGATTCGTTTTTGGATAAAAAGATTAGCCGGTACTTCAATTGATACCATGACAGTATGTGTGGCTGGAATCAATATCAAGGCAAGTCCTACTTCATTCTACAGTGCTTCCTTGCCTGAAGGAAATGCAACTGCTTTCACTTTTGGAATCTGTCATACTAATGTGGGAATGAAGATTTTCTACATTACCTCAGCAGGAACAAAGTACACATGGAATGCTTTGACTCAGGCATGGATTATAAGTACTACAGCCGATATTGTCAATGTTCAATATGATGATGGTTCTGCTTATCAAGGAACTTCAGATCATAGAGTTAAATTTGAAATAGTTGATGATGGTGGATTAAAGAAACTGAAAATAACTGTTCTTAAATCTGATTTGTCATCTGCCTTTGCATGCACCCTTGTAAGTTGGACTTCATTGAAGAACTATGATACAAGTCTCTGGTTGAATATGGGAAGAATGTATAACGCAACAAATGGAACAAATTCAAAAAATTACTATATTGGAATGAATAAATTGGCAGATATAACCTATACAGAAGAAGGAATGATAACATCCGGAGCCGACTTTCCTGCTGTTTTCAGTGCCACTAAACATGGTCCAACTGTCTTTGGTTCTGGATTCCAATATTGGGATAGGGTTACGTGGGAAGAGTATTTGTCAGGGAACGCGGATACGCTGTGCAAACCTCAAACTTCGGATGATGGAACAGTTTGGGTTGATAGTGCAGAAACTACAGTTTCTCCAACTCCATTTGATGTAGCAAGCAGAGCCAAACCTTATGCAAGAGGAAGAATGCGATTTGTAACTTCAGATACTTAGGTGGTTGTATGTATGTTCATTCCAAGTTCGAATTTATATTTAGTTACAGTGGAGCAAGAGACTGTATTAGATGATAATTCAGTACCACTTGGAACAGATACATATGATACAATGGCTAAGCCTACCTTAGCCAAAGAACATATTTTAGAAGGACTTCCTGCCATTTTCGTTCCTTTTGAAAATGAATTTCAAATGCTCGAAGAACAAGGTTCGAGATCTTATACTGTATGGAACAATTTGTTTAATATCAGAGGCACGATGCGGAGGTATGTAATTGATAACCTCATACAATCTGCATGTCTTGGAAGAGCTGATTATTCCCTTTCAAAACTTTCTCCAACATTGAATAACCTGCCTAAGTTCACAATCAGGATTTATCATCATCTAAAAGATTCAGCAGGCCAAGTAGTAAAGAAAAGAGTTCCAGAAGCAGGAGATACTGCTGCCTTCATGATAGAATTAAGCAACCTTACTTTTCTGACTTGTGGAGAAGGTTTCGATTCCGATAGAAGGAAGATAACAGAAGACATTGCTTTTGTTGCCGAGAACATTTCTATAAGTTTCAATTGGACCAAAGGAGAGATAACCAAAGACTTCAAATTAAATGTAACTATAATTCCAAGAATTGTAATTATAGCAGAGATTGAAACTATAGCCAAAGAATTTGCTGAAGATATAACAATAATTCCAACCTTAACTGAAATTGCACAATGGATAGATTTGGCACCTTATAAAGAAGTCAGTACTATACTTAAAAATCTTGTGTCCATGTCAGCAGTAATTGAGGACATTGACTTCAAGAATTTCTCTGCAATATTAAGAAACACAGTTGTCATAGCAAACTTGCAGGAACCAATAGATTTCAAGGAAAAATCAACTCTATTAACTAAAACCATTATCTACATTAATTTGGAGGAACCCACTGATAAGAAAGAGAATTCCACATTAATCAAGAAAGTCATTGAATATGCACAATATACATAGGTGAAGAATGACCATTCTATACTTTGATGAACCAGAAGATATTAAGACCCTTATCGAAGCCGGACTTGTAGTTGAAGGTCTAACTGGATTCTTCTATCTCTTTACAAGGGAACCGACTTTAAGAAACGAATTTCCTTACGTTCAAATTACGAAGGAAGGAAGCACTCCGGATGAGTTCATAGGAAATGAGATGCCCGAAGGCGGAAAAGGAAACATTCAAACCTGCACTATCAAGATAGAGATTGCGACACGAAAAGGGTACATAAAAGTGTTCGAAACCAGGAAGTATGAGAATGACAAACTGACAAACCTCATCAAGACTATCATTCAGACAATAATGTTCAAGAACAGGCAATGGATGAAGGATGCACAGAGCAACATTCTGATTACAAATTATATGGCAAATGAACTTCCAGCAGATGCCTTTGTCAGAATTAACTCACCTTTCTTCACCAAAACAATTTACTATCATGTTGAGTACAGTTATAAATATCCATAAACCTTATAAAGATGTTCGATTATACAGTATATCAACATCTATAGATTTGGAGGTAAGAATATGCCGACACCTGGAAATGTTGATTCTGGATTTACAACAATCATAACAATAAAGCAAGAGAATGTAGCAGCACCTTTTACAAACATTGTACCTTTGGGTACTGATGTTACAGAGAGTACAGGAACGCCACCTACAGCAGCAGCCGAGAAATTACTTGGTGGAATGCCAACAGTAAGTTTTCCGGTTGACAATGATATGCAGGACCTTGGAGAACTCGGGATGAGAGGTAATCCAAAAGACGTAGGTGGACTGAAACTCGATGGAAAAATGGAACGCCATAAAAGAGATTCAATGCTCTATGGTGCCACATTGGGATGTGCAGATTATGTAGCAGGTTCCATAAAATACACTCCAACTGATACACAATTACCATCCTTCAAAGTTTATATCTATGTGAACAATAAGACTGCAGCCGGAGTACCGCAGAGGGATGCAGTCCCAGGTGCAACAGACAAAGGTGATGAACTAACTATTCTTGAAGGAGTAAAATTCGGCAACTATGACGCACCTTCCGAAGCAATGAAAAGGGTTAAGGAAGGAGTATCATGGTCTGCGACTAAGATGACAGTTTACAGGAATTATACTAAAGGAGTATTGTAAACGATTCCTGCCAGCACAGACAAAACAACACAGCATACCTTCGATTTGCCTCATCGAAGGCGGTAGAGGCGGTTTATACTTGTTCTCCGCCTCTCCCTTTAAACCTATCAATATGTTTTTATATATCTATTCCTATCTCAATTTGAGGTATTTTTGTGCCAAGAAGCATTAAAGAAGATATGAAAAGTCAGATGGTTACTGAGGAAGTAACCGATCCTGTAGAAGGAATAATGTACACAGTGAAAAGTCTGTCTGCATGGGACCGCGAAGAAATAAACAGCATGTCTCTGAAAATCGAGTATGAAGGTGGAGATAGTTCAAAACCAACAATAAGTCAAGATGCCACTTTGATAGATGTTCTCATATTGAAATTCGGAATAATAGATCCAGATTTTATGAGTGCATCTTTGGATGAGATAAAGGCATGGATGAAAGTAAAGAAAGTCGGTGTAGTTGATTTTCTCAAAGAAAAGATTGGGAAACTTTCTGGTTCAACAAGGGTGCAGGTTCAACTCGCAAAAAACTCATAAAGGACTCCAATGCGACCTATAACTTTCTTACTGTCATGAAGGAATGTGGAGTCCCATATACAGAATGGGACAAGGTTCCTTACACGACACAGATAGGTCCGGATGGCATAAAAAGAATAGGTTTTATCGAGATGCGAACATTCCTTGAAAAACAATATGCAGATGTCAAGAAGAAGATTGATGAAGCATCTCAACAGAAGAAAGGAGTTGTCTCGTTCCAATCGGGCTATATGTAAAACTTAATAATGAGATAGACACATAATAGTTTACATGCCTGCCTTCTTCACTATCAAGATTAATGACTATGTTTCTCCTGTTCTGGATCAGTTTCCAGGTGAACTCGCGACTTGGTTAGAGACACAAGGCGACGAAGTCAGAGGAAAGATTGGAGAAAACATCAAGAAACGATTCTATCAGAATTATAACAAGTGGCCAGAACTATCTCCGGAATGGATAGCAAGAAAAGCATCTTCGCCACCTTTTGATATTCGGAAGTTGAGATGGCATTATCCTCTTTTACAGGAAGTCTATAAACTGAATCCAGCCATGTTCCATCAGATTGTAGATTTCACAACAGGCCGGTACATGCTCTTTTTTGATAAGTCTTTCTTCGCCTCTGCACCCTATGTCTATTATCACGAATTTGGCACCAAAAACATGCCACAAAGAGATTTCATAGTGGATGGCTTGATGGACACCAAAAAGGATATAGAAATCATGTTTGGGATGCCTTTTGAGGCCCTAAAGAGTGAATTGAATTATATGACTTTCAGAAAGTCGGGAAGAAGAAGATGGCAGATAATTCCAGAATGGGTTTTCTGGTTCTTGCCTCTTGGATTTATCTTTAAATGGATTGGACAGTATTCTGATATGATGGGAATGATAAGTGGTACAATCTTCAAAAGAGAAGTCATAGAAGGTTTTACTCGGAACATGCTTCTCGGAAAAATGGGACTTACAAAGAAAGTCATTAGACGACAATTCAGGCAGACAATTTGGAAGTAAGCAAACCTTAATAAATCGTTCTGCTATATATATGTGAGGTTATTATGGCTGCCATAGAAATGTTTGCATTCCTTGATGCAAGTCAAGTTCTTTCTTCTCTGACAATGATGAGAACTGGGTTTACTTATCTCTATACCGGATCCTTACAAAGACAGAACGAACTCAATCAAGGTTTTTTAGATTTCAACAAAAACATTCAGAAATGGATGCCTACTCTACAATATTATCAAGCCAATTACCAAGCAGGCCTCGACAAGATGAAGAACTCTTTATTGTTTGTAGCAGGTGCATCCGGATTGGCTCTTGGTGGCATGGCTCTTGGTTACACTAAGGTTCTCACAGCAATCGCACCTTTTGAGATGTCGATGTCTCGGCTTAGAATTATAGCAGGTCTTTCTAACGACCAATTTGAAAATATAAATAAGACCATACTTCAGACTGCAATTCGTTTTGGTTTGTCATCGGATGAGATTGCTGCTGCAACTGTAGAAATGGCTAAAGCCGGTTTGAATGCAGTTCAGATTCTCGAATCTATAGTTCCTACCGCAGCATTGGCCACAAACTCAAATATCAAGATGGCTGAGGCGATGGATAATGCAAAGTCATTGATGAAAGCATTTGGACTTCAAACTTCGGAACTTACTACAATAATGGACTATATGTATGTCGTGGCTAATTCTGCAACAATCAATGTAGAGGATTTTGCTAATGGAATAAAGCAAGGTGGTGCAGTCGCGGCAATGGCCGGAGTCTCTTATCAAGACTTTCTGAGATTGATTGCCTTCTATTCCGATGTTTCGATTAAGGCCCAAACTGCTGGAAGGGGTTTAGTTGACATCATCACCGACCTGCTTATGATGATGAAGGATACATCTGCCATAGAAAAATTTGAGAGTGCCTTGGGAATCAATGTTGATATGTTTGCAGACGGAAAATTCAATGTTCTTGGCTTGATAGAAGCCTTGTCCCAATCAGAAGGAAGTTTAGAACGCCTCAGTACAGTCTTTGATACCTTTGATAAGATGGGTGGAAAGGCCTTCACATTATTATTCAAGAATGCCGACAAGTTCCTTGAACTTTATAAAAAGACTCAGGATGTCCAGAATGCTAACATAACTGCAGCAGATCGCCTATCACAAACAATCGAAAGACAGATTACAAGTCTTAAAGAAATGTTCATGGAAACATTCAAGGCGGCTTCGGTACAGAAAATGTTCAGGAACTCGTTGAACGATTTAAAGATTTCTTTGGAGGCAGTAATTCCAATTATGAGTGAATCTCTAATGATGTTATTTATATCCTTTGCCAAGATGCTGAAAGAGATTGGGCCTATGCTAAAAAGCCTTGCAGAAGCATTCAAGAATACCCTGCCTACAATAATCGCTTTTGCAGAAGTGGGTTTGAAGATGCTTGGGTTCCTTGTTGGATTAGTCAATATCTTCCCTATCTTGCTTCCTATGATGTACACATGGAAATTCATCTCGGCAGGACTCGGACTTATTCAGGCGGGATTGGCCAAGATAATGGAGATACAATTGATAACTGCCATTATGAAACAGACCTTGAAACTTCAATTAAATACTGCTGCACAATTACAAAACAATATTTCCAAAACTTTTGCCTATGCCATGACTGGAATTGGAATTGCAGTAATCGTGGCTGCTATCGGAGTTACAATCTGGATGACTGCTGAGATAAGAAAACAGACAGATGAAATCAAGAAGAACATGGATACTCAAAATAAACTCTATGATGCAAATTCGGAAAGTTATTCTATGACACAGAGCATGATTACTGCCAATCGAGACTTGACAAAATCATATAATGAGATAAATAGAGCAGTAACGGATGCCTTGCCAAACCTTCAAGACTATATAGATGCATACCTTATTTTGACTAAGGAGAGCAGAACTTTGACATATACGATAGCAGGAGGCGGACCCGCAGTAGGAACACCTGTAGCCGGTGGAAATTATTATTATACAAGGATAGACCAGATAAATGCAGAAGGAGAGACAGTCCAAAAGATACAAGATGAGTTAAACAATCTTCCAAGGGGTGAATACTAATGCCTGTAATCATAGTTGATACAGTTTCAAAGAGTGCCTTTCTTCAAAGAGCCAATGTTCTTGATGACATGGAAAAAGATTTATGGAAGGGTGGGAGTGCAAGATGGTCCGTCTTTGATCCGTTCCCACCTTTTCATTTCTATGGAATAACCGCTACAACTTCATCCGATTATCTATATCGCGGAACCAAGAGCTTGAATATAAACAAACTTCCTCCAACATATAGTTCCTGGAGTAAATGGAAAAATGATGTATTCTATGATGTCGGAAGTGTCATCATCTATCTTGAAGCAGGTCCAAATTACGAAAAATACTATTGGTGCGATGTAGAAGGTACAGGCATCGATCCTCCTTCTAACCCAACGAAATGGCATCAAGTTCCTCATCCTGTCGGTGTCCAGTTCAATCCCGATCCTGATTCACCACCTACATTCCTTGGCGGTCTTTCGATTCTCTACCTTCTCAGGGACACTCCATATGCAAATACAATTCTAACTGAAATTAGATTCACTGATGATACAATCGCTTTTGCAAGTCTTGGTGATGCAGAACGATTTTTCCTACAATGGAATTGTTCATTCCAAGGTGCAGGAAGTGAAAACATTGGAAAGACAATCAAACATCTTTTCTTCTTCAATCCAGAAAAAATCTTTTGGGTTCCTACCAAGACTTATAAGATTGGTGATGTTTCTTATTATGAACATAACAGTATTCCTGCCTGTGGGAATTGGTATCAGTCTGCAATCTGTGACAATAAAGGAAACAATCCTTATAACAATCCGACTAAGTGGACTCCTTTGAATATCTTTGCTGATGACACTCCTCCTTTGCCTTTAGGAATTGCTGGAATTTGGAGAGATGACAAAACTTATCAAGTTGGCTTTAATGGATATGTTTTTGACATGGCTTCTCGATTATGGTACGTTCCGGCCATACTTCCAAGTCTGAATAAGGTTCCACATTCCGAACCTACCTATTGGGTCGTATGCATTCCTGCTTCTATAACATGGATTGATACTACTGAATATGATGCTGAAGAAGTTTGTTATGATGTTTACAATTACTACATCTGCACAGGAGTTCATCCTAATCTCGGCCATGCACCGCATCTTGACATAGACCATACCTATTGGACTCCTTGGTTTCCACTTGTAGTTATGTCGATGCTTACTAACATCTGGTTGAAGGATCTCATCGATGCCTCTGAGAATGTTTTCAACTTCCATATATTTCCAGACTTCAGGGAACGATGGTCTGTGAGAACTGGAGAAGGAGAAATTCCGAATGTTTATGGTGCCATAAGTCAAGAGACAGGACACAAACCAAGAGATTTCAAATTCACTGCATGGGAGAAAACAACTTCCCTTTCCATCACTACGTTCTTGTATGCTATAAGACAGTTGAACAGTACTCATGTCTATTATCTTTGGATTCCACTAAGACAACTGTACTATCCGGTGAAATTGGCCGGTATAGATACCGAGTGCAGAAAGAGTCCCTTCCTTACCTACATTGACTTGGATATGTATGAGTTCACAGAAGTCGGCTCTATCTAAAGAGGTTCCTCATGTCGTATGCTCTTGAAATCTATCTCGAAGATTGGGATGTTCTAAAATCTTCAAATAAACCTGCTTTCAACAATACTGCCGATATAAAAGACTTAACTCCGAGAATTGAGACTTACAAACTATCCGGAGAGGACATTAACAAACTCGACATCAAGATAAACAACAAGGGCGGATTCGTGAACAACCTAATCAAAAAGAATAGATGGATCCGCTTCTATGACAAAGGCCCCGATGGAAAAATAAAAGATTTTGTTTTTGTCGGGTACATCTCAAATGCCAAATGGATTAGTGATGATACTGGCCTGCATGTTCAGGTCTATGCATCAAGTATCAACCAAAGATTCAAAGATGATAAGATTGAGTTCAAAGAACTTGCCAATGTTACTTCAAGCGAGATTCTTATTACTCTTCTCAAAGAACTCTATGGCAACATGATTTCATACAACTGGATTGCCACTTCTCAACAAACCTTCTCAGTCTATCAAATTGTGGATAAGACAGTTCAGGAAATCATAGAAGATATGTCCAAGGCCAATGCTTATGCCTTCTTTGTGGATAATGCAGGCAATCCTGTCTTTGACAATCCAAATAATTTTCATGGTGAGACTGACCGTGAACCATTGATTTATCAACCGGAAGGACAGTTGCCTGATAGAATAACTGCAATAGAAGGATTACCTGTGAAAATCTATCATCCAACATATTCTTGGATGCCTTGTATTAAAATGGTTCCGATTAACTATAGTGGAACATGGAAAAGCAAAATAAGGAGAATCATCAACCTTGTACCCGAGCATGGAGTCCGATTGACTTTCTTTAAAGAAACTAAATTGTCTCCTTTTGAGCATCTTTTCTTAAATGCAAATGATAAACCTCTAATTGAGATTGAACCTTTCTGGAATACTGATTTATCCAGATGGGACTTTAGAATATGGTTTTATGAAAATGAAACTTTTAGAGTTTTTATTTGTGCCATTCCTGCCCTTGATTCGGATACCATTCCTACTGAAATATCTTATAAGATTGAAGATGAAGGCGATCCTAACCATTACAAACTCTATCTTACTACACCCAAAGGAACTTTTGCTGCTTCTGTTCCGCGTTCATATTGGAACATCAATGGCACTGTAAATTATGATTTTCAATTCTCTCTGGTCAACGGAACCGAAACTGTAAAATATTTCTACCTGACAGCAATCCAGTTCTGCAACCCATTTACGTTCAAGGAATTCGATAACTGTACTTCTATGGTCTTGGAAGATAAGGATGACATCTTCAAAAACAAAATCACCGTTCAAGGCGAATGGACCACCAACACATTCAAAAACAGCCCGAACCTGTGGACCCAATTCCCCTGGCAAACAGGTGTCGCCTCCTACAGTCCATTATTCGATTCCGCGTTTGCAGCAGTCTCGAATAGGACTTTGAGACTTAAAAAGACATTCTTACATCCACTAAGTGGAATGATTTTTGCACCTATAACCGCACCGGTGAATGAAGGTGTATCTCATCCTGGTATATTACAGTTCAAAATAAGGGATCCCGATGGGCGACAGATAAAAGACTTTGAGATTAATTTCAATACTCAACTTCAGAAGTCTCTTTTCATTTTAAATCAAAGTCCGAAGGAATATAGTCCAGGAAATGCTACAAGAGGGAAGTTCTATAAATTATTAACTGAAATCTATCCAGAACCTAAATATACAGACGAATTGAAAGAACCAAATGTAGATGAATGGGTTACAAACAAAACTTATGATTTAGGAGACATTTCTTATCATTCGGATACGGTTTGGAAATCACTTCAAATCAATAACAAGAATCATGAACCGGCAAAAGGTACTTGGTGGACTGAGGTTACATTTAGTTCATTATTACCTTCTACTGGAATTGCGAGTCATGGTAATGGAGTAAAGTATGTCTATAATGGTGAACCAATAGTTGTCTATTCAAGTCCTTCAAATCTGAATAACGGTTCAGCTAAGATTCTGAAAAAATTTAAATGTAAGTTTTATAGCACTGCACTTCATCCCGAAGAACCGAAATTATATGTTGCGAGAAGAGCATGGTATGAACAGAAGTTTTCACAGGATTATCAAATAGTTGAAATAAACGATGAAGGCCCTTTAACTATTGACAAAGAATTTGAGATTCTTGTAAAAGATAGATCTGAAGTCCCTTTGAATGAAAACTTTGACATTATCGTATATGAGACTGTTACTGAGGGGTATTGGCAACCTGGAACATATGCTGATGATGATATTGTATCTCATAATGGTGGCATAGGTGGTGATGGATGTTATTGGTCCAATTGGTACAAATCGAATAAGGATGGGAATACTGATGAACCACCTTCTGCTAAGTGGGATACTGAAACATCTCATTCTTTTAAAATTCAATTGAAGAACACAAACTTTTCCTTTATTGAACGACCTGAATTTCTTATCAATGTGAATCCATTATTTTTGTGTTCCGCATTTGATATTCATAACTTGGAAAGTTTCTTAGGTTTGCCTATTGTAAATTGGACACCCACAGAATGGGATGAAGTACATCATATCTATACAGGAAGATATATACCTGGTGCCAAGTGGATTAACGAACTTGGAGAGAATTTCAGTAAGAAAGGAACTCTATTTTTCCAAGACAGATATTATCCAAGTCCAACTTCAAAGAGAAAAATTCTTCTATCGAATCTTCAACCAACTGGAGTCCAACCATACGAACTCAAATTAAATCTATCATTTCTCTTGACCGATTTATTGGAGAACACAAAATATGGAACAATCCCATATGATTTCTATTCTGGATTTATCATTGAACCACATGAAAAAAATCCATTCTATATGGACCATGTAAACATTCCAACCGGAGATTTCTTCTGTGGAATGGCCATTAAAGCGAGCAGGATAGATAAAGTTCTAAAACAGAAGATAGTTCTCTTTGGAGGGGAATTTAAAGATTACAAAAACATTGAAACTCCTTATGTTGCTCCTGTAAACAATGGTTATGTATGGGAGGATCTCTTCACTCTGATTTCTACAGATAATATCACAGATAAAATACTAAAGGCGATTACCATAGATGTAATGTATAATCCACTTGCTCTAACTAAATTTCAGTTTAGGATTGTAAGAGATCTAACTCTTTGGCCTGGCTGGAATGACCAATGGGAATTTAGTAAGACATATGCATTAGATGAAAAAGTCTATCATTATGACACATATACATTCTATAAATCACTCCAGAATGGTAATCAAGGACATACTCCAGTTGGCGGAGTTGGAGATTTATGGTGGTCAATAATTGCAGATAATCATAAGACTTATTCCAAGGGTGAACAAGTCTATTATAAACCAGGACCGTTTGTAGATGAACATCCAACCAGATATTACACTTCAAAAGTTGATTCTAACAAAGGCAACAAACCAGGATTAGTTGTAGGTGGTTCAGTGGAGACTAATGTTGAATGGTGGAACCTTGAAACAAATTTTGAAGGAACTGAACACACTGGAGAAATTACTTTTCAAGAGATAAAAGGTGGTCCGATAATCTTTCCAAATAAATGGTTTACAAGTGGAAGCAGCATTGATTTGAGAAAAGTAGGAGAGACAATGAGAATCAATGTTCCAAGAGATACTCAGATAAAGATTCAAGCATGTGCAATAGTTATTGATTCAACTGGAGGTTTACAACTTCAATTAAACAAATTGGAATATTGGGATGCTCATCCAGAGTTTACAAAAGAAATAGACCTCACACCTGGATTCCATAATCTCGAAATCAATATGTCTGGTGGTGGAGTTACTGGAGAGAGTTACATCAAATTAGACAATGAGGATACTAAGAAAATTACATTTGATATGCCTTCAACGTGGAGAGGCAACATGCAGGAAAGATTCTTCCAACGAATTTCTAATACCTTCAGAGAGACATGGCCGGATTGGTTCGAGTGGGATACGTATCTCGATACTCTCCTATGTTGGAAGAATGATAATCTCTCATTTGGGACAGCCGAGAATCCGGTTAATGAACTCTTATGGGGTACATTTGATGATGATGGAGTAGAGACATCATTTGATGCAAGGATGGGTTTCCTATTTACAAATGCTTTGAGACTTACCGCAGCACTTGATAATGGTTATCTCTATTGGTTGAAGATGAAGTTCAATCTCAATTCGATAGCAAAGACATTGATAACTCTGCAAGGAAGGCACATACTCGATACTCTCAAATTCTGTAATGAGGAAACTTTCGACTTCCATTTTGCTCTATCAAGTAATGGTGCCTATCTGATGGAACGATTTATGGATCCAAGTTTCATCCCTTACTTTAAAAAGGATTTCATCTACATGCCTTTGACTGATGTTGAATACACTATAGACATGGACATTGTGAGTGTCTTTGACACTCTCAGGTGGATAGGAATGTCACCCAATCTCAATATCGATTCGATTATGAAAGAGACAGATAAAGAGACTATAACAGCAACGCAGGAACTTCCGGATCCAACCTTATTCTTCCCAACTATATTCTCGCAGATTATCGCAAGGGATGACAAGTCGATAACTCAAAACGGAACAAGGGATTATTCGACTTCGGACCCGATAATAGGCGACTCTTGGGATGCAAACAAGATAGCATGGTTCCTGCTTGACTATCTGCACGATCCCCAAGAGGCAACAGTCAATTCTCTCAGGTGGAAAAATTTGATATTCAATTCAAAGGTGATGATTAATAACATTTCAAGGGGAATTACAAAAGAACTCTTATGTCGTTCCTACAGTCTTAACTTCGATGAAAAAGGCTATGAAGGAACAATTCATCTCTCAATGGTTCCACCCGAATACTTCCTTTCCCTAAAAAACAGTTTAAAAGAGATTGCCAAATATGAGAAACGAGAGAAGAAGGAAACGGATGAGACTTATCCGAAATTGACTTATCACATCTTGGATAATATGAGTGATGTCTCAACGAATGCAGATTGGACCATCTCACTTCCAAGTGCTATTATGAATGAAAGAAAGATTGTGAAGTTTGGAAAATCAGCGACCAGAATTACTCTCCTTCCATCTACAACTCTCATTCTAAAAAAGGATAACATTCAGTATGACCAACTCGGAGATGCAACTGCATTGGGCCTAATCACGCCTTACGGTTATTTCGATTGGTGGCTCTATACAGCACTTGGAATTGAAAGAATAGACATTAACATCTATATGCATAAAGACAGTCCACCAGAACCGGAACTTCTATTATGGTCATCCAGAGTGGACAACATCGCGGATCTCAATCAATGGATAGACTTTGTTGGTTCTATCGAAGATGCAAAATGCGGTTACATAGGAGGACATCTTCATCTCGAAATAATAATCTACAACACAAGTGCCTCTACATTGTATTGTATCCTTGACCAGATTAGTAGTGTTAAATCTGAACCCGACATCCGGTATCTGCCTCGGGATGGTTCTATTGCGAAGTCGATTGAGGTGAAGTAGATTCTTTATGAGGACAAATTCCATGGTTCTTTGCCCTACCCATATTGCAGTTATAACAAAGAATCTGATATTTGGAAAAATCTGGATTTCTAGTTGCTTCACGAATCATCCTGGTATGTCCTTTTTCTGATATCTCATTTTTGCCTCCACCGTTAACATGATCAAGAGTTAAGAATTTCTTATTTTTTTCACCACAGCATCCACAAGAATCCCCATATGTTTCAAATAAGCGTTCTCTATTCTTTAATCTGTAAATTTTTGCTTTTTTACGTTCTCTTTCATTCCAAACAGTCTTATATTTTTTACGGAGTTCTTTTGTATAGAGTCTTCTTTGAACACTATGTCTATGGTAATCTTCTCTGCATCTCTTACGTTCTTTTTCAGCCCAAACAGGATCATTCCACAATCTCCTCATTCTTTCTTTTTGTCTTTTGTTTCTCATTTCCTTATGTTCTTGATGCCATTTTCTTGCTCGTTCTCTTGTTTCTTGCAGGAGTTTAGGATTATTTTTTAAGTGTAAATAATGCTCCTTAGCATACTTTTTGACAATTTCAGGATGTTCTAACTTCCATTTTTCAGTTTGTTTTTTCCAAGCTTTTTCCCTACACGTATCTGAACAATATTTAGATTGAGAGTATCCAAGAAATTTAGATAAGCAAATTATGCATTCTATTTCTTTTTTTATCATAACTTGCATTTTTCACCTTTTTCAAAAGTAGAGAGGGAATGATTTGAACCTTCGGTCTATGGATTATGAGTCCAGCGGATAACCAGACTTTCCTATCCCTCTTTATAAGCCGACTGCAGGAATCGAACCCACATTGACGGTTTACAGAACCGTTCTTCTACCTCATTAAAGTAAGCCGGCATTCGCGATTTGTGGGTATAAGAGATTCAGAGGAAGTAGCAATCTCCTGAACATAGGATCACGCGTTTCCTACTGGTTGATTGCATTTTGTGCGACTTTCTGTTTCTCTTACACTATCCACTTTGATTATATGGGAATGCCAGGATTTGAACCTGAATCTCCTGAGTCCAAGTCAGGGGTGATACCAAGTTACACTACATCCCCAAGTACTCCCGAGAAGATTCAAGGTCAGAAGTGCTTGTCCACTACATTACGGGAGTATAATTTCTTCATACCCATTTGACTTTGTTTAAATATATAGTTTATGTATGATTGGAACTTTACACAATCACGTTCCTGCTGTTCTGTGCATTTCCATAGTGGACAATAATGACATAATGCTCTCTTGAACGGAGAGTGCTTTGCACAACTTCCCCAAAACTTCCTGTATCCAATCTTCCGCCGGCAATCCTTACAGAACGTTCTTCCGCATCGGTGCCATATCGGAGTTCCGCATGCTTTACATCTTTCATCTTTCAAATTCCCATCAACCTGAATGTTACATACCATAAGTATGTCATGAATAACATCATTGTTAGAAGGATTACAAATGCTGCATTCTCATCTATCGTTCTGTCGCTATACATGCTTATTATATGTCTAATTGACAAAGTGTAAGCAATAGTGAAGATAGAAGTTATACACATCAAGAATGTTATGTCCATAGTTTCATCCTATCAGAATCATCAAATTACTATATATGCACTTTGACAATTGCATCCTTCTATTAATATATTTATATTTTTATTTATTTATTATAGGCGTTTTACCACAGAGTCGTTTTAAGACCTGTCCCAGTACGGACAACAGGCAGAAAGCCCATAGAATAGGCAGGTTTGCCCGATATTTTTTAAGAAATCGGTTCATATTGGCCCATGTTTGAGGTTATCTATCATACTTCCCCAAACTATTTTATTTAGTGTCTATATATATATATACCCAAAGTGTAATAGACATCATATGAGATTAACGAATCTCATATGGTTAACGAATCTCA
>Ga0315274_10003649_pt1 | contig 22878 bp, 24 predicted proteins | sample YL17G02_20_MG_FD_203700 | JGI IMG/M metagenome (GOLD analysis project Ga0315274, IMG submission 203700) | Sediment microbial communities from Yellowstone Lake, YNP, Wyoming, USA - YL17G02_20 | ecosystem: Environmental > Aquatic > Freshwater > Lake > Sediment | place: USA: Wyoming | collected...
GGGGGGGGGGGGGGGGGGGGGGGCGCGCGCGCGCGCGCGCGCGCGCCCCTACCCCCCTCGACCCCCATCCCCCCGCTCACCATCTCCGCCACCCATTCCTGCATGCCGCACCCCGCGGGCGACTCGCACCGGGGCTCATTGATCAGGTTCCAGGCCATGATGGCCGGGTCGTCCTTGTACTGACGAGGCGAGGCAGGGGGGGGGGGGGTCGTTGGTCGTGTTTCTGTCCTATTTCGACCGCGCCTCGCGTCCCTCTTCCCCCTCCCCCCTCCTCCCCTCTCACCTTTTTGCCGTTGACCGTGTTGACGCGGTTGACCAGGGCGTCGATGTGCGCCTTGAACAATTTTTTGGCCTTTTCATCCGTGAAGAAAGCGTCCTCCCCGACCGGTTTCCCGTACACGAAATCCAGCTTGCCGACAGCGTTCGCGTAGGCAAACTTGTTGTCCGTGTTGGCGCCCGCGCGCCGCTTCTCGTCCGTGTTGGCGTCGTCCCAGTTGTTGGCGATGGCGAGAATGAGCCGCAACCCCCTTTTCCCGGCTTCGTCGATGACCGTGTCCAACGCTTTGAACGCGGCCTCGTTGTACTCGCCGGGCTTGGTCTGCAGGCCAAACCCTTCGGTCGTGCCAAAGGCAAAGGCGCGCACGACATTCAACTTGGCGGCGGCCGCCTTGTCGAGTTGGGCTTTGACGTCGGCGGGGGACCCTTTGACGCCGGCCGCCGCTTCGAGGAGCTGCCACGTGTTGTAGCTGCGCGGGGGGGCGGGGTGGTTGGGGGCGTGGGGCCGGGCCGCGCGCGCGGCCAGGTCGGCGTTTGGCGCGCCACCGCGCGCGCGGGCTCCCGCCCTCGACCGCCCCCGAACGACCCCCGCGACCCGTCCAAGACCGAGAATGGCGCTCTCCCGTCCGAAAGCGCGAGCGAGCACGGCGCCGGGGATCGAGGCCGGCGCGGGAGGGCCGCGGCGGCCGCGCGCCCGCACATTTGCGCGCCTCCACCGGCCCACCACCCCTCCTCTCTTCGCACCCATTGACGTAGAATTCGCGGCAGTCTTCATCGACAAACGAGCCGTCCTTGACGGTGATGAAGGCGGACGCTGGAGAGAGGAAGGGGGGCGCGCGTCGGCCAGCTGGCGCGCGGGGGGCGCTCAGGGGGCGGCTGGACTCTGCGCCGCACCCGATGTGGCGCATTTGAGATAAAAGCATCCATCGTGGTGCGGGAAGGGATGCGGGCGCCACGGACGCCACCGCGCTCGCGCGCCGCGCGGCGAGCCAATCGCCCTCCCTCTCTTACCTCCGCCCAGCAGCGCCACGGCCGCCAGTGCGACGGCGACGCGACCCATGGTGGCGGCGCGGGGGGGGTGCGCGGCCTCGGCCGGGCGGGAGTGGGCGGCAGTTGGCGCCGGCGCGCGCCTGGCCTCTCTCACTCCTCCTCTTTCCGCCCGCCGCCCGCGCTCGCCCCCCAGCAGGTGCGTGCATGGTGTTAGTGTGCCAGACGCTGGCGCATCGCATCGGCCGGGGCGCGCCCGGCGCGCGGCGCATGCCGCGCGCTCTCCCGCCAATCGGGACCGCGGCCGGCGCCGCCGAGCGGGCCGCCGCGACCCTCGATGGCGTATCAAACTTGTGGTCGCCATTTGGGCGGCGGGCGGCGGGCGGCGCGGGCGCCAGACTACCGCTTTCGGGATTCGGGGGTCGGAAGCCGACGCCGCCAACTCCTCCCTCCCCCAGCGCCCCAATGCGGCCCGCGGCCGCCGCCATCCTCCTCCTCGCCGTCGCTGCGTCCGCCCAGGGCGATGTGGCCCTGAAACTGCCCGTGGACGGCGGGGCGGCGGGGCACGCGGGTTCCCCCCTGACAAAGAAGTTCGACCCCTTCTCCGCCGTCACGGTGGCCACCCCGTTCAACGTGCTCCTCGTCCCCGGCAAAGGCTACGGCGCCACCCTGGACGCGGACGCGTCGGCGGTGGGCGCGGTGGGGTACTCTCTCGAGGGCGGAGTTTTGACTGTGGCCACCGACGCCACGTTCAAAACCGACCACCCCATCAAGCTCACCGTTCAGTGCGTGTGGAGAGAGAGGGGGGCGGCGGTGGCGGGAGAAAGGGCGAGCGCGCGCGCCCACGCCGGTCCCCCCCGATTCTCGCAGAATGCCGGCCACCGCGCTCGCGGCGCTGACCGTCGCCTCGCGCAAGGCGGTCGTCGCCCTGGCCCCCGGGTTCAAGCTGGAACGACTCACCGTGTCCGTCGCGGGCGCGTCGCGCGTCGTGCTCGCGCCGGGCTTCAAGACCTCTTCCCTCGACCTCGACGCCGCCGGCACCTCGGTCGCCGTCCTCGGCGGCGACCTGGGCGACGTCTCCATCACCGCCGCCGACGCGTCCATGGTCACGGGGTCGTTCAAGGGGCGCAAGATCTCTTTCGCGGGGCAGGGGTCGGCCGTGCTCGACGTCGCGACCGACGCGGCCCCCGCCTCGATCGAGGAAGCCGACGGCGGCTCCGCCCACGTCACGCCCGGCGCGCGCAAGGATCCGACCATTTGGTCCGTCGACTGGACGTGCGGGCTCGAGGTGGCGACCGCGACGGGCGTCGAACTGTCCGCGCGCGCGACGGTCGACTCGAAGTTCACGCGCGCCGCGTCCTGCGACGCGGTGGAGGCCGCGGGCAAGGGTGGAGTGACGGTGTGCTACTCGGCGGCGCCGTGCGCGTTCACGGACGACGGGCACGTGGCCATGCTGCGCACGAAATGAAGAAAAGAAAGAGGGGGGTAGGGGGAGGAAGGCCCCAACGAGGCTGGCGGCCCTCCCGCCGCCACGCGCCGCACTGCAAACACTCAACCACGCTTCAACAACTACCTCGGTGGACCAATGGTTGCACGCGCGCGACAATGGGTGTGGTTTGGTTTTTCTCCCCCCAACCCTCTCTACTCTCTCTCTCCGTCCCTACCGGCTCAGCACGCCATCCGCCCACGCCTGGGCCAGCTGGCGCCCCAGCGCCGGCAGCGCGCCCAGCGCGTCGCGCGCGACGCGCGGGCCGTCGAGCTCGGCAGCGAGCAGAGAGGCGACGCGCGCCGCTTCCCCCACATGCAGCGTGTCGCCTTCCGTGAGCGCGTCCAGCAGCTGGCGCCGCAGGGCGGGGTCGGAGGCGACCAGGCGGGCGGCGGACGCGACGGTGTCGGACAGGTCGAGGCCCGGGGAGGACGAGGACGAGGGCGCCGGCGCGCCTGGCGCGCCCCCGCCCCCCCCCCCCCCAGACCGCGCGAGCGACACCAGGTTCTCCAGCCGCGCCCACTGGAACCGCCCATCCTGCAGCAGGACCTGGATGAGGCGCTCCCGCAGCGCGGGGTCGTCGTCGGTGAGCAGGCGCCGCGCGATGTACGGGTACGCGACCTCGAGAAAGTGAAACGCGGGCCGCAACCGCAAGCAGATGCCTTCCTGGGTCAGCAGCGACCGGATGACCAGGGCGTACCGCTCCGGGATGCGGATGGGGTGTTGGTAGACGAGGGCGTTGAACTTGGTGGTGACCGTCCGAAAATTGAAGTCGGCGAGCGACTGCCCCAACGAGTCGGCCCAAATGGATTCCAGCGCGGGCACGATGGGTGCGATGTCCGTCCCCGGCGCGAGGAAGCCGAGCCGGATGAAGTCGCTCGCCATGCCCGCGTAGTCTTCGTTGACCGCGTGCACGACTGCGTCGACCAGCGTCTGCTTGTTGCGCGCCGACAGCTCGGCCACGTTGCCAAAGTCGACGTACGCGATGCGGCCGTCGGGCAGGCAGAAGATGTTGCCGGGGTGCGGGTCGCCGTGGAAGAGGCCAAACTCGAGGAGCTGGCGCAGGCCCGACACGACCCCGCCCCGAATGAACGCGTCGACGTCGATGCCGGACGCCAGGATGGCTGCGGGGTCGGTGCAGCGCATGCCGTCGACCCACTGCATGACCAGGACGCGGCGCGCGCACAGGTCGGGGCGGACCCAGGGGATCATGACCGTGGGGTCGCCCTCGAAGTTTTTGCCGAAATCGGCGCAGTTTCGGGCTTCCTGTGGGGTGGGGGAGGGGGTGGCGTGGTGGGCGGCGGTCTCTCCGACCCCCCTCGCGCTCGCTCCCTCTGTCCTCCTCGCCCGACCTGTGTGTAGTCCAGCTCCTCGAGCAGCTTCTCCCCAAACTCGTCCACGATGAGCTCGGCGTTGCACCCCAGCCGGCGCAACGCGAGGGGCGTGATGGCGGCGGCCGCCGCGCGGAAGAGCACGAGGTCGGCGGTCACGGTTTGCCGCGCGAGCGGCCGCTGCACTTTGACGGCCACCGTCTCCCCCGTCTCCCGCAGCACGGCGCGGTACACTTGGCCCAGGGACGCGGCGGCGACCGGGGAGGAGGAGATGGACGAAAACACAGAGGCAAGCGGGCGGCCGAGGTCCGCCTCGATGATGGCAAACGCCTCGGCGTCGGGGAAGGGCGGCACGTCGTCCTGCAGTGTGCACAGCTCGTTCATGTAGTCCTCCCGCAGGATGTCGGGGCGGGAGGCGAGCACCTGGCCGGCCTTGATGAAGGACGGGCCGAGCGCGACGAGCGTTTCGCGCAGGCGCGCCGCGCGCGCGCGCACGACGCCCGCGTCGTCGCCCCGGCCAAGCAGGTTGTCGACCGCGATGGAGGCGACGAACACGCCGAGCTTGCCGGCGATGGTGGCGGCGCGGCCGGCGAGCGCGAGCGCGCCGCCGGGCGCCGCGAGCGCCGCCGCGCGCACCGCCTCGGGCGAGTACTTGACCTCGTTGGGCGCGCCGATGGAGCAGTAGCCTTTTTCGTACTGGAGCTGCTCATAGGTCGACCAGCTGAGGAGGGTGAGGGGAGCGTGAGTTTTCTTTTTTCTTGGCCGGCGGGCGACGTGGCGGCGCGTGCAGCCTCGTCCCGGATGCGACGCCCGCGCGCCCGCGCGCCGCGCGCACGACCTCTCCCCTCTCCACACCTAGCGTCGCCCAACGCGGCGGGCCGCGCGGGCCCGCGCGGCTGCGCGCTCGCCGCGGCGCGCGCCGCGCGCGCCGCGGGGCGGGCGCGGGCCGCGCATTGGGGGGACGCGGTGGACGCCGCAGAGCCGCGGGCGGGCACGGGGAGGGCGGGCATGGTGGGAGTGCGGTCAACTGCCGCAGGAGTGACGGAGAGTGTCACGGCGCGTCGAGGGGCGGCCGCTCGGCGTTCGTTGACCGCCCACAGAAGACCCCTCCCCCCCCCTCCCCCCCTCCCTTGCTCTGCATGCGCCGGTCCGGGCGCCGCCTCGTACTCCTCGCGGTCGCGCTGGCGGCCGCGACCCGGCGCGCGCGGTCGGTGGCCACGCCCGCGGCGACGCTCGCGCCGCCGCCGCCCGCGACGCCGCCGCTGCTGGTGGTTCCGGCCCAGGCGGGGCAGACGACGCTGAGGGTGAGAAGAGAGGAGAGGAAGAGGTGCCTGGAAGCGGGCGGGAGGGGGGGCGGTCCCGGTCCCCGCGCGCGCGCGCGCACTGCCGCCCCACCCCTTGCCCTTCTCCCTTTCTTCTCTCAAGATCAACCTGCGCATCACCGGCTTTGGCGCGAGCCCCCCGTGGGCGACCGCGGCCTCGGACGCCCTCCTCTCCGCGCTCGCCGCCGGCTCGGGCGGCGCGGTCGACCAGTCGGCCCTCACCCTCCTCCGCGCCGCCCCGTCCTACGCCGCCATCGCGGCTGGCCGGCGGCTGCTGGCCGCGCCGTTGGCCGACACGGCCGACGCGCTCGTGAGCGTCGAAGCGGGCGCGCCCGCCCGCGTCCAGGCCGCCGCCGACGGCCTGCGCGCCGGCCTCTACTCTGGCGCGACCGAGAGCGCGCTCCTCGCCGGCGGCCGGCGGTGGGCCCTGCTGCTGACGTCTGTCGCGGCCGCCGCGCCCGGCGCCCCCCTCCCCCCCCCCGACGACTCGTGCCGCGGCCGCCTCGGCGCCGCCTGCCTGGACGGCACCGGCGTCAGCCCCGCCGGCGCCAAAGGCATGATCGCGGCCAGCGTGGCGGTGATTCTCGTGGCGGGCGCGGCCGCGGCGGTCGCGCGCGACCGGCGACGCGGTTCGGGGCGCATGGCCGACCTCGCCCAGTCGCCGCGCGCCGTGGCGGCGGCTCGCGGGGAGGATCTGCCGCCGGTGGGGACGGTGGGCGGGGGTGGGGGGAAGCGGGGTGGCAGCGGGGTGACCGTGTCGGCCGCCGCTGCGTGAGGCGTCTCTTGCAGGCAGCCACTCCGCCCCTCTCCCCTCCCTCACGCCGTCGTCACCGCGGATGCGGGCGCGCCCGCGGCCGGCGGCGCGGCGCGCTGGGCGCGCAGGATGCGGGCTGCGGCGACGACCGCCGCCGCGACTGCGACCGCGGCGCACACGATGGCCGCAATCCCCACCGACTTCCCCCCCTTGCCCGCGACCGCGATCGCGATGGCCGCCCATGCGACGACCGCGGGCCAGGCGACGTCGGGGGTCAGGGAGACGGCGACGGAGAGCAGCGTGACGAGGGCAACGAGCGCGATGCCCACGCCGCGCAGCGCGCCCACGCTCACCCCGCCCTTGGCCACCGGCACGACCATGGCCGCGACTGAGGACGCGGCCGAGAGCCAGCCCGCGTTGAGCGAGGTGGCGGTCTTGAACGCGGCGCTGACAAACGCGCCGTGCCACGTGCGCGGCGTCGCCAGGCCGCGCGTGCGCGTCCACGCCCACGCAAAGGAGGCAAACGCGGCCAGGATGGCGGCCAGGCACACCCACATGCCGGCGTACGTCTGGGCGCGGAAGATGAGGACCCAGAGACTCTCAAACAGCCACCCCAGGAGCCACGGCACGGCGACAGCGCGCACCGCCGGCTCGAGCGCCGGGTCGGCCCGCTTGTACCCAAACGGCAGCGCAGCCCAGAGCACGGCGGCGGCCTGGAGGAGGTAGATCAAACCCCAAACGGAGAAAGCGTAGCCGGCCGGGGTGATGGGCGTCGTGAAGCGCGACGAGATCGACCCGTTGGACCGTCCCGCCAACCCGGACACCAGCATGGCCGCGACGAAGCCGACGACGAGGGCGACGCGCTGAGGGACGAGGGGGCCGGCGGCCGCGGGGAGCTTCATGGTGGGGGGTGGGCGCGGCGGCGCGGGCGGCGGCGGCGGTTGCGCGGGCGCGGCGGCGGCGGCGGCGCGGGCGGGGTGGCGCCGAAAGGCTCGAGCGCGGGCGGGCGCGCGGGGGTCGGCGGGGCGCGAGAGTTGGCGGGCATTGCGCGCTCCGCTGGCGGCGCGTCCGGTCGGCTGCTCTCTCACACGCCGCCCGTCTGTGCGTCGACGCCCACCGCGTCCGCCACGCTCGCGAACCCGTCCCGCGCCAGCAGCGTGGCCAACTCCCGCTTGACGCGTGGGACGAGGGCGGGGCCGTCGAACGCGAGGGCGGTGTAAATTTCGACGAGCGACGCGCCCGCGCGGATTTTCTCGTACGCCGCAGCCCCGCTGTCGACCCCGCCCACGCCCACGATGGGCAGTTTGCCGTTGAGCAGGCGGTGCATGCGCGCGACGGCCGCGGTCGCTTTGGCGCGCAGCGGCGCGCCCGACAGCCCGCCGGCCTCCCCGCCGTGCCGGTGCCCGGCCACCGCGGGCGGCCGGTCCGTGGTCGTGTTGGACACGACGACGCCGTCCACGCCCGCGGCCAGCGCGGCGGCCGCGACGTCGGCGGCGGCGGCGTCAGGGGCGTCGGCGTCGACCTTGACGAGGAGCGGCACGACGGGGGTCCCGGCAGCCGCCGCCGCCGCGTTGCGCGCGGCGACTGAAGCCTTGAGCAGCTTGGTCAGGGCTATGCGGTCTTGCAGCGAGCGCAGGCCGGGGGTGTTGGGGGAGGACACATTTACCACTAGGAAATCGGCGACGGGCGCAAACGCCGCCGCGCCCGCCCCGTAATCCGCGCCCGCGTCCGGGCTCGTTTTGTTCTTGCCCAGGTTGACGCCGAGCAAGCCGGGCGGTTGGGAGGCGGGCGGGCGCGCCCCCGGCGCCACCGCGGGCGCGGCGGGGTGCTCTGCGCGAAACGCGCACACGCGCCGCAGCGCGGCCGCGTGCCCCTCCGAGTTGAAGCCGTACCGGTTGATGACGGCGCGCAGCTCGGGCAGGCGGAACACGCGCGGCTTGGGGTTGCCGGGCTGGGGGAGGGGGGTGACCGAGCCTGGGAGGCGGAGGGAGACGCGTCGTCGGGGCGGCCTCCGCCTGCCCACCCCGTCGCCTCACCGCCCCGCTCTCCTTCCTATCTCACCAATCTCGATGAAGCCAAAGCCGAGGGCGAGCATGCCCTCGATCGCGTCCCCGTCCTTGTCGAAACCGGCGGCGAGGCCGACCGGGTTTGGGAAACGCCGCCCAAACACGGTCGTGCCCAGGCACGGCGGGTCGGGCCTCGCGTCCCTCGGCGTCAGACCGTGCGCGGCCGCCCACACCGCCGCCCGGTGCGCGGTCTCGCCGTCGAGCGCGCGCGCGGCGGCGGCGCCCGCGGACGCCGCGTCGAATTTGAGGTCGGTCCACGTGTAGTGATCGGGGAGCAAGGATGTGAGGGCGGCGCCGGCGACGGCCGAGCCGGAGACGACGCCGATGCGCTGGGGGAAGGGATTGGGATTGGTCTGGCGACGGCCCGCGCGCTCGTGCGCTCACGCGGCGGCCATGACGTCTCACGCACCAGCAGGCGGTTGACCGACCCCATCGCGCAGAGGCGCGGGCGGCGGCGGTGTGGTGTCTGTGCAGAGCGACGGCGCGTTCGGCCGCATGCCACTCTTTAGGGGCGCCGCCCCCCTCCGCCACTCCACCCCGCACATCCTCATGCCGCCCCGCGGCCGCGGCGGCGGCGCGCGCGCGAGCAAACCTCCTCCTGAGCCGACCCCCCTCCACGCCGCTGCGCGCTCGGGCGACGCGGCCGAAGTCGCCCGCCTGCTGGCCACCGGCGCGCCGCCCGACGCGCGCGACGCCCTCGCGCGCACGCCCCTGCACCTCGCGGCCTGGGGCGGGCACGCCGACGCTGTCCGCGCGCTGCTCCTGGGCGGCGCGTCCGCCGCGGCCGGCGCCAAGGACAACGTGACCGCGCTCCACTTTGCGGCGCAGGCCGGGGCGGTGGAGGTGGCGACGGCGCTCCTGGGCGCCGGCGCGCGCGTCGACGCGCGCACGCGCAAAGGGGCGACGCCGCTGCACTCGGCCGCGGCCAAAGGGCACACCGACGTGGTCGAGGCGCTGCTCAAGAAAAGGGCCGACCCGGGGGCGGTCGACGCCAAAGGGGAGACGCCGGGCGCGGTCGCGGCGAGCGAGGCGCTCAAGGCGCGCCTGGCCGACGCCGTGGCCGAGCGCGCGGCCGCGCAAGCGGCGCTTGCGGCGACCATCGCGGACAAGCGGCGGGATCGGGAGGAGAAGGGGGGAGGGGCGCGCAAGCGGCCCGCGGCGGAAGGCGACGGCGAGGGCGACGGCGCCGGCGAGCGTGCGGCCTTGCCGCCCCCGCCCGCGGCCAAGGCCGCCCGCGTGGCGACGCTGGCGTGCGAGGAGGAGGAGGAGGAGGAGGAGGAGGGCGCGGCCGCCGCGCCACCACCGCCACCGCCCGCCGGCGCCCCTGTCGCAGGCCCCATCGGCCCCGCCCTGCCGCCCGGCATGGCGGCGGCCACAGAGGGCGAGTGAGGGACTGGCGCAGCATTGCAGAGAGAGCACTGAGACACACAACGACGAAACGTGCGCCGCCCCCCGCCCCCTCCCTCACCGCGCCAGCGCGCGCGCGGGGTCGGCGCTCTCGAACAGCGTCCCCACAAACTCGTCCAGCCCCGCGCCGTCGTCGGCCATGGCGGCGTCGCCCAGGGAGTAGAGGGTGACCGGGCCTTCGGCGCCGCGCTCGACGCGGGACGCGAGCCAGCGCGCGGCGACCGCGGCGTCGACCGCGGCCGCGGGGTCGCCCACGCCAGGGACTGAGGCGCCGGGCGCGGCGCCTAAAGCTGTCAGGTGGGCCCAGAGGTCGGCCGCGGGCGTGCCTGCGCCGCCGCTGTCGAGCCGGACGAGGGCCGCGGCCAGCAGGCCGACGCCGGGGGCGGCCGCGTTGGACGGCGGGGCCACGGCGCGCACTGCGGCCGCCAGGCGTGGGGGCAGCAGGGTGCGCAGCGCGACCGCCGGCGTCGCGGCGCCCGCGCCGCCGCCGCCGCGCGCGGTCGCCGCCGACCGCACCGGCGCCAGGTCGAGCGCCGCCATCTCCAGGCCAAAGTCGGACGCCAGCCTCGCAGCCGCCACTTTGATCACATAACCCTTGACGGCCGCGGGCACGCCCGCAGCCCGGCCGCCGAGCGCCGCGGTCAGCTCCGCCCGCTTGACCGGCGCGCCTGGCTTGCGGCCTGCGCGGAAGAGCAGGGTGCGCATGATGGTGCGCGCCATGCGGTCGACGTCCTGGGAGGGAAGGAGGCGGGCAGGGGGTTGGTCGAAGGGGCGTGGCCAGGTCGCCGCCCCCGCCACGCCCGCCTCACACCCACCAGGGCGCTCGGCCGCTTGGACGGCGGGATGGCGGTCAGCGCGGCGTTTGCCTCGGCCTGGTAGCGGTCGATCTGGAGAGGGGGAGGGTGGGGCGAGGTGCGCGCGCGCGCGCGCGCCGCGTCGAGGCCCGCGTCGCGCCCCACCTTTCCACCACCCCTTCCCATCCCCCGCTCACCGCGGCCGCCAGCAGGGACATGTCGTCGCCGCCGGCCGCCGGGGCCGCCGGCCGCGGCTGCTCGCTCCCGTCGTCGGCGTCGTCGCCGCGCTGACGCTTGACCTCCACGACGCCCGGCGACCCTTGGCCCGATGCGGGCGGCGACCGGGTGCGGCGGGGCGGGCGGCGGGGCGGCATCGGGGGCGGCCGAGGCGGCAGCGCCCGCGTCGCCGCGGTCTGCGCCGCAGTCTGCCACACAGCCGGGCGCCTCCGCCCGTCGCGCTCGCCGGCGCGTGGCGCCGCACGCCGCCGGTACGCCCCTTGTCGGGCAGCGGGCTCGCCGCCCCCCCCCGGCGCGAGGGCGCCCGCACGCGGCGCCCAATGTCGCCGTCCGCCGGCCCCGCCGCGGCCGCCGCCCTCGCAGACCGCCCCACACACCTCGTACACCCCGCGCTCAAGCGGTGGCACTGGGACGACCCCGAAGTCGTGTCGGCCGTCGCGGGCGGCTTCGCGGGCGCGGCGACCGCGGTCTTCGTGTGTCCTCTGGACGTGCTCAAAACGAGGATGCAGGTCACGCCGGCGGGCCCGGAGAGGAGGGGGATCGGCGCGTCCCTGACGCGCATCTTTGCGGAGGAGGGCGCGCGCGGCCTGTACCGGGGCCTCTCCCCGACGCTCACCGCGCTGCTCCCCAACTGGGCCGTCTACTTTACGGTGTACGACAGGCTGAAAACCGGGATGCAAAAGAGGGCGGACGAGGGCGGAGGGTCGGGGGCGCCGCCCGCCGCGCTCCACTGCGCGGCCGCGGCGGGGGCCGGCGTCGCCACCCTGGCCGTCACCAACCCCCTGTGGGTCGTCAAGACGCGGCTGCAAACCCAGCACCTGGCCACGGTGGGCGCCCTGGGCCCGGCGGCGCACGCGCGCGCGCCCTACGCCGGGACGGCCGACGCGCTGCTCCGCATCGCGCGCACCGAAGGCCTCGCCGGCCTCTACGCCGGCCTCCTCCCCTCGCTCGTCGGCGTCGCCCACGTCACCGTCCAGTTTCCGCTGTACGAGCGCATGAAGGCGTCGCTCGCGGCGCAGGAAGGGGTGCCGGTCGACCGCCTGTCGGCGACCGCGCTCGTCGCCGCGTCGGCGGCCTCGAAAGCGGTCGCCTCGTCCATCACCTACCCGCACGAGGTGGTGCGGTCCCACATGCACGTGGAGGGGAGCGGGAGCCCGGCCGCGCTCGCGGCGACGTGCAGGCGGCTGGTCGACGCCGGCGGCGTGCGCGCGTTTTACCGCGGGTGCGGCACAAACCTGCTCCGCACCACGCCCGCCGCCGCGCTCACGTTTACCAGTTTTGAGCTGATCGCGCGGCAGCTGCGCGCGGCGGGCGCGCGGCAGCGGGCGCGCGAGGCGGAGCAGGGAGGAGGATGAGAGGGGGGGGGGGGGGCACACTCGGTTTTCCTCTCGGGCACACTCGGTTTTCCTCTCGTTTCTTTGAAAGTTCGGGCAGCACTGACACACCCCAGCCCCACGAAAACGCACGCACACCACGCCGCGCGTCCCTACTCGCACTCATTCACCCCCCTTTCTCCTCACGCCGCGCCGCGCGCTCAAAGTGGAGCGTGCGCAGCAGGGTGTTGGCGTCCTCGTAGGCGGCGTCGTAGGCGGCGGTAGGGGGAGGAGGAGGGGGGGTGGCGGCCTCGGGCGGCGGCGGTGGCGGCGCGGCGACGGCCGCGACGGCCGCGCCCTCGGCCGCGGCCGCCGCCGCGCGCGTGCGCCGCCCCGCGACCGGGGGCCGGTCCCCGAGCCCCGGGTCCGAGGTGGCGAGGCGCTTGACCGCGCGGCAGAGCGACGCCTCGTCGGGCGGCTGAGAGAGGGTCGACCGTTTTGAGTCGAGGGCCGCCCTCGGGTCCGCCCTTGCCTCGTGCGCTCGCCTCGGCGCGGTCCCCGACACCCGGCGCACCTGGCCCGGGGCGCCCTCGCTGCGCTTGCGCCGGGGCGGCATCGGCCCGGCGCGGCGCCCGGCGGGCGCGCGGGCGGGGCTGTGGGCGGTCGCCCGAAACGGGCTGGGTGGCGCGGCACGCGCGCCGCGGGCGCGGCGGGGAGTGAACGCGGCTTGCAGCAGCCGGCGCGACACGGCAGACACCCCCACCCCCACCCCTCGCTCAGACCCCTCCCTCGCGCAGTCAATGCAGCGTCAGACCGTTGTTACGCCGACCGATGAAACGGCGGCCGCCATCGCTCCCTCCACGTCACGGCAGGAAGCCGCGCGCGCGCTCGCCCTCCAACGCGGCCGCAAACCGCGTGCGCGCGGCCATCGTGTCGTACAGCGTCAGCGCGGACGCCGAACCCCCGCGACTGTAGTCGAAATCGTAGGCCGCGCCGGAAAAGGGCGACGTCTTCCAGGGGAAGACTTGCCACAGCAGGGCGCCCGCGTACTCAAACGCGGCGGCCGCGGCGGTGTAAGCCGCCAAAAAGGCGTCGCGGTCGGGGACGTAGCCATATGGGTTGCCATACTCCTCCAGGATGATCTGTGGGTGGTGTCAAGGGGCGGCGGTTGTTTTCGCGTGGCGCGGCGCGCCGACCCCGACCCCCTCCCCCTCCCTCCCTCACCGGCTTGTCCGCGGCCGCAGCGACCGCGGCGCGGTCGCCCACAAAATTGGGGAGCAGCCAGTGCCAGGCTAGAGGTGGGGAGTGGGGGAGGGGTCGTGCGCAGGCGGGCGGCGGCGCGCGCTCCCTCCACCCCTCTCCCCACCCTCCCTTCTTCTCCCACCATTGGCCGGAAACCCCCAGTTGGACGCGTACACGTGCACGGTGGCGATGTCCACTTCCGGCAGGCGGACGTGTGTCTCAAAGCACGCGCCCTTGCTGCCGTCGTTGATCCACGCGAACTCGCGGCCGCCGACGGCCGCCGCGCCGCCTTCCCCCCCGTCGCAGCGCCATCCTTCCTCACCGGTGGCGACGAGGTGTTTGGGGTCGAGCGCTTTGATAAAGGCCGCCATTTCGCGCACCCAGAGCGCCATCGCGCGGCCGGGGGCGGCGCCGAGCTTCTTTTCGTAGCCCTCGGTCATTTGAGGCTCATTCTGTGGGGGTGGGGGTGGGGGAAAGGGGTGGGGGCGAAGCCGCGCCGCGCGCGCGCGCGCGCCCCCGCGTCCCCTCCGCACCTGCAACTCCCACGCCAGGACCGCCGGATCCTCCCTGTACGCCACCCCCGTCAGCGAGTTGACCCGCGTCAGCACCGCGTACATGTAGTCGGCAAACGCCTCCCTGACCTTGGGCTCGGTGAAGAAGAGTTCCTTGGCTTTTGGCGGGGTGCTCTTCCCCAACACCTGGTCCACATACCACTGGCACCCCCCCATCTCGTCCCACCAGTTGGACAGGGGGAGAATGAGGCGGATGCCATATTGAGCCGCTTTGGCGAGGATCAAGTCGAGGCGGGCGAGGCCGGCCTCGGCGAAGACGCCGACGCGGGGTTGGATCGGGGACGTCACCTTTGTCGCATCGTAGCCGTCCGCCTTGCCGCCGTACCCGTTGGTGAACGCAAACACGCGGGCCGCGGTGGCGCCCCGCTTGGCCGTCTCGCGGAACGCGGTGTCGATCTGAGGAGTGGAGCGGGGGTGGTGGGTTGCTGTCGTCGTTTTCGTCCGCCTCGTCTTCCCCTCTCCCCTCCTTCACTGACCATGGTGTCGTTCCACCAATCGGTGATGGGCAGGGAGTACATGTTGGTGCCGCCGAAGAACCAGGGCGCGCCGCCGAGCGTGAGGCGGCGGCCGGCCGCCGCGACGAAAGGGCTGGTGCGCGTGATGGGCGCGGCGACGCTCAGGTCCACGCCGGGAATGCCCGTCTCCGCCAGGGGCACGAGCGTGTTGTGGCACCCGCGCGCACACACCCCCGCCCCCGACGACGGCGCGGGCGGCGCGCAGCCCGGCTTGCCGCACCGCCCGCACGTCACGGCGCAGGAAGCCATCCAGGGGTGCTCCTCCACATCACACTGGCCCCAATCGGCGTGGGTGCGGCAGGAGGTGTCGGCGCGGGGCGGCGCGTCGGCGCACGGGCAGTCGCAGGTGCATCGGCCGCAGGTCCGATCACAGTAACCCGCCATCCATGGTTTGGAGCAGGTGCCCCAATCGCGCTGCTGGGCGCACGAGCTGATGGGACGGGAAAGGGGTGGTGGGCGGTGCGGGAGAGGGCCGCCAACCACCTCGCGCCCTCCCTCCACCGCCCCTCCTCCACCCCTCTCTCGCTCACCCCCCGTCGCGGGGAATGTCGGTACACCCCGAGCAGTCGCCCGCCTGCCCCTCGATGTTCGCCAACCCTGCCCCCCGCGGCCCGCGCGGCGGCGCACGGTCGGCGCCCTGGAACGCGGAGATGACCTCCATAGGCGACGCGGTCACCCCCGCGACAAAACCCACATCCAGGATCTCGGGGGGGGAGGCGGTGGGCGCCTCGTCGGGGTGCGGGTCGGCGACCGCCGCGTCGGCCGTGTCGCCGGCGGCCGCGGTGGCGGCCCGCTTGCGCGCGGCGCGTGCGGCGGCTGCGGCGACCGCGTCGGCGGCCGCTTTGGCGACGGCAGACGCGGGGGCGGTGGGGGCGTAGGTTTCAGAAGAGGAGGGGGAGGCCGACGGCGCGGACGCCGCCGGCTTGGCGGCCGGCGCGGGCGCCGCCGGCTTGGTGGTGGCGGTAGCACCCGTCGTGGCCGCCTTGGTCGCCGCGGGCGGCACGGCGGCGGCCTTGGTCGCGTTCGCCCCCGCGGCCGCGACCGCTGCGTCGGTCGACGCGGCCGCCCCGTCCGCATCTTCAAGCTTCGTCGTCGTCAGCTTCGCTTGGGGCACCGTCGGCGCCAGGGCGGCCGCGCCGGCGAGCGCCAGGAGGAGGGCGAGCGCCGCGCCCGCCATGGTGGGCTGCCGAGGAGAGGAGGAGGGGGGGGGGGGGGGGTCGTCAGCCATGAACCCCCGCGTCCGTGTCGCGCGCTCGAACTAGCGCCACGGCGCCGGTCGCGGGGGTCTGGCGCGGGCGCGGGGCGGCACTTGGCGCCGCGGGTGGCGCCAATGCGACCACGGCCGGGAGGCCGCGACTCGGGCGCCCCGCCCGCGCCTACGCGACCCCCAAGTTGGGCGTGGCCAGCGTGCGGCGACCGACCCCCTCATGCACCCGTCGCTTGGAGCGGCGCGCCATCTTGGCTGTGTAGCCTCCGCCGCGCGCCTCTCTCCCCACACCCGCGCCCCCCTAGGCGGCCATGAAGGTGCGTGAGGCGCCGCGTGTCAGGCCCCCGGGGCGTCCGTTCCCCCCTCCGCACCGATTGGCCCCCGCCCTTTTCCTACAGGCGGCGGTGGCCACCTTTCCGCCCGCCCGCCCCCTGCCAGAGCCGGCGGTGGCCGGCGCCGACTTTTGGGGCGCAGCGCCGCCCGCCGCCCCACCTTCCTCGCGCCGCGCCGACCGCGCGCGCCGCGTGCCGTCGCGCGCGCTGCTCGTCGGACTCGACTGCGCGCTGCTGGCGGTCGCACCGGTGCTGGTGAGCGGGTGGATGGAGGGTGGGGGGTCGGACGGGGCGGCGGGGATTCAAACCGCGCCTGCCCGCGCCCATGGACGCCGCCTCGATCGCCTCCTCGCCACCCGCGTCACACTGTCGACCACCCCGTCCCATCATGTCCAGGTCGAGGCGTCCAAGCGGGGCGGCCGCGACTTTCCGTTTCACCCCGTCGCGCTCGTCGCTGTGACCGAAGCGGTGAAAGCGGTGGCCGCGCTCGCTGTACTCGCCGCGCGCGGAGAAACGCGGCGGCGCAAGGCGAGCGGCGCCGGCGGCAAACGGGGCGGCTCTGTTCCCCCCGCCCTCCCTTCCCTCGCGCGCCACGCCCCCCTGCTCATCCCCGCCGCCCTCTACGCCCTCAACAACTACCTCAAATTTGCGCTGCAACGCCACGTCGACCCCGCGGGCGCGCGCGTGCTGTCGTCGCTGAAGATCGTGCTGGCGGCGGGTCTCTCTTTCCTCCTGCTCGGCCGCCGCTTCTCCCGGGCCCAGTGCTCCGCCCTGGCCGTCCTCGTCCTGGGCGTCGCCGTCAACTCGCTCGACGGCGGCGGCCTGGCGGCTGGCGCGGCGGCGGTCGCGGCCGCAAGCGTCGCGGTGCCGTCGCTCGCGGCCGTCCTCTCCGAGCGCGGCTTGAAACGCGACCCCGGCGCGTCGCTCGCGTCCCAAAACGCGGTCCTGTTTGGCGTCGGAGCGGCGCTCAACGCCGCCGCCCTCGCCGCGCTCGCCGCCGCGGGGCGGCTCCCGCGCGCGCCGCTCGCCGGCGTCGGCTCGTCGCCCGCCGCGCTCGCCCTTGTGGCCGTCCTCGCGGCGCAGGGTGTCACAGCGTCCTACTTCTACAAGCACTTTGACACGGTGGCCAAAAAGCATTCCGCGTCTCTCGCGACCGTCGGCACGGGCCTGCTCGCCGCGGCGACGCTCGGCGCGGCGCCGCCCGCGCGCTTCTGGGTCGCGGCCGCGCTCATCGCCATCGCGACGCGCGATTTCTACTCGGCCTGCCCCACGTGCTCAGGCAAGGGCAAGCCGCGCGCGGCGCGCGGCTTGCTGTCGCTCACCGCGTCGCCCGCGCGCGGCGACGACCCAGAGGCGGGGCGGTTGCTCGCGGGGCGCACGTCGCCCGCGAGGCGAGTTTGAGAGTTCGGGGAATGACTATGGAGAGCGTTGGTACTCTGGGGAGCGTTGTTGTGCGGCCAGGGGCGCGTGATGCTGCAAGTGTGGGTGTTTCGGTCACGTTTTGGGCGAGGAGCACGGTGCAAGCCCACTCCTCTTGCGGCCCCTTTGCACGCCCCTGTCCCCTCTCACTCTCGCGCATTGCGCCCGGCGCGCCACCTGCCGGCCCGCCGCGGCGGCCGCCCGCGGCGCGCCCGCGCCGCAATGGGCGAGCCGCGGTCGCCCGCGCGCGACGAGTGGCGCGGCGGGTCCATCAACCATTTGCTGCAGGCCAATCGGTGAGATGGGAAGTGTGTGGGGGGGGGGCGGTGGAGGCGGGGCGAGCCGGCAGACCTCGACTCCGACCGACCACCGCCCTCCTCTCTGCAGCGCGTGGGCCGCCGACCGCGTCGCGACCGACCCCACCTTCTTCGCCTCCCTCGCCGACAACCAAGCCCCCCGCTTCCTGTGGATCGGCTGCTCCGACTCGCGCGTGCCCGCAAACCAAATCCTCGGGCTCGCCCCCGGCTCCCTCTTTGTCCAGCGCAACGTCGGCAACCTCGCCGTGCACCGCGACATGAACTGCATGGCGTGCTTGGAGTACGCGGTCGACACGCTGCAGGTGGAGCACGTGATCGTGTGCGGGCACCGGGGGTGCGGCGCGGTCAAAGCCGCGCTCGACGCGCCGGCCTCGTTCGGCGGCAACGTGGGGCACTGGATCTCCGACATTCGGGCGACCCGGGACCGGCATGCCGCGGACCTCAAGCCCCTGCCCCCCGCGGAACGGTGGGCCGCGCTGTGCGAACTGAACGTGGTCCACCAAGTCTTCAACGTCGCCACCTCCCCCGCCATCCAAGCCGCCTGGGCGCGCGGCCAGCGCGTGGCGGTGCACGCCCTAATCTACTCGCTCAACGACGGCCTGCTGCGGGAGCTCGTGGACGCGGTGACGTGCCCCGGCGACCTCGACGCGGCGGCCGACGCGGCGGCCGCGTCCGTCGCCGCCGGCGCCCGCTCCCCGCCCGGCGAGCGGGCAGCCGGCGTTGTGTGCCCGCGCACCGCGCTGGGCACCGAGTTCGGGACGCACAGGTGGTTTGAAGAGGCGGGAACGCAAGGGGTCGCGGGGGACGGGGAGGCGCCGTCGCCGTCGCCGCAGCGGGCGGCGGCGGAGACGCCGCCCGCGCAGCGGCGGCGGCGGCGGTGATGAGAAGGGGTGGGGCGCGTGTGCGCCGAGTCTGGGCCGTCGTTGTTTCTGTTCCTTGATCGCACCCTCTCTCTCTCTCCCCCTCTCTCTCTCTCCCCCTCCCTCACACCTGTGCCCCCGCCGCGCGCGCCACCGCGAGCACGTCCCCGAACACGCCCGCCGCCGTCACGGCCGCGCCCGCGCCGGGGCCGCGCACGAGGAGGGGGTGGGCGGCGCTGTAGCGCGCGGTTTCGAAAACGAAAACGTTGTCCCCGCCCGCGACGCCGGCCAGCGGGTGGCTTAAAGGAAAGGATTTGATGCCTGCGCTCGCGGTGCCGGCAGCGACGTCGACGGCGCCCACGTAGCGAAGGACGGCGCCGTTTGCCGCAGCGTCTTTCGCGCGCGCGGCGAACGCGGCGTCTGCGCCCGTCGCAGCCAGCCCGTCGATGAAGCCGTCAGGCGACAGGGTCGGGTCGGCCAGCGCGGGCGGCACGAGCGACTCGACGGCCACGTCGGCGAGGGAGAGATCAAGGCCGGCCGCCCGCGCCAAAATCACAGCCTTGCGCGCGACGTCGGTGCCGGACAGGTCGTCCCGGGGGTCGGGCTCGGTGAAGCCGGCGTCCCGGGCGGCGCGGACGGCGGCCGAGAGGGCTGGGGGTGGGGTCGCGCTGCGGCCGCCCGGCGGCGCGAGGGAGCCAAAGAGGGCGGAGAACGTGCCGCTGAAGACGCCCTCGATGCGCGCCACGACGTCGCCGGTGGCGGCGAGGTCGGCCAGGGTCGAGAGGATGGGGAGGCCCGCGCCGCACGCCGCCTCGACGCGCAGCGCGCCGCCGCCCTCGCCCCGCGCCGCAGCAGCCATTTCTGCCCACCGCTCCGCGTCGCCAGCCACGCCACACTTGTTGGCAGTCACGACGGACACGCCGGCGGCGAGCAAAGGGGCATAGGCGTCCGGGACGGCCTCACCCGCCGTGCAGTCGACGAGCACCGCGGGCCGCGGCCCCTGGATCAGCGCCTCTGTCAACGCTTTCATGTCCGCCGGCACGCTCTCGGTCTCCAGCGCGTGCCGCCAGCCGTCCAAGGCCAGCGTGGGGCCGAGCGCGAGCCGGCGCGAGTCGGCGACCGCGGCGAGCGCGACGGTGAGGCCGCGGGCACGCAGCGAGGGCGCGGCGGCGGCGAGCTGCCTCAAGAATTCAGAGCCGACCGCTCCGGGGCCCGCGAGCGCGAGCGCGAGCGTCGTCGCCGGCATCGCGAGAGTGAAGGCCACTCTCCCCGCGCGCGCGGGCGGTCTGCCCGCGCGCCCACGCCCATGTCGGACGATTTCGACATCGACGACGGCCTGGTGGTCGTCGGGCGGCCCGGCGCGTCCGATGTGGGCCCGCCGCGCGCGCCCGCGCCCGCACCCGGCCTCGTCGGCGGCCTGTTTGGCCGGGCCGCGGCCGCGGTGTCGGCCAGCAAAACGGTGGGTGGGGAGGAGTGGGTGGTGGGGGCAGGGTCGAGGGAAATGGCCGCGGCCGAGCGCCGGACAGCGCGGCGAGGGGCGCCCGACGCCCCGCCCCCCTTCACCCCACCCCAGGTCATCGACCGCCCCGAAGTCTGCGTCACGGTGGCGTCGAACTTCCCCGACCGCCTGCGGTTGCTCAAGCGCATCCACCTGTTTCCCCTCACGCTCACCCTGCGCGCCGACTACGTGCGCCGCACCCGCGAATTCGAGTACGGCTGCTCGGCCCAGGTGGGGTGGTGGATGGTGGAAGGGTGGCGGGAGGGTTGAGTCTCGACCCGCGGCCGGCGCGCCGACCTCCCCTCCCGCCCGCCCTCTCCCCCCACAGGACGCCATCCTGGGCGGCGACGTGCGCCTGGACGCCACGTCCCGCACCCTGCAATACCACAAGCGCCTACCCCTAGGGGGGGGCGGGCACGTGGGCGTGTTTGGCGGCGTGTCGTTCGCGGGCGCGCTCCGCGGCGATTTCACGCGCGCGGGCCTCGCCCCCCACCTCGCCTTTCGCTACGAGCTCGGCGGCGGCGGCGCGGTGTTTGCGGGGGACCGCGTCGACGTGCAGCACCGGTTCCGGGTGGCGAAAGGGCTCGCGGTGGAGGCGCGTGGGTCGGCGAAACTGCCTGCCGCGCGCGCGGAGGTCGCCCTGGGCGGCCCCGACTCGCGCGTGTCGCTCGGGGACGGCGCGCCTCTGCACCTGCACCTGGAGGAGGTCAACCTGGTGGTGGTGGTGTGAACAGGAGAGAGGAGGGGGTGGGGGGAGCGGGGTGCGCGGGCGCGCGCCGCCCGCCGCCCTGCTCTCTTTTTTGTTTCCGGGTCAGCACTCGCGGGCGCGCACACATTCGATCTGTTGGTGGAGAGGGAAACAGGGAGGCGGCGCACCGCAAGAAGGGCTGCCGGGGTCGCACGGTCTCTGCTGTTGTTTCTCTCCCGGCCCGCGCTCTACTCCCCTCCTTCGCTCCTGCCGCGCCACCACCCCATCCCGCCCGACGCGAGCGCACCCGCCATGAGCAGGCCGATGGCGGGCTGGAAGACGCCCGGCCAGAGGAGGAACCACGCGTCGGCCACCCCCGACCCCGCGCCCGCCGCCTGCGCGCCGACGCCGGCGACGAGCCAGGCGAGGGCGGCCAGGACGAAGAAAAAGTCGGCGATGAGCAGTTTGTCGAGGGCGTCTTGGGCGGCGGAGGACGGAGGCTGCGGCTTCGGCGGCGGAAAGCGCGGGTCGCGCGTCGGCGTCGGCGTCGGCGTGTCCGGTCCGCCCCTGGGCGCCGCCCCGCCGTACCGCTCTAGGTCGGCCAGCAGCAGCGCGGCCTCTTCATCGTCCTGGCTGGGCGGCGGCGGGCCGGGCGCGGCGCGAGGGGGCGGCGGCGGCGCGCGTGAGCGACGCAGCGCCCATCGCGGCGCCGGCGCGACGCGGGCGCATGCCGATGGATGGAGCGCACGCATGGGCGCCGCGCGGGGGGGCAATGCGCGACACCCGCGGCACAGAGTGTGCGGCGCCCGCCGCCCGTCGCCCACGCGCACACCCGCCGCCGCCTCCCGCCCCCCTTTCGCCCTCCACACCGCGCTCACGCCCCTCCTGCCCTCCCGGGCACGCGGCACGGCGCCCGGCGTGCGCCCCGGCGCCGGCCTGGCGGCGACCGCGGCGCGGCGGCCTGCGGTTGGGGGCCGGCTCTGCCTCCCGTTTCCGCCTCTGTCGCCGCCTGCTCGCGCCCAGGTGCGGGGCGGGCGCGGGGCGGGTGGGAAAGGGCTGACGTGGCGGCGTGCACGTGTTGCCCTAGCAAAAGGAGGCGGCGGCGATTGGCCGAGACGGGCCCGCCTCACGGCCCGCTCCCTTCCCCATCCAGCGATCTGCACAGCCTCGACCACCATGGACACCCCACCCCGCACGCCCGAGTGCGAGGCGCCCCTGCTCGCTGCGGGCGGCGAAGACGGTGGCGCACCCGCGCGCCGCCGCTCCACGCTCCTCTCCGTCTGCCCCTTCATTCTCGGGAACGAGTTCTGTGAGCGCCTCGCGTTTTATGGGTATGGGAGAAGGGGGGAGGGTGGCGCGGGTGCGCGGTTTGTCTCCCTCGCGCGCTCGACCCCGACCCCCCTCTCCCTTCCTCCCGCCCTCGCAGCATGCAGACCAACCTGGTCGTCTACCTCACGTCCGTCATGGGGCAGACGCCGGCGTCCGCCTCGATCCAGGCGCGAGGGAGGGAGCGGAGGGGGCGGCGAGGGTCCCGGCGCGCGCGCGCCGCCCGCCGCCGACGCGCGCCGTCCCTCTCGCCAGGTCATGGTCTTTGAAGGCACGTGCTACCTGACCCCCCTGCTCGGCGCATACCTGGCGGACGCGGCATGGGGGCGGTACAAGACGATCCTCATGTTTTCCGGGGTACGGAGAGGCGGAGGGAAGCGCGCGGCGGGCGGCGCGCGCGCGGCGCGGCGCGCGCGTTTCCCCTCGCCACCCCCCCCTCTCCCCCCCTCCTCAGGTCTACTTTTTCGGCATGGCCGCCATCGCGGCGTCCACCGTCGTCCCCGGCCTCGCCCCGACGCCCGACACGCGGCGCACGGCAAGCCTCGCGCAAAACCTCGGCTTTTTCATCCCGCTCTACATCGTCGCCCTCGGCACCGGCGGGATCAAGCCCAACGTGTCGGCGTTTGGGGCCGATCAATTCGACGAGTCCGACCCGGCGGACAAGCGGTGAAAAGAGGGAGAGAGGGGGAGGGCAGAAAGAGGGCGCGCGCGCGCGCGCGCCCACCCCTTTCCTCTTCTTTTCTTTAGAGAAAAGGCTTCCTTCTTCCTCTACTTCTACATGTTTGTCAACATCGGCTCCCTTCTCGCCGTCACCGGCGTCGTTTACGTGCAGGAGGCGGTGTCCTGGTCCGTCGGGTTTGCGATTCCGGCCGCAGCGATGGGCGCAGCGATGCTCGCTTTTGTCGCGGGCGCGCCACGCTACCGGCACG
>Ga0315274_10003650_pt1 | contig 22875 bp, 20 predicted proteins | sample YL17G02_20_MG_FD_203700 | JGI IMG/M metagenome (GOLD analysis project Ga0315274, IMG submission 203700) | Sediment microbial communities from Yellowstone Lake, YNP, Wyoming, USA - YL17G02_20 | ecosystem: Environmental > Aquatic > Freshwater > Lake > Sediment | place: USA: Wyoming | collected...
TACAGCTACAACGGCAAGCAGTTCGACTCCTTGGACAGGATCGCCGAGATCCTCAAGGAGTTGCCGAGCATAGAGAAGGTTATCGTTGTGCCCTACACGGACCCCAGCCCCAATGCCGGCCGGGTCCGCAACGGAGTGCTCTTCGACGATTTCCTGGCCCGAGACGCAGGCGAGTTCCACTTCGAACAGGTTCCTGCCAACCACCCCCTATGCATCATGTACTCTTCAGGGACCACGGGCGTGCCCAAGTGCATCGTTCACGGGGTGGTGGGTACCTTGCTCCAACACATCAAGGAGCTCGCCCTGCACACGGACGTGAAGAGGGAGGATACCATCTTCTACTTCACCACCTGTGGCTGGATGATGTGGAACTGGCTGGTGAGCTCCCTGGCCCTGGGTGCCCGGGTCCTTCTCTACGACGGCAACCCGTTCTATCCAGATGCAGGTGCTATGTGGCAGATGGCCCAGGACGAACGAATCTCCATCTTCGGAACGAGCGCCAGCTATCTGGCGGCGCTGGAGAAGGCCGGCGTCAAACCCAGGGAAGCCTTCGATCTCACGCCCTTGAAGGCGGTACTGTCCACTGGGTCGCCGCTGTCAGTGGAGAGCTTCCAGTACGTCTATCGGGACATCAAGGAAGAGTTGTGTCTATCTTCCATCTCGGGCGGCACGGACATCGTCTCCTGCTTCGCCCTGGGCAACCCCATAGGCCCAGTGTACGCGAGCGAGCTACAGGCGCGCGGTCTGGGGATGAAGGTGGAAGCCTACGACGAAGAGGGGAACTCCCTTGTCGGGGAGCCGGGAGAGTTGGTATGCACCCTGGCGGCTCCCAGCATGCCCATCTACTTCTGGAACGACCCCGACAATGAGAAGTATCACGATGCCTACTTCGACATGTATCCCGGGGTCTGGCGGCACGGTGACTGGATCGAGGTCACCGAACACGGGGGGCTCATCATCTACGGCCGCTCCGACGCCACCCTCAAGCCCAGCGGCGTGCGCATCGGCACCGCCGAGATTTACCGCCAGGTGGAACTGATACCCGAGGTGCTGGACAGCCTGGTGGTGGGGCAGGACTGGGACAACGATGTGCGGATCATCCTCTTCGTGAAGCTCCGCGAGGGGGTTCAGCTCTCTGATGACTTGGTGAAGAGGATCAAGGCCACCATCCGTCAGAACGCATCGCCCAGGCACGTGCCCGCTAAGATCATCGCCGTGGGCGACATTCCCTATACCATCAGCGGCAAGAAGGTGGAGTTGGCAGTGCGTAAGGTCATCCACGGACAAGAGGTGAAGAACAAGGACGCTCTGGCCAACCCGCAATCGCTGGATCTGTACGTCGACTTGCCCGAGCTAGGGACCTGACCTCCCCCGTTGGACGAAAGGCACGCGGCGCGACAGCCGACGCGCGTCAGAGCATCAACCAGCGACTCAATGCCATCGGCCCCCTCATGGGCGAGGGGGCTTCGCTTTCCTCCGGACATCGCTCGAGGTCGCAGCCCACCGGCTCTGACCGCCATGAGCAAGGAGGCATGAAAAAGGGGGCACCTGAGGGAGAGCTTTGAACTTTGTTTGGCCCTGCCCTATAATTGCGGCCAATCGTTGACCCCCACGGCTCATTTGGCAGGCCGAGGAGTGAGGCACCTTGGTGGTGGTAGCCCCATTAACTGAGCATGAATCATGCTTGACCTGAGATTCATTCGAGAGCATGCAGACGAAGTCCGCGAAGCCCTCGTCAAGCTTCATGAGACAGCTCCCATCGACGAGATACTGGCCCTGGATGCCAGGAGACGGGAGTTGCTGGCCGAAGCGGACTCCCTCAAACATCGGCGCAACGTGGTCTCCAAGAAGATCGGCCGCATGAAGGAGAAGGACCAGGCGTTGATCGAGGAAATGCGGGAAGTGGGCACCCGCATCAAGGAGCTGGATGTGGAACTCAGCCAGGTCGAGGTTGATCTGAACGATCTGCTGCTCCTGGTGCCGAACATGCCCGACCCGTCGGTGCCTGTGGGGAAAGACGAAAGCGAGAACGTGCTGGTGCGCACCGTTGGGGAGCCTCGCCAGTTCGGTTTCGAGCCGCTGCCCCATTGGGACCTGGGCCCCGCCCTGGACATCATCGACTTCGAGCGTGGCGTCAAGATCTCCGGCACCCGCTTCTACGTGCTCAAGGGTCTGGGGGCCAGACTGCAGCGCGCCCTCATCAGCTGGATGATCGACGTGCACGTCAAGGAACATGGCTACACTGAGATCTATCCTCCCTTCCTGGTCCAGAGCAAGTGCCTCGTCGGCACAGGGAATCTGCCGAAGTTCGCCGACAACCTCTACCGGTACGAACCCGATGACCTGTGGATGATCCCCACGGCCGAGGTGCCGGTCACCAATCTGCACCGGGAGGAGATCCTTCCTCCGGGGTCTCTGCCCATCAAATACGTTTCCTACACCGCCTGCTTCCGTCGGGAGCAGATATCGGCGGGAAGAGACACCAGGGGCATCAAGAGGGGGCACCAATTCGACAAAGTGGAGATGGTTCGAATCGTTGATCCGGTGACCTCTCACCAGCATCTTGAGGAACTGGTGGGTGATGCCGAACGGATAGCCGAACTGCTGGAGATCCCCCATCGTGTGGTGGAGATGTGCACCGGTGACCTGGCCTTCTCGGCGATGAAGAAATACGATGTGGAGATGTGGGCGCCGGGCGTCAAGGAATGGCTGGAGGTTTCCAGTTGCAGCAACTTCGGGGATTTCCAGGCCCGCCGAGCCAGCATTCGCTACCGTCCCGAGCAGGGGGAGAAGCCCCGCCTCGTGCATACGCTCAATGGCTCGGGCCTGGCTTTGCCCCGCGTGATGATCGCCGTCTTGGAGAACTACCAGCAGAAGGACGGCAGCATTGCCATCCCCCGGGTGCTTCAGCCTTACATGGATGGCCTGGAGGTCATCTCCGGCGCAGGCTAGGGTCCGGGGTGTGCCTTCATCCTCGGATTAGTACTGTCTTGGACTGTCAGCGGGACACCATAGGTGGCCTTGGAGTTTGGGAGGCCATGCTACCTGGAGAGAAGGAGGAGACATGCTCAGAAACTCGATTCGGATAGCCAGGATCGGTGGCATCTCCATTAATATCCACGTAAGCTGGATCCTGATCTTCATCCTGGTCACGTGGACCCTGGCGGCGAGCTATTTCCCCCAGAACTACCCGCACTGGTCGCCGCCGCTGTCCTGGTCGATGGGCGTGATCACCAGCATCCTCTTCTTTGTCTCCGTGCTGCTGCACGAGTTGGCTCATTCCTTCGTGGCCAGAGCGCGGGGCCTTCCTGTCCATGACATCACCCTCTTCATTTTCGGCGGTGTCTCACAGCTAGAGGAGGAGCCTCAGACTGCCGCAACCGAGTTCATCATGGCCCTGGTGGGACCGCTGACCAGCATCGTGTTGGGAGTCTGCTTCGGGGCGATGTGGCTGACGGCGAGCGGGGTCAATGAGCCATTAGCCGCCCTGGGGATGTACCTCGGTGGGATCAATGTCTGGCTCGGGCTCTTCAACCTCATCCCCGGTTTTCCCCTTGATGGTGGCAGGGTGTTGCGTTCCATTCTCTGGCAGGCCACTGGAAATCTGCAGAGGGCGACTCGCTGGGCCTCGTTGGTCGGCCAGGCGGTCGCCTATCTCTTCATCCTGGCCGGAATATGGCGCATCTTCACCGGCGACTGGGTGGGCGGCCTTTGGATCGCGTTCATCGGCTGGTTCCTGGACAACGCGGCCAGCAGCAGCTACCGCCAGTTGACCGTGAGGAACCTCCTGGCTGGTCACAAGGTCAGAGAGGCCATGAGTCGCGATTGTATGGAGGTGAGCCCCGATTTGACCCTGGAGAGCATCGTCAACGAGCACGTGCTGCCCACGGGTACTCGCTGCTTTCCTGTGGTCGAGGGTGGTGTGGTGCGTGGGCTCCTTACTTTGCACAACATCAAAGGCGTCTCCCAGGACCGCTGGGCGTCTACCACGGTCCGGCAGGTGATGACCCCGGCGGATGGGCTGAAGAAGGTCGGTCCTGAGGAAGAGCTGTGGGCGGCCATGCAGAACATGACCGAAGATGGTGTCAACCAGTTGCCTGTGATGGATGATGGGCACCTGCTGGGCATGTTGGGTCGCGACAACATCGTCTCCTTCATCAGGGTTAGAGGCGAGTTGGGCATCTAGTCTCAGCCCAACGCAGCCTCTTTCATCGCGGCACGAGAGGGCCAGCATGGCGGAGCTGTCCAGGGAGCTCATGGAACTGATCAATGGTGTTCCTCTCTGTTACCTGGCCACCGCGAGTAGGGACGGTGTCCCCGATGTAGCGCCCGTGGCCACGGCGGTCGCTGTGGACGCCAACACCATCGTTATGGCCGTGACCGCCCAAGGAAAGAGCGCATCCAACATCCGCGAGAATCCCAGCGCTGCCCTCGTCGTGCACTCAACCCCTTTAGCTGGGACACTGGCTTCGATGGCCAGCATATCTCAAGTCTTGGGAGCACAGGTCAAGGGCACGGCGGCCATCCTCACTTCAGGTGACGCCCATGAACAGGCGAGGAGAAGGACTGTCGAGTCTCTGGGTCCAGAGGCGCGAGATACCTTCGACGCGACCGTCGTCCTCAGGGTTGACGAGGTCTTTTCTCTAGTCCCGGGGTCCCGAGACGGGAGCCCGACTGACTAGGTGACTGTGGCACCCATCACCTGCATGCCCATCGCTTCCCCAGACGATCAGCATGGGTCACGTGGGGGCACGTTTCTGGTACATCACTGCTCCGGCGAGAAGTGGAGGAACAGGGTGTGTCACCGCAATGCTGGCTGGTCGTTCACTTCGCTGACACGGGCGCCTGCGGGCGATGGTGGGACAGCCAGCAGTGGAGCCATGGCGAGAGGTGCAATGGTAAGTGGACGAATGTGAGAGCGGGAGCGGGTCCGGCTTCTCAAGCTTCGCTGAGGCTGTCACTGCCCTCTTCGAGGCCGTGAAGGGGGCCAGGAGTGCGTTGATCCTGACCCATGACGACCCTGACCCGGATTCCATGGCCAGCGCTTTGGCCTTGGCCTACCTTCTCGACCAGCATCAGGGCCTGGCGGCGACTTTGGCGCACGGTGGCATCATCGGACGCGCCGAGAATAAGGCTATGGTGCGTCTCCTATCCATTGAGCTTTACCCTCTCCACGAGTTGGATCTGGCGCAGTACGATGCGGTCGCCCTGGTGGATGGCCAGGCCGGGGCCGGGAACGTTGGCCTGCCGTCCCAGCTCACCCCTACTGTGATCATTGACCATCATTCTGACGTCAGCTTAGATCTGGCGGGGGTGCCGTTCGTTGACATCCGAGGAGCGTGCGGAGCGACCTCCACTATCTTGACCGGCTATCTGAGGGCCGCGGGCGTGACCCCTGATCGACGCACCGCCACGGCCCTGTTTTACGGGATCAAGGCGGACACCATGGGTCTGGCCCGGGCTGCCGGAGAGGCCGATGTGGATGCCTACCTCTACCTGCTTCCCCTTTCCGACACCAGGATTCTGGCGCAGATCGAGCACGCTCAGGTCCCCTTGGCTTATTTCGAGGCCTTTGAACGCGCCCTTGAGCGCACCCTCATTTACGACGATGTGGTGGTCTGCAACCTCGGCTCGATGGATTGGCCTGATCTGGCGGCTGAGATGGCCGATTTCTTGTTGCGCTGGGAGGGTGCTCGCTGGATCATCTGTATGGGTCTCTACGAGGATGAAGTGGTAATCTCGGTACGCACCAATGATCTGGAAGCAAACGCGGGGGAGGTGGTGCGAGCCGTGGTCGATGGCCTGGGCACGGGAGGTGGGCACGGGCTTCTGGCCGGTGGCAGAGTGCCCCTCGACGCCAGATCTCCACAAGACGTGGTGCGTACGCTACGGCGCCGGTTCCTCAGACAATTGGCAAAAGAGGGACGTGAGGGCAAGAAGCTGGTGTAGGGTCTGTACGGCGGGCAGTCTCCTCTCAGCTATGACAGATCCCTCGGCTTAGTCTGTCTCTCCTGGTCTAGATCCCCTTTTGCTGCCTCGACAGTCGCGCCTTCTGCCTCTCATGGCCTCTGGCGATACGCTGCCTCTCATCCTCTGACTCCGCGATGAGAGGTGGCACCTCACGGGGTTGGCCGTCGCCATCCAATGCCACGTACACCAGGTACGCGGTGTTGGTATGAGTCTTGTCGCCAGTGAGAGGATCCTCAGCCTCCACCAGCACCTCTACCTCCATTGATGTGCGGCCGACATAGCTGAGTGCTGCGGTGAGCGTGACCAGGTTGCCGACGTAGATGGGCGACAGGAAGGTCATGGAATCCACGGCTACGGTAACCACGATGCTGCGGCTGTGTCTGGTGGCCACGATGGCGCCGGCGTCGTCCACCAGTTTCATGATCACGCCACCGTGGACATTGCCGTAGACATTGGCATCGGTGGGCAGCATCACCTGGCTGATGGTGACTTGAGAGTCGCTGATCCGCTTCCCTTGTTCCGTCATTGACTGCCTCCACTAGTCTATTATACCACAGCGAGAATGCCTGGTGGCGCAACCTCAACGCCCAGAGGTGATTACCTGGGGCCGAGTTCATAGTTTCTTCATCGATCGACAACCGGTAACACACAATTCGCCGGTAGAATGAGAGTGGAATAGGAATTGGAGGTGCACATGTTCAGTAAGTCCAAGCTCAACTTCGTCGTGGATGCGATGATACTGGTAGCTTTCCTCGCAGTCGCAGTCTCGGGTATCGTATTGCTCACCATGCCGCACGGAGGATTCCAGGGTGGCCGTAACCCCAACTTCGGACAGACGGTGCTGCTGCTGAGTCGCGACGGCTGGAACGATGTCCACGTCTGGGGCAGTCTGGCTATGATTGCCGGGATCGTGGTCCACCTGGCTCTCCACTGGAGGTGGATTGTCTGCATGGCGAAGAGGTTCATTGCTACTGGAGAGCGCGGTGCCGCACTGGGTAGGGTGCAGCCGGTGCCAGTCGTGGTCACCGACCTAGACAACTGAGAGGCGCGCCCGTCCTCTCCGCGACGGTGCATACTCGCGCAACCAGCCCCGAACTCAGGTTCGGGGCTTCTCTTGTATCCTGGGCGGCGGCAGGCGCCCCTGGCCCGAGGGACTGCCTTGGTGCCCGCAGGCTGGAAAGTCGGCCCTGAAGCGCGTCGCGCTGCGAATCGTTGTGCTGAGCAACTCCGGGTGGTATAATTCTGTTGTGGCTGAACTTGTGTGAAGCAGGTTCCAGGACTTGGTAGGAGTGTATGAAAGGACCGTTGCTGATCGTATCGCTTATGGTGCTTTTGGGCACTGCGCTGGCCGCCTGCGGCGGTGGGACGCAGTCTGAGAGTTCACCTACCCAGGCACCGCTGCCTTCCAGTTCCGCAACGGGGAGTGAGACACCTACGCCCAGCGCTTCGTCGCCGACGCTGGTGCCGTCGCCGACTGCCACCCTCACACCCACGCCAAGCCCCACGCCGGTGCCGACGCCGCTGCCCGTGCCAGAGGGGGTGATCAGCATCATGCTCCTGGGCGGGGATAGACTTCCGGGCCAGGTGGGTTGGCGTACCGACACCATGATCTATGTGCGTATAGACCCTCAGCGCAAGATCGTAGGGATGTTGTCCATCCCACGCGATTTGTGGGTCTACGTCCCTGGGTATGGCTATGACCGGCTCAACACAGCGGACTACACGGGAGAGAGTCAGGGCTATCGCGGCGGAGGCCCTGCTTTGCTCAACGAGACGCTGCTCTACAACCTGGGCATACGGTTCGACCACTACGTCCGAGTCAACTTCGAAGGCTTCCAGCGTATCATAGACATCCTAGGGGGAATCGACGTAGATGTCGAATGTGCAGTGGAGCTATGGGGAGCTGATCCTGACAACCCAGGTGGGTGGAAGAAGATCGGCTACGTCCCGGCTGGGATGCAGCACCTGGACGGGCTGACCGCGCTGAGGTACGCCCAGTGTCGGTACAACACGCCGGTGTTCGATCGGGACCGACGCCAGCAGAAGGTGTTGTTCGCCGTGCGTGACAGGTTGATGGAACTGGGCATCCCCGGTCTTCTTCCTCGCGCGCTTGAGTTGCTGGTCACGATGAGGGACATGGTCCAGACCGATCTCAGTCCCACGGGGATTACGAGCTTGGCACAACTGGTGCCGGAGGTCCCGCCCTCGAATGTGAACAGGGCCAACATTGACCTCAGCATGGCGTCCCAGTGGACGACGCCTGAGGGGGCCTGGGTGATGCTCCCCGATCGCGAGAAGATCGCCCCGGTCATCATGGGCATGCTCGATCCTCCATCGGAGGAGGTCAGCTTGCTGACGGAGGAAGGTGCCAGGATCTTAGTGTGGAATGGCACGCCCAGGGAGGGCTGGGCGCGGCAGGTAGCAGACCGTCTGGAATTGCGAGGGTTTCAGATCATGGAGTTCGCCCCCGCTGACAGGACTGACTATGCCGAGACGCTGATCATCAGCTACGCTGACAAACCTTACACTGTGCAGAATCTGCAGGCGTACCTGGAAGTCAAGGACGAAAACGTGCGGCGTGAGCCCGGTGCCTCTAGCGAGATGGACGTGCTCGTCATCTTGGGGGATGACTTCCATACGATCTGTCCTGAGTGAAAACCCTCCGTGAGTCTTCAATCCCCACCAAGGTGTTGGCCAAGGCCGTCGAGGCACCGTACACCTGCTAAGGGAGGCTGGAGGGCCTCCCCTATGTGAGGCGAGCAGCCAGTACTGGAGCCCTGTGTGAAGAAGAAGTGGTTTGCCCTCTTTCTGACCGGCTGGCTGTGCTTGGCTGCCCAGGTGACTCACGTTCCCACTGCAGCGGGGTCCGGCACACTCCTTGGTTGGGTACCTGCTGCCGAGGAGGATGTTCCTCCCAGGGCCCCCGTGGGCGCCATGCAGATGGGCTTTTTTCCCTCCTCTTCACCGATCGAGCCCGGGGTTTTCCACGTCATGCTGCTGGGAACCGATCGCCGTGGCCCGGAAAAAGGTTGGCGCACGGATACCATGATCCTCGTCTCGATCGATCCCGCAGAGCAGATTGTGAGTATGGTTTCCATACCCAGAGACCTCTATGTCGATATTCCGGGCCACGGCAAGACCCGCATCAACATGGCCGACAACTTCGGGGAAGCAGAGCACTATCCCGGCGGTGGGCCTGCCTTGCTGAGAAGAATGCTGGAAGAGAACGTAGGCTTGACCTTTGACCGCTACATACGCATCGACTTCGAGGGCTTCGCGGAGATGATCGATTTGCTAGGCGGCATCGACGTGGACGTGCGCTGCCCGACGGAGCTGCGGGTTCCGATCATGAAGTCCCCGGGCGAGTATCTGCTGTGGCGCAGTTTTCCCACCAGTATGCAACATATGGATGGCGAACTGGCCCTGATGTACTCGCGCTGCCGCGCCCACACACCCGTTTTCGACCGCGATCGAAGACAGAGGGAAGTACTTCTGGCCATCCGTAATCGGGTGCTGGAATTGGGCCTCCCCCGACTCCTGCCGAAGCTATTCCAGCTGTTAGACACCATGAAGCTGCACGTGCAGACGGACCTGGAACCAGCCGAGATAGTGGCTTTGGCACAACTGATGATGGTGGGTTCCCCATATCACGTCAACCAGAGCGTGATAGACCTGTCTGCGGCGCCTCAGTGGCCCACCGCCGACGGGGCGTGGGTGATGCGTCCGGACAGGCGCCTTGTCAAGGAGTTGATGTCGGGGCGCATGGAGCCGCCCTCCTGGGAGGAGCAGACGCTGGCCGCCGAGGGTGTGCGGATCGCCGTGGACAACGGGACCGCCGTGGAGGGGTTCGCTGCTCAGATCGCCGACCGTCTGAGATCGGGCGGCTACGATGTGGTAGAAGTGGGCAAGGCTGACATACTGGACCATGGAGAGACCATCATCGTTAGCTACGTGGAAGCGAGCTTCACGCTGGAACGATTGCGACAGTATCTTGGCGTGGGCGAGGACCATGTCCGCTACGAACCTGATTGGCTGAGCGATGTGGCCATCAGGGTCGTTGTGGGCCGCGATGCGCAATGGTCGTGTCCATAGGACAAGGAGGAGGGCGCATGAGATCGCGGGACTGGCGGGAGAGGTGTGGAGGGAAGCTGACGACAGCACGAGAGGCCCTGAGACTCGTCAGGCGGGGCTGCTCCGTGTTCATTGGCTCTGGGGCCGCGGTCCCGCAGCTTCTGGTGACCGAGCTTTCTAAGATGTCGGCAGATCTGGCAAATGTCAGATTGATCCACGGTCTGACCCTAGCGTTGACCCCCAACACCGAGTCTGAGTTCGGTGACCTATTCCGCCACGATGCTTTGTTCATCGGAGAGGGGGTGAGAGACGCGGTCTGCCAGGGTCGCGCTGACTATACTCCCGTTTTCCTCTCAGAGGTTCCGGGCCTGTTCGCCTCCAAGAGCATCTATCTCGACGTCGCCCTGATACAAGTTTCTCCTCCCGACGAGCGTGGTCTGTGCAGCTACGGAGTCTCGGTCGATGTGGTCAAGGCCGCCGCCGAGAACGCTCGTCACGTCATCGTCGAGGTAAACCCCCGCATGCCCAGGACCTTGGGTGACAGCTTCATTCACGTGGATCAGATAGCTGCCATGGTGGAGAACGACACTCCCCTTCCGGAACTGCACTTTCCGCCACCTGATGAAGTGTCGCTCAAGATCGGCAGGAATGTGGCCAGCCTGGTAGACGATGGGGCCACGATCCAGATGGGCATCAGCAAGATCGCCCGGTCGATCGCTCCTTGCCTGGAGAAGAAGAAAGACCTGGGAGTGCATACGGAACTCGTGTCAGATTGGATCGTCGACCTCATGGAGAGGGGGGTTGTGACGAACGCTCGCAAGACGTTGGATCGGAAGAAGGTGGTCACGAGCTTCTGTCTGGGCACGAGACGCCTGTACGATTTCGTGGACGACAACAGTGACTTCGAGTTTCGTCCCTGCGACTACACAAACGACCCGTCGATCATCAGTCAGCAGGATAACATGGTCGCCATCAACTCGGCGCTGGAGATAGATCTCACGGGCCAGGTATGCTCGGATTCGCTGGGGCAGGTATTCTACAGCGGGCTGGGGGGGCAAGTGGACTTCATCAGGGGGGCGGCCAGGGCCAAGGACGGCAAGCCCATCATTGCCCTACCATCCACGGCGGCAGGGGGCGTCATGTCCCGCATCGTACCGAGCCTGTCCAAAGGGGCCGGTGTGATGATCACCAGGGGGGATGCGTACTATGTGGTAACCGAGTATGGCATTGCCTTCCTCCATGGGAAGAATGTCCGCGAGCGCGTGCTGGCTCTGATAAGCATAGCCCACCCCAGGTTCAGGGAGCAGCTGCTGGAGGAGGCCAAGTCGAATCTGTACATCTACGGAGACCAATTGATTCCCGTGGGCATCTACCCGTCAGATCTGGAGACGACCTCCATTTTCAGGGGAGAGGTGGTCTTCTTCAGGCCGATCAAGGCCACCGATGAGTGCATGATGCAGGATTTCTTCTATAGCTTGTCGGATCGCAGCATCTACCAAAGGTACTTCACGCCGCTGCGTGCCATGCCCCATCACACAGTTCAGGTTATGACCACCATCGACTACGATCAGGAGATGGCCATTGTTGGCCTGGTGCGCAGGGAGGGCCGGGAGCGCATCATCGCCGTGGGGAGATACGGCCTCTTGAGGGACTCTTCGGACTTGGCCGAGATAGCTTTCACGGTGCGTGACGACTGGCAGAACATAGGTATCGGTACCTTCCTGCTGAACTACCTGGCCGAGATCGGTGCTGGACGTGGCGTGAAGGAGTTCACCGCCGAGATCCTCGAAAACAACGGTCCCATGCTCGCCATTCTCAACAGGGCTCACCGGCCCGTGCAGTGTGTGCATGACGATGGAGTCTACATCGCCACCATGAAGCTGGAGGAGCATGGCTAGGATCTTGATAGTTGACGATGATCCCGATTTCGTGCGCTCCACCAGGCGGGTTCTACAGCCGCACGGGTATCAGGTTAGTGCGGAGTCAGACAGCAATGAGGCGCTGGTCCTCATGGAGCGTTCCAGGCCAGACCTGCTGTTGCTAGACGGCGCGATGAAGTACGGCACCGACAGTGTGGATCTGATGGAGTGCATGTCCCGCAGCAAGCACTTGAGGGACATCCCGGTAGTGTTGATCACCTCGATGCCCGCGATGAGTGGCGCCCTCGACGAGCGCGCTGAGCACTTGCCCTGGCTGTCGAAGCCTGTGGAGCCCGACACGCTCCTGGAGGTTGCCGCGGAACACACGACGAGGACTGCTTTTGTCTACTCGCCCCGCTATGCCCAATATGACTACGGTCGAGACCATCCGCTAGAGCCTCGCAGGCCTTTGGAGGCTGTGGAACTGTGTCGCAAATATGGTCTGCTGGACAAGCCCTGGATTGACGTCTGCGAGCCGCAGCCGGCCAAAGTTGAGGAAATGGCAGCGTTCCACGATTGGGACTACCTCGCTGCTTTGCAGGAGGCCAACGATGGTCTCTTGAAGGAGAGGATGGTCGAGTTCGGGTTGGGCACGGTGGACTGCCCGGTCTTTCCCGGCGTGTATGACTACTCCGCTCTGGTCACAGGCGGTACGGTGCTGGCGGCGAGTCTTGTCGAGGAGAGCAGATACGATCTGTCCTTCAACCTGGCGGGGGGCTTTCACCATGCTCAGCATCGGAACGCAGAAGGCTTCTGCTATGTCAACGATGTTGTGATCGCCATGCACGCCCTCGTGCGGAAGGGGCATCGCCTGGCCTACGTTGACCTAGATGCTCACCATGGAGACGGGGTACAATCCGCCTTCTATGAGCACGACCGCGTTCTCACCATTTCCTTGCACGAGAGCGGGGAGACGCTGTTCCCGTGGTCGGGCTTCGAGACCGAAATCGGCATGGGGGAGGGCAGGGGGTACAACATCAACGTCCCTCTCCCCCCACAGACAGACGACGAGATCTTCCTGCTGGCCTTCAACGAGGTCGTCCCCTCAGCTATCTCCGCCTTCGATCCTGACATCGTTTTCGCACTCATCGGGGCGGACGGGTTGCTCGCCGATCCCCTCTCACACCTGAGCCTGACTAACAGCTCCTGCGCGGAGGCTGTAAAGGTCATCGAGGCCCTTTCCCCGAAGTGTGTCGTCCTTGGAGGTGGCGGGTACCAAATGAATAGTGTCACCCGCGCCTGGTGCCTGGCCTGGGCGGTGATGAACGGCATCGAGCCTGAGAACGAATACGTGGGGGCGATTGGCGGCATGATGCTCGGTACCGAGTATCTGGAGGGCGGCGGTCTCCGCGATCGGCATGCTTATACGACGGGGCCTCTCAAGGAGGAGATCCGCAAAGAGGTGCTGAGGGTGACGGACTACATCAAAGGGACCGTCTTTCCGCTCATCAGATCTGGTTGATGATGTTTGCTCTTCGGCTAGTGTGATAAGAAAGGGCCACCGCGAGTCGCGCGGTGGCCCTTACCGTTTTCACGACTATGATCGTTGCCGAATCGGACAACGAGCTGATCGACCAGCAGAGATCTCCGGTAGCTGACTCGTCAGCAGGGTACTGGAGACGAGCGGTCACTGCTCAACAATGCCTGTATGGCGCGTGCTATGTGCGACTGCGTGTTTCTACGGTCGAGGCCCGGGATCCATCCACCTGCGCCGGGTGGGATCTAGCTTGTTTTCCAGATGGGCAGGACGGTTCTGCCGTTTGCCTCATTCAGTACTTCCGCCAGGCCCAGGTAGACGGCGCTCAGACCGCAGATGATGCCTTCGTAGCCGGTCAGGGTCGCGATCAACGCGTTTCCGGTTAGCTCTCTCGCCGTCAGAAGGAAGAAGAGAATCGCCAGGCTCACAAAAACCGTCTGTAGTATGCGGTTTGTCTTCAGAGTTCCGAAGAACATCACCAGCGTGAACACCCCCCAGATGAAGAAATACGCGGCCATTGATGCCGGGGAGGGGGCAGCTACGCCCAGACTGGTTTTGGGCAAGAGGAGCAAGACCACCAGAGACCACCAGAAGAGGCCGTAAGAGGTGAAGGCTACGGTGCCGAAGGTGTTGCCTTTCCTGAACTCCATCGAGCCAACAATGATTTGAGCAATACCTCCATAGGTTAGTCCCATGGCCAGAATCATGCTGTCCAGAGGGTAGTATCCAGCATTGTGCAGATTCAGAAGCACGGTTGTCATGCCAAAGGCCAGGAGACCTAGAGGTGCTGGGTTTGATAGTTTGTCATTCATGTTTCCTCCGTTTTTGCTTCACCGAGTGTGATTTCCTTCACTAAGCAGAAAGAGGAGTAGTCCTTTCTCGACTTGCTGATGGACTACTCCCTACCGTCCGCAACTATCCCGTAGACTGACGGGTTGTGATCGCGGCATAACAGTTAGGAGCAAGTACCAGACGGCACAACCGACGGGCCGGCGGCCTCACCGCGTGGCGTCCGACCACATCCGCGAGTTGGCGTAGTTACCCACGGCCATTCACTTGTGCTGAATGGTTGCTGGGCTGCCCTGTCATCTTTCACCGACTCTTTGGCAACGCTCACAGCACCAACTCTTGGTTGCCCACATTCCACACGAGTGGATTGCGATGCGAGAGGCAGACCAGACAAACTGACCTATTCCGGCAGCAGAAAGTGGCTCACCTCCTTCCCACCTCATCACGCCCTGAACGTGATGACACCCCGGTCAGGCGCCTGCCACCATGACCGACAGAGGTCACTTCAGTGGCGATAGCGAAGACCCGTCTCCCAGCGACTTGACCGCAGTGAAGTCGGCACTACCCTTAGCTGTGACCATAGCAGAGCCCCAGGCCGTAGCGCCGTCGCCACATACGAAGGCCGCCGGACGACTCTCGCTTGCCGCCACCCAGACGCAACGGGTACCGGGTGTAGTCTACCACAATGGGCTCCGCCTTTGAAGAGAAAAACTGCCCGTTCTTGCACTGGGATAAAGGCGTATCATGCCTATTGCCCTTTGGGCGATTATGCCGAGCCTCCCTGCTCTCAAGATAGGTGATTCTACCTACTGCCTGATAGGCATGTTGGCGGAATGACGACCTGCCCTCGGGGTGGCAACTTGACAAAGCCCTCAGATTGCGCTAGAGTCCCCCAAAATTGCCCTACCGGTTGGCCCTGTTCAGGGCGGTGCGACCCGGACCGGAGGGCGAGGTGGGGGACCGGTCAAACGCGTGATGTTCGATGGTCCATCGTGGGTGCCTCAGGGTTCGGATACGGATCTCTCTGCGAAGCGGCTTGCAGTAGTTCCGAACTTCAGGGGATGGCCAGGCCGGGCTTGGCAGACCGCACCTTAACTCCAGGAAGACGGGTTTGGACATTCGACGAGGAGTGACATGTCAGGCAACGTGGATGGTGTGTTGGCGGAGGCGCTGGAGAGCCTGTGGTTGCTGCGGCAACTGTCCCGAGCAGAGTATGCACAGGGTTCGGCGGAGGCTGCTGGCGACCAGCGCGCGGATGGAAGCCCGAGACTTGGTGAGACTAAGAACCTTGGGATGCCTGGAGACCAGAGCACGGGGAGCCGAAAAGGGCCGCAGAAGTCCTTTCCTGGGCACATCCCTCGAGATCGAACCGTGCGCCTCAATCTTGATCTTACTACAGGCAGTGTTGACAAGTGTTTCCGACTCGACTATAGTACCGCAACTCCGCCGTAGACCGGGGCGGAACTTGGATAGAAGAAACCTACGGAGGCGCTTCGAGCCTCAGTTTCTATTAACGTCCGCAGCTCATAATCTCAAGGGAGGTGAATCGAGATCATGCACAGTATTACCCGAAGACAGTTCCTGAAGGGCTCAGGGGCCACCGCCGGTGCCGTTCTCCTTCCGCCGGCGATGCCTGGGCGTCAGGAGGTGCCGACCTTCCCGCTGCACAAGAGGGTTGGCGAATCGCGTACCATCTGCCCCTACTGCTCCTGTGGGTGCGGCTTGTTGATCGCCACGGACAGCTCGGGGCACATACTCAATTCGGAAGGAGATCCAGATCACCCCAACAACCGCGGTGCGCTCGACCCCAAATCCATCGCGGTGCGCCAGTTGTCCACCAGCCCTCACCGGCAAAGCAAGGTGTTGCACCGTGCTCCGGGAGCCTCAGCATGGGAGGAGATGACCTGGGAGCAGGCCATTCCCCTCGTGGCACGCAAGATCAAGGACACACGCGATGCCACCTTCCAGACCACCGATGAGAACGGCGTGACGGTCAACCGCACGACCGGTCTGGCCTTCCTCGGTGGGGCAGCTAACAACGACGAGGACTGCTATATTGCAACCAAACTGGCTCGCGCCCTGGGCGTGGTCTATCTCGAGCACCAGGCGCGTATATGACACTCCGCGACGGTGGCCGGTCTCGGCCCCACGTACGGTCGCGGAGCGATGACCAACCAATGGAGAGACCTCAAGAACGCGGATGCTATTCTGGTCTGCGGGGCGAACCCCGCAGAGAACCATCCGGCCTCCATGGCGCACATCAATAAGGCCCGTGACGAGCGAGGCGCCAAGTTGATCGTGGTAGATCCGCGCTTCACCCGCACCGCCTCCACAGCCGACATGTACGCGCCCATCAGAAGCGGTAGCGACATCGCCTTCTGGGGCGGGCTGATGAGCTACATCATCGAGAACCACCTCTACCACGAGGAGTATGTGGCGAAGTACACCGATGCCCCCTTCCTGGTCAACGAGGGGTTCCAGAGTCCAGCCGAGCTGGACGGTTACTTCACCGGTTTCGACTCGGAGAAGCAGAGCTACAATCAGGAGACCTGGGTCTATCAAAAGGATGACGAGGGGAGCATCCTGCGCGATGAGACCCTGCAAGACCCCAGGTGCGTGTTCCAGTTGCTCAAGGCGCACTACGCGCGGTACACGGTGGACATGGTGCAGAAGGTCTGCGGCATGCCCAAGGACAAGTTCCTGGAGGTGGCCCAGGCCTTTGCCGCGACTGGCGCGCCGGACAAGACGGGCACCATTCTCTACGCCATGGGACAGACGCAGCACACCGTCGGTACTCAGAATGTGCGTGCCATCGCCATGGTGCAGTTGCTGCTGGGCAACACGGGTCGTCCGGGGGGCGGCGTGAACGCCCTGCGCGGTGAATCCAACGTTCAGGGCTCCACCGACATGGCCGTCCTATTCGATAGCATCCCGGCGTACATGGCCATACCCAATGCGACCAAGCACAAGGATCTGGCCGAGTATCTGGAGAAAGAGACGCCGACGGGTGGCTACTGGGTGAACAAGCCCAAGTTCCTCATCAGCCTGTTGAAGGCCTGGTGGGGAGAGAACGCTACTGGGCGGAACGATTTCTGCTTTGACTATCTGCCCAAGGTCAGCGGCGGTATCAACAGCTACGCCTGGATCGCGCTGTTCCACGCCATCAACGATGGCACCATCAAGGGGCTGTGGATCATGGGCCAGAACCCCGCTGTCGGTGGTCCAAACGCCCGGTTCGAGAAGCAGGCCCTGGAGAAGCTCGAGTGGATGGTGATCCAGGAGATCGCGCCCACGGCGACCACGGACTTCTGGCGCGCACCTGATGTGGACCCGGCGTCGATCCCGACCGAGGTCTTCTTGTTGCCTGCGGCGGATGCTATGGAGAAGGAAGGGACCATCGTGACCAGCGGTCGCCTCATCCAGTATCGACCCAAGGTGGCGGAGGCTCGCGGAGACGCCTGGGGCGACATCGAGATCATGGACATGATCTACCAGGAACTCAGCAGGCTCTATGAGGCTGAGGGAGGCGCGCTACCCGAGGCGCTCTTTGAGTTGAACTGGTCTCACGGCTCCGATTTTGACAAGATCTGCCAGGAGATCAATGGCTACTACACCCAGGACGTCAGCGACGAGGACGGTAACGTCGTGGGCAAAGCTGGCGACATGGTCGTCAACTTCAGCAAGCTGAGGGACGACGGGTCTACCGTCTGTGGCTGCTGGGTATTCTCGGGCTACTGGTATCCGGCCGATGATGGCGACGGAAACGTGCTGACCGCCTGCAAGCGGCACGGTCAGAAGGACCCGGGTGGCCTGGCTATGTACCCGTATTGGGCGTTCTCTTGGCCCGTGAACCGCCGCATTATCTACAACCGTTGCTCGGCGGACCCCGAGGGCAAGCCCTGGTCGGAGGATAAGGCCTTCATCTGGTGGGACGAAGCTGAGGGCAAGTGGACTGGTTACGATGTGCCGGACTTCGTGGCCACCAAGGGGCCCAGCGACCCGGGCTTCGCCGATCCCTACATCATGCAGGTTGAGGGGAAGGGCAAGCTCTTTGCTGCCAGGAACGAGGGGCCGTTCCCAGAGCACTATGAGCCACTGGAGTCTCCGGTGACAAACCTGCTGTCCTCGGTGCAATTCAACCCGGTGGTGAAGCGGTGGGACGTGCAAAGCGGCGAGGAGGTGGGCGACAATGTCGGGACCGCCGAAGAGTTCCCCATCGTCTGCAGCACCTACCGGGTGTGCGAGCACTGGCAGGCTGGCGGGATGTCTGTGTGGCTGCCCTGGCTGGTGGAGGCTCAGCCTGAGCCGTTCCTGGAGATGAGCGTAGAACTGGCCCGGGAGAAGGGCGTCTCCAACGGCGACCGCGTCGTGGTGAGCTCGGCTCGCGGCGAAGTGGAGATGGTGGCTATTGTCACCCCTCGGTTCAAGCCCTTCTCCTTGAATGGCCAGGTGGTGCATGAGGTGGGCATGCCCTGGCACTTCAGCTGGCAGGGTTTGGCCAAGGGGGCCACTGCCAACTTCCTGACGCCGCATGTGGGCGACGGCAACACTGGGATCCCAGAGTACAAGGCGTTCCTGGTGGACGTTAGAAAGGCGGTGTGACGATGGCGGACGCGATGCTCATAGACGAATCCAGGTGTATGGGATGCCGTGGGTGCCAGGTGGCCTGCAAGCAGTGGAACGATAATCCGGCGGAGGATACCCATAACTGGGGTACGTACGAGAACCCGCCTGAGCTGTCAGGCATCACCTGGACCAGGATCAAGTTCACCGAGAAAGTGGAGGGCGACCAAGTCAGGTGGCTCTTCCTCAAGCAGGGCTGCATGCACTGTACGCAGGCCAGTTGTGAGGCGGTGTGCCCCACGGGGGCGGTAAGACATCAGGGTCAGTACGTTCTGGTGGACCAGGAATGGTGTATCGGCTGCGGCTACTGTGTCGCTGCCTGCCCCTTCGATGCTATCCACTCGGTTTTCGAGGCCCGAGACGGAGGAGAGGAGAAGGCCACCGCCAAGAAATGTACCTTCTGCGTCGATCGGACGACCAATGGGCTGCCGCCGGCTTGCGTGAAGACCTGTCCGGCGGGGGCTCTTCAGTGGGGCGACCGCAACGAGATGGTGGCCAAGGGCAAGGAGCGGGTCGCCGCTCTTCAAGCTGGCGGACGTGCCAGGGCCAACCTGTACGGGGAGCACGAACTCGGTGGCTTGCACCGCCTCTATGTGCTCACTGATGAGCCTTCTGCCTATGGGTTGCCGGCGGCACCACGATATGCAACGTCCACCGTGGGCGCCCAGTGGCTGAGCGGAATCCTTACCGCCGGCGTGCTGGCCGCGGTGCCGTTCTGGGTGCTGTTCAAGCGCCAGAGGGCGCAAGAGTCCAGAGAAGGAGGTGACTGACCATGGTGCTGACCTGGAAATGGGAGCTGGTGATCTATCTGTGGATAGCAGGAATCGCAGGAGGCGCATACTTCTCGGCTTTCATGATCAACACCATCACCCGCGGTAGGTATCCGCAACTGCCCAAGGTTGCCACGTTCGTGGGTGTGCCTCTCGTGCTGCTCGGTTCGCTGCTGCTAGTGGTGGATCTGGGCGAGCAGCTTCGTGCCTGGCACCTCTTCACGAGGTTCAGGCTGGGGTCGCCGATGTCGATGGGGAGCTGGATCCTGCTGCTCTATGCCTTACTGGGCCTGGTGATGATCGCACTGTGGTGGGCCAGGAGCTTCGAGCCGGGGGAGATAAGACTCACCGTGATTTCTGGACTTGCCAGCGTAATTCGTCCGGCCGCGGCCGCTGTGCGGGTCCTGGCTTGGATCGAGCTGGTGCTGGCGGTATTGCTGGTCACCTATACGGGAGTGCTGCTTAGCGCGACGAACCAACCGCTCTGGGGCGGGATCCTGTTGCTGCCGGCCTTGTTCGTGGCCTCGGCTGTCTCCACGGGGATGGCACTGCTGGTGCTCCTTCTCAGGACGGGATTCGGCTCGCTGGTGGACATGCTGTTTGGTGGGGAGGGCGAGTCTTTGCCCAGCGAGACCTTGCACAGCGTGGGCGTTTCAAGCCTCATCCTCGGCTTGGTGGAGTTGGTGGTGTTGATAGGCTACTTGCTTTGGCTGGCTTTCTTCTCCACCGCGGCCGGTGCCAGCGCGGTCGCTGTGCTACTCACAGGCTCCATGAGCCTTATCTTCTGGGGCGGGGTGGTGCTTGTGGGCTTGCTGATTCCGCTGATACTGGAGTTCGCTTCTCTGAAGGGGAGAGAGGCAGTTGTGGGTTCGATGCTGGCGTCAGCGTCCTTGGTGCTCCTGGGCGGGCTCTTCTTGAGGGCGGCCGTGCTGTTGGGCGGCCAGATGGTGTGATGGAATATCAGTTCCAGAGCCTGTGGCTGTCACTCTAGCGTAGCACGGATGATCGTCAGGCCAGAGACAAGGTTCTCTGGCCTGTCTTTTTCCCGCCACCAGTGAAGAACTCTCCACAGGTGGGCGCCCACGTCTACGCTGGTCATGCCATCAGTGTAGTGGATGAGGAGCAAGCACCGGAGCGCCTGCTGGAGGAGCTGATGGACACACACGCGGCGGAGGAGAGATTCCATGTACCGGAAGACTTGGCTTCTCTCTAGACACCTCTGGAGCGGTGTTGTATACTGGAGAATGCGGGCGATCGCCATTCAGGAAAGGACAAGCAGGTCATGAAGGCCCCCAGGAAAGACCAGGAACTACTGGCAGGACTGCGAGAACAGCGAGACAAGAATCCGGAATTATCCCAGGTGATTGACCTGCATACGGAGATTATCGCGGCACGCTCCGAGATTGAAGTTCAGCCGCCTGATACCGTTCCAGGCCAGCAAGAGGTCGGCAGACTGCTGGACGAGCGGGCGCCCATCCTTCGCCGCTACGAACTGGGATGGGATGTGCACGCCTTCACCGCTCTCGCCACGCGGGTTTGCGACATCGGAGCCCGCCACAGGCAGGAGCTGGCACCGCAGTTCGAGGAGGTCAGAGGTCTCCTGATCAGCGATCCGGAGCAAACTCTGAACGTCGTGACTCGCTATCTCAAGGAAGGCAAGGTGGACCTGCCAGCGGGGCCAAGCGAGACCCAGGGGCTGCTTTCGTTCGTTTTGATCCATTCCCTGCATCCGTTCTTGCATGCGTACGCTGCTGTCCTCACGCCCCTCATGAAAGACGAGCAATGGTATCAACGCTTGTGCCCGGTGTGCGGCGGGGAGCCTGACTTCGGATATCTCGAGAAGGAGGTGGGAGGGCTTCGCCTGCTCTGCTCCCGCTGCGACACTGTGTGGACCTACAAGCGGGGGGAGTGCGCCTTCTGCGGGAACAGCGAGAAGGAGACCTTCGCCTACTACCTCAGCGACGATGAGGTGTACCGCCTCTACCTGTGCGACAAGTGTAAGCGGTACCTCAAGGTCCTCGACGGAAGGCAGACCTCGCTCGAGCCCGCGTTGCCTGTGCAGCGCATCATCACTGTTGGCATGGATATCTCAGCGCGTCAAGAGGGGTACCGATAGGGACGAACGTTCCGTGGACGGCTGGGGCGGCATGAGGCTTCCCTCATGGGTACTCCCGTGGGGGATCCGGATGAACCTGTGGAAATCCAGCGCACCATTCATACTTGTGGCCCCTTTTCTGGGTGTGTAGATCTAGTCACGGGGGTGGGTCTGGACCTGAGTCGGTGCGTGGAGGCACAGGTGGCTGTGCTCGTGGAAACGGCCCTGGCTGAGTCGGCCGGGCGGGGCATCGAGTCACCTACGAGGAGCGCAGACGCAGCGGACGAAGCACGAGAGGCCTGCGGCAGGTGGAGGAGGCTGGGCGGAGATGGGGCGAGGGGCAAAAGATGTGTCTAGCGATACCAGCGCGAATTACTGCCGTCTTTGACCAGCAGGCCGACGTGGAAGTCGGCGGAGTGGTCCGCACCATCGGTCTGTGGCTGACTCCTGAGGCGAAGATTGGCGACTACGTTTACGTCCATGCTGGCTACGCCATCAGCATCGTGGATGAGGAGGAGGCAGAGGACAGTCTACGCCTTCTGCGGCAGTTGGCGGATTCCTACTCTGCGGATGAGCTATTCGATTCGACCGGCGACTTGCCGGCGCGAGGGGAACCGGGCCCGGGGCGGTGACGGAGGCTGAGCTCAAAGCTAGTATGCCCAAATGCCTGTCTGGCCACCCTGGCTGGCGGAGGCTCAGGGGGAGCCTTTGCTGGGAATAGGGCAAGGACTCTCTTTGGAGGGAAGGGTCTCCAACAGCCACCGGGCAACGGTCAGTTCCGCTGGGGGAAAGATCGAGATGGTGGCCATCGTCACCCCTGAGTTCAAGCCCTTCACCCTGAATGGCAAGACGGTGCACGAGGTGGAGGGCCTCAAGACGACGTAGAGGTAAGGATGACCACGTGCTCTGGTTCGAGCGGAACCAGGTCCTTCCACTCCTGGCACTGCTTCTTGGCGAGTTCTGGGCCCCATTTCTCCAGGACCCGTTCGCTGGAGCAGATGGAGTCCACAAATGCTCGATACCTCAGCGTTTTCCCCCCGCCGGCAGTGATGAAGTCCAGTGTCGCCATGGTGGCCAAGCACTTGGAGAAGCTGAGGCCGAAGGTCTCGGCGAGGGCCGGTTCGATCCGCGTTGCTATGGCAGTCTCTGCGTCCATCTGGT
>Ga0315274_10003651_pt1 | contig 22875 bp, 21 predicted proteins | sample YL17G02_20_MG_FD_203700 | JGI IMG/M metagenome (GOLD analysis project Ga0315274, IMG submission 203700) | Sediment microbial communities from Yellowstone Lake, YNP, Wyoming, USA - YL17G02_20 | ecosystem: Environmental > Aquatic > Freshwater > Lake > Sediment | place: USA: Wyoming | collected...
GTCACGCGAGCTGGGTTCAGACCGTCGTGAGACAGGTCGGTCTCTATCCGTCGTGGGCGTCCGGAGATTTGAGGGGGGCTCTCTCTAGTACGAGAGGATCGAGAGGGACAGACCTCTGGTGTGCCAGTTGTTCTGCCAAGAGCACCGCTGGGTAGCTATGTCTGGTTGGGATAAGCGCTGAAAGCATCTAAGTGCGAAGCTCGCCCCAAGATAATATCTCCCATCCTTCCCGCAAGGGAGGGAGTAAGACCGCAGGTAGACTACCTGCTTGATAGGCGGTAAGTGTAAGTCCCGTAAGGGATGCAGCTAAACCGTACTAATGGTCGAGGGCTTGACCTGCTTCAGAATTGATATTAGGAAAATAAAAAAATCTACGGTGGCTCCGGCTCCCGTAGATTTTTTGCTTTAGGGGGTGCCTCCGCCTTGTCATTCTCGCGAAAGCGGGAATCCAGTAACAGGGGAACGGGTCTGGATTTCCGTGTCAATCCCGGGAATGACAGTAGAGGTTGTAACCTAATCCCCTTATATCCCCTTCCCTTGGGAATTGGTGACCTGCTCGCTTGCCTTTGCTGAAGCTTTAGCGCAAGCAGGCGCTCGAATTGTTTCTCAAAAAAAAATATTATGCTGTCACCCCCATTCAGGGTCTTTTCTTTTTGTTTATTATGTGTTAGAATAGTTTCAGTTTCAAAAAGCCAATCTTAACAAATGAGCCGGTTTACCCAATCCGAGCTGACAAAAGCCTTCTGGTGGTTAGAGCGGGGTGGAACCACCCGTTCCCTTCCCGAACACGGAAGTGAAACGCCCCAGCGCAGACGATACTGAGGGGGCAACCCTTTGTGGAAAATATGCCACTGCCAGGAGGCTTTTTGACCTGTATCCGCAGTTGTTCTATAATTAAACAGGTGACAATAAACCAAGAGGCGATGCTCAGTGGCTAATCGATTTGAAAAATTCTCAGAACGTGCTCGCAGAGTTCTCACTCTAGCCCAGGAAGAGGCAGAGCACTTCAACCATAGCTATATCGGTACCGAGCATATTTTGCTAGGACTCGTCCGCGAGGAAGAGGGAGTAGCTGCCAAGGTCCTGGTAAACCTGAGTGCCAACCTGACTAAATTACGCTCCGCCGTAGAGTTCACTATGGCGCGTGGTGATAAACCCAGCGGCGGCGAAATCGGCCTTACTCCCAGAGCCAAAAGAGTTATTGAGCTGGCCATTGATGAGGCGCGCCAGCTCGGTCACAATTATATCGGCACCGAGCATCTACTTCTGGGGTTGCTGCGTGAGGGAGGAGGGGTAGCTGCTCAGATATTAGACAGCTTCGGTATAACCCAAGAACGAGTACGCACTGAAACATCTCGTGTCCTTAGCCAGGGCGCAACCCGACCCCGGCTTTCTCGCACGTCAAGTCGCACACCGACTTTGGACCAGGTAGGCGTTGACCTAACTGCAGCCGCCCGTGCGGGCAAGCTTGACCCGGTTATTGGGCGACAGAAGGAAATCGAGCGGGTAATTCAAATACTAAGCCGCCGCACGAAGAATAATCCAGCCCTTATCGGTGAGCCTGGAGTAGGCAAGACAGCGATTGTGGAAGGGTTAGCTCACCGCATTATTTCCAGCGATGTTCCTGAGACATTAGAGGAAAGAAGGCTCATAATGCTCGATATGGGAACGCTGGTTGCCGGCACAAAGTACAGGGGTGAGTTTGAAGAGCGGCTCAAGAAGATCATCGACGAGGTAAAATCTGCGGGGAATTGTATCCTCTTTGTTGACGAATTCCACACTATGGTTGGTGCTGGAGCAGCCGAGGGAGCGGTTGATGCTGCCAACATCCTCAAACCTTCGCTCGCACGAGGAGAGCTACAGTGCATAGGGGCTACCACCCTCGATGATTATCGCAAGTATGTGGAGCGAGACGCTGCCTTAGAACGCCGCTTCCAGCCTGTTCTTGTAGCCGAGCCCTCTGTTGACGAGACACTAGCGATACTACGTGGCGTTAAAGAGCGCTATGAAGAGCATCACAAGCTAAAGATAAGCGACGACGCATTAAAGTCAGCGGCAACCTTAGCCGCTAGATACATACCTGACCGTTTTCTGCCGGATAAGGCTATTGACCTCGTTGATGAGGCAGCATCAAGGGTAAGGATTAGACGCAGAAGTATTCCTGTTGCACTTAAGGAAGCGAAACAGGCAGTGGAAAGCCATCGGAGGGATAAGGATACTGCCCTGGCGGCACAGCAGTATGAGTATGCTGCTCAGCAGCGTGAGCGAGAGCTTGAGATGCAAGAAAAGGTGAAGAAGATAGAAGAGGAGTGGCAAGCTCAGCTAGAAGATATAGAGGTAACCGCTGAGGACATTGCGGAAGTGGTGGGCATGTGGACAGGGATTCCGGTGGTGCAGTTAGCCGCTGATGAAGCTACACGGCTACTTCAGATGGAGGAGGTAATACACCGCCGCATTGTTGGTCAGGATGAGGCAATTGTTAGCATTGCCAAAGCAGTCAGGCGGGCTAGAGCCGGACTCAAAGACCCGAGACATCCCATAGGCAACTTCATATTCCTCGGTCCTACGGGCGTCGGCAAGACAGAACTGGTCAGAGCCTTGGCTGAATTTATGTTTGGCAGTGAGGATAGCCTCATCAGGCTGGATATGTCTGAGTTTATGGAAAGGCATACCGTAGCCAGACTGGTTGGGGCGCCGCCGGGATATGTTGGCTATGATGAAGGCGGGCAACTTACTGAAGCAGTGAGGCGCAAGTCATATTGTGTCATACTCTTTGATGAAATCGAAAAGGCTCACCCCGATGTATTCAATATATTGCTCCAGATATTTGATGATGGTCATCTGACTGATGCCAGAGGTCGCCGGGTTGACTTCCGTAACAGCATTATCGTTATGACCAGCAATATAGGGGCAGAGGTAATAAGGAAAGGCAGCACCATCGGCTTTGCTGTTCATACTGATGAGGCCAAAAATAGGAAGGAGTCCTACGAGAGGATGAAGGAGAAGCTGCTTGGGGAATTAAAGAAGACCTTCCGTCCCGAGTTTCTCAACCGCATCGATGGGGTAGTTGTATTCCATGCGCTGACCAAGGAACACATTAGAAAAATTGTTGACCTGATGCTGTCTACAGTAACGAGGCAACTGGCAGAGAAGGAAATAAAGCTTGAGGTAACTGAGGCAGCTAAAGACTTCTTTGGGGAAAAAGGCTATGATGAAGTCTTTGGCGCTCGTCCGCTGCGCCGGGTGATTCAAGATATGGTAGAAAATAAACTTTCCGAGGCTATACTCCGAAACGAATTCAAGGTCTTTGTTAGAGTTTATATGGTTGAGGCTGAAGTGACTGAAATTACTTCAGCTATCATTGATGCGACGAAGGCAATGAATGGCGTTCTCAACATAGAGACGTCTGGAAATTTGCTGACTATTTACTGCTCTGAGGATTTGAAATCTCGTATAGAAGAGACAATTAAGGAAAATAATGGCGTCTCGGTTCATACAAGCATGCAGAGCTATATTTCCAAGGCTTTAGTCGATATGGCAGAGGGCGAGATTGTACTGAAAACACAAGAGGAGCTTGTACCTCGCCAAACAGCCGTAGGTACTGTTGCGGGTGGCGAAGAATCTTGACATGGTAAGGTATTAGAGCTAAACTAGTTCTTTGTGTAAAGGGCGGTAAAACTGAGTAGATGGGGCAACCGCTCTTTTTGTATGTAAAGGGTAGTTAAAGTCCGACGATATAGAAAGGAGAACTGAAGTTGGCACAGGAAGTTGTAGAAGTTCCAATAACTGGCAAGATTGTCAGCGTAGGTGTCAAGCCCGGAGATACGGTCAAAGAGGGTGACGTGCTTTGCACGCTGGAATCAATGAAGATGGAGAACCCGATAATATCTCCCGTAAGCGGTAAAATCGTCGAGGTGGGGGTTAGCGAGGGTAAAACAGTCAAGCCTGGTGAGAAAATAGCTGTTATTGAGTATTAAGTATATGGCGTGCTGAAGTAATCAGCGCTAGTGCGTTTGTAGTATCGGGCTGAGGCAACACTATTGCCTCAGCCCGATCTTTTTGGCTCGGGATTCTTGGGGGGTGACATCATGGTATTTTTTAGAGAAACAATTCGAGCGCCTGCTTGCGCTAAAGCTTCAGCAAAGGCAAGTGGTTAGCCTCAAGTATTTGTTTTTATAGTTATGTAAAGTAGTTATGTTAAGTTCATAAGAGTTTATAGAGTTTGTAGAGTTTTTGAGTGTGAAGTAATTTATTGGTATCTGCCTTGCATAAATGAGCAAAATCGAGTAAAGTCATTTTGTGGCAAAAACCGATAAGTCCGGCAGGACAGTTTTTGTGTGCCAGCAGTGCGGCAAGGAAAGCCTGAGATGGCTAGGACTTTGCCCCAACTGCCAGCAGTGGAACACTTTCGTTGAGACGGTGGTATCGGTGACGGCTCCAGCACGAGTCAGCACTGCGGAAAATCTGCTGACAGAGCTGTCGCAGGTTTCTATTGAGAAGGCAGACCGCTTTCCTATCGCCATGGCTGAGTTCAACCGGGTGCTGGGTGGGGGGCTGGTCTCCGGCTCTATGGTGCTTATCAGCGGTGACCCGGGCATCGGCAAATCCACGCTTTTGCTTCAGGTTTCAGCCCTGATTGCCCGCGATAAGGGCAAGGTGGTTTACGTTTCCGGCGAGGAGACCCAGCGGCAGATTAAGCTGAGGGCAGAGCGCCTTGGGTTAAGCGGTGAGAGGCTTTACCTTCTGGCGGAGACTGACCTGAATGTGATTTTGAGCCAGATTGAGCAGCTACAACCCAGCTTAGCAGTTATTGATTCTATTCAGACTGTTTACCTTCCAGAGCTTGAGACATCGCCGGGGAGCGTGGCTCAGGTGAGGGAGTGCACATTGAGACTGATGCAGTGGGCAAAGCCCAATTCCGTGCCCGTCTTTATCACCGGTCATGTAACCAAGGAAGGAGCGATTGCGGGGCCCAAAGTGCTGGAGCATATCGTTGATGTGGTGCTCTATCTCGAAGGGGAGTCCTTCAGCGCCTACCGACTGTTGCGCTGCGTGAAGAACCGCTTCGGCTCTACTAATGAAGTAGGGGTCTTTGAGATGAAGGAGCAGGGGATGGTGGAGGTGGATAATCCATCCAAGGCTTTCTTATCGCAGAGATGGGGAGAAGCCGTTGGCTCAGCCGTGGTGCCTACGCTCGAGGGCAGCCGACCATTGCTGGTTGAGATTCAGGCTCTGACCAATCCCACCGCCTTCGGCATGCCGCGGCGTACTGCAAATGGCGTTGATTTTGGGCGACTGTTGCTGATTATCGCTGTGCTGAGCAAACGGGCTGGCTTAAAGCTCGGCAATCAGGATATTATCGCCAATGTTGCCGGCGGCATCAGAATTGGCGAGCCTGCGGCTGATTTGGGCATTGCGCTGGCGATTGCATCCAGCTTCAAAGATATGGCAGTTGACCCGCAAATGGCAGTGGTGGGAGAGGTGGGGTTGAGCGGAGAACTAAGAGCGGTCTCCCAGCTAGACAGGCGGGTGGCTGAAGCAGCCAGACTGGGCTTCAAGCGCTGCCTGGTGCCTAAAGTCGGCAGCAGGATTTCAGGTCCCAAAGACATTCAGGTTATCCCCGTAAGCACCTTGCGGGAAGCAGCAAATGTGGCGCTGGTTAAAAGCAGGGCAAAAACCAGCGAGGATGCCCAGGATTCTCCGGGCTAAATACTGCACGTGGTGGATTTGGTCGCATTGGGGATAAGGCAGACGAAGCGCAAGGGTGTTTTGCCGTTATTGATAAGGCAGTGGTGCTCATTGGGCGCCAGAAAAACAACGCTGTCCTTGCCGATGGGCGTCTTCGTGCTATTATGAACGACAGTCCCTCTACCAGAAAGAATAAAAACCTCGTGCTCCCATTCATGGGAATGAGAGTGAGTGGAGACGCCGGGGTCAATCTGGAAGACACGCATGCAGAAATTGGGTGCGCCATCCGCTGCGGTGATAACCTCTCGCTTGAGCACACCGGGTAATTCCTGAACAGGCTTCACATCAAGGTATTTAATTACTTTCACAGATACCTCCTGATTAGGTTAATTATAGCATATTGGTTAAAGGTATAACCTTCCCCCTTAAGAGGCTGTCCAGAAATGCCGTCATCAAAGCCGTTCTGTCATTCCCACGAAAGCGGGAATCCAGCGTTGCCACCCCGCCTAGATTCCGTGTCAAGCACGGAATGACAATTCTTGGACACTCCTCATTATCAAATATGGTAGATATAAGGGGTTTTGCTTTATAATGCTAAATGTATTTGGGAGGAAGCCGAGAAGCGAAGCATATCAGGATTAAAAAACTTTGCTTTGCTTAGCTATAGGATATCGACTCATAATAACTATAAGTCGCAGCTGACAGCAGGTACTAGAGGTAAAAAGCTATGAAAAGTAGGATGGTTACTATTATAGCTATAGTGGTTTGTTTAGTAGCGGGCGCCGCAATAGGTTATGGTGCGGGGCGCTTTATTTATGAGCCCAAAATAGAAGACTTTGAGACACGTGTTTCCGCTCTCACATCGGACGTATCTGGGCTCACGGAAATTGTTTCAAATCAAGAAACTCAAATCTCCAACCAGGAAGCTGAAATCTCAAGTCAAGAGGCTCAAATTATAGATTTGGAATCGGAGAAATCCAAATTAGAATCGGATTTGGCGTGGGCTAATAAAACGATAACGGACTACATAGCCCAGACGGCTGTTCTGCAATCGGAGGTAATGAGTTTACAAACGCAAAAATCGAGTTTAGAAGACCGGCTGAATGACATATTAGGTATAAAAGTAACTCAGCATTACGAGTGGAGTTTCGAATGGGAGACTTGGCAGTGGGAGTTGCAAATACCCTTGTCGCTTTATGTTGAATATATGGAAAGAACGAGGCCGAGCTTGGGAGCTTCTTATGCGGATATGGCTAAAGACCCAAAGGATGACGTTTATATAGACAATTTGGTTCAACAGATAAACAGCGCAGCGCTGGAGAGCGGTTTTACCGAGGTTCAAAAGCTCAACTTCGTAATTTCTTTTATTCAAAACTTACCTTACACTGTCGATATAGAGACTACGCCTTATGATGAATATCCTCGTTATCCAGTGCAGACGCTGTTTGATAGGGGCGGAGATTGTGAAGACACGTCAATATTGGCTGCTGCTCTTCTTGATAGGATGGGGTACGATGTAGCTTTGCTTTTATTAGAGAATGCCCAGCATATGGCTATTGGAGTTTCTATTTCCGTTGGCTATGGGTCATATTATGATTATGACGGCAAGAAGTATTATTATCTGGAGACAACCGGTCAAGGATGGCAAATAGGTCAGATTCCTCCCAGCATTACCGATACGCTGGCACAAATATATCCGTTGAGCAACTAAAAATGGCGAAAGATAATTACCGAAAAGCTGGCGCAGTTATTGTGGCAGCGGGAGCGAGCAAGCGGATGGGCGGGATAGACAAGATGTTTGCCCCGCTGGGCGGGAAGCCTATTCTGGCGCAGGTGATTGATGCCTTTCAGAAATGCAAGGCGATTGACCAGATTGTGGTTGTGGTAAGCAAAGAGAACCTCAAGCGGTGCCAGCAGTTAGTGGCTGAGCAAGGATGGTCTAAGGTGATTGAAGTGTGCGTTGGTGGCGAGCGACGGCAGGATTCCGTAGCTGCAGGGCTAGGTCGGCTGAAGCAGTGCGAATGGGCAGTGATACACGATGGCGCCCGACCGCTGGTAACTACGGACTTGATTGAGCGCGGGCTTGAGGCAGCGAGGGAAACGGGGGCGGCGATAGCTGCTGTCCCGGTAACGGACACTATCAAAATAGCCGGAGACGACAAGATTATTCTGGAGACGCCGCCACGGCGCACTCTGTGGGCAGCGCAGACGCCACAGATTTTCAGGTTTGGTATAATAGAAGAAGCCTACCGCAAAGCAAATAATGATGTAACCGATGATGCTTCAGTGGTGGAGCAGTTGGGCTACAAGGTTAAGCTATACATGGGCTCTTATGATAATATAAAGGTAACTACTCCTGATGACCTGATTTTAGCTGAGGCTTTGTGGAAGAAACATGGAAAGTAAACAGAGAGTCGGCATAGGTTTTGATGCGCATACACTGGTGCGGGGCAAGCGGCTGGTGCTGGGGGGCACAGGTATACCTTTTGACAGCGGGCTAAGCGGCTGGAGCGATGCGGATGTGCTGACCCATGCTATTATGGATGCGATGCTGGGGGCAGCAGCTCTGGGAGATATAGGCGTCCATTTTCCGTCCGGCGACCCTCAATATAAAGGCATTTCCAGTCTCATTTTGCTGGAGAGGGTAAAAAACAAACTGGCAGAGAATGGCTGGCGGGTAAATAATATTGATGCTACCATTGTGGCAGAAAAGCCGAAATTGAGGGATTATATCGATGAGATGCACCGCCAGCTCAGCCGGACGCTTGGCATAGATATCGGGCAGGTGAGCGTTAAGGCGAGCACGTCGGACGGGCTGGGGTTTACCGGGAGGGGGGAGGGAATAGCTGCCTATGCAATCGCCTCAATTGAAGCTATCACGGGTGGGGTGGGTTAGAATGCTGGCGAATTCAGCAACTCGCCTAAGTAAAAACAGCTTTTCCAGGGCAGTGAAGTGCATCTGTTATTCGCCCCGATTTAGCGGGGCAATCAGATAGCATACTTCAACCTGGAAAGGAGAACCACATGTCCCTAATCAGCAGCATCAAAAGAGATATTAAAGCCATTTATGAACATGACCCGGCAGCCAAAAACAAACTGGAGATATGGCTGGCTTATCCCGGATTTCATGCCCGGCAGTTCCACCGGTTGGAGCACAGACTGTATCGGTGGCATGTTCCAGTTCTGCCAAGGCTCCTAGCGCATATCAGCCGCTTTCTCACAGGGATAGAAATACATCCCGGCGCCAAGATTGGAGAGGGGTTCTTTATTGACCATGGTATGGGGGTGGTAATCGGTGAGACATCAGAGATTGGCGACAACGTTACCATGTATCAGGGGGTAACTCTAGGAGGGACGAGCCTGCAAAAGGCAAAGCGTCACCCCACGATTGGCAATAATGTGGTTGTCGGCGTGGGGGCGAAGCTTATCGGCAACATTACCATTGGCGATAACACGAAAATCGGTGCTGGCTCGGTAGTAGTAAACTCGGTGCCGGCTAATGCTACGGTTGTTGGAGTGCCGGGACGGGTAATAGCAGTGAGGAACCCCGATACCGATACAGTAGAGAAGCTGCCCGACCCGATTTCGGACCAGATTGAATGCTTAGAGAGGCGAGTTGCCGAACTGGAGAAGCGTTTGGCTGAGCTAGAAGGGAAGAAAAAGTGAAGGTTTTTAATACCCTGTCCGGGCGGAAAGAGGATTTCCAGCCTCAAGGCAACGAGGCCAAGATGTATGTCTGCGGAGTCACGCCCTACGATGATGCACATATCGGACATGCTATGAGTTACATCATCTTTGACGTCATCCGGCGCTACCTCCAGTTCCGGGGCTATGAAGTAAAATACGTTCAGAACATTACCGATATTGACGATAAGATTATAGACCGGGCGAATAAGCGTGGCATTTCTACGCAGGAGCTGGCAAAGAAATACACTGATAGCTATTTTGAAGATATGGATGCCCTGAATGTTGGGCGGGCGGATATTTATCCGCGGGCTACCGAGGAGATAGATAAGATAATCGAGGTGGTAAAGGGGCTGGTAGATAAGGGATATGCCTATCCAGCAGAAGGCAGCGTCTATTTCCGGGTAAGAAGTACCTCTGATTATGGCAAGCTGTCCCACCGAAACCTGGAATCCATGATGGCTGGAGCCCGTATTGAAGCTGGGGAGGAAAAAGAGCACCCGATGGACTTTGTACTGTGGAAGGCATCTAAGCCGAGGGAGCCGTCTTGGGAAAGCCCGTGGGGTCCGGGCAGACCGGGCTGGCATATCGAGTGCAGCGCCATGTCCATGAGGTATCTGGGAAAGACTATCGATATCCATGGTGGGGGGCAGGACCTGATTTTTCCGCATCATGAGAATGAGATAGCACAATCGGAGAGCTTTACCGGTGTAAAACCTTTCGTTAAATACTGGATGCATAACGGTCTGTTGCAGTTCGGCGAAGAAAAGATGAGCAAGTCGCTGGGGAATCTGATAACGGTTAGAGACGCACTGGCGAAATACAGTGCCGATGCTATCCGCATCTTTGTCCTCAGCTCACACTACCGCAGCCCGCTCACTTATTCGGAGGAGTCGCTGGAGGCGGCGGAGAGGGGGTCTGAGAGGTTACGACAGGCGGTTCATAGTGAAAGCGAAGAGGGTAAGAGAGAAAGCAAAAAGCTAGATATCGAAGCTTACCGGCAGAGATTCAATGAAGCTATGGATGATGACTTTAATACCCCACAAGCGATTGCTACACTGTTTGATTTGGCAAGGGAGATTAACCGTCTTAGAGATGAGGGTTATAGCATTACGCAGGGACAAGAACAACTAAGAGGTCTGGCAAGTGTGCTGGGGCTGCCACTTAAGTTACTAGAAAAGCCGCTGCTTGATGCTAAGCCGCTGCGAGACCTTCTTACTTCCATCAATGAACAACTGCGGGCAGCTAAGTTAGAAGAAATATCTATTGCTACTGACCAGCCATTACCTACCGAAGCTGAGCCTTTATTGGAGATTTTAATTTCTACTCGTGACCGACTTCGGCAGGCAAAACAATGGCATCTTGCCGATAAGATTCGTGCTGGAGCAGCCGAGTTAGGTATAGACCTTGAGGATACGCCAAAGGGGACGGTGTGGAAGCGGAAGAGATAATTCGAGGGTAGAGAAATGATTATTACTACTACGGAGCGGGTAGAGGACAAAAAAATTGTTAAGACTATAGGTCTGGTGAGGGGCAGCACGATACGGGCAAAGCACATAGGTAAGGATATTGTGGCGGGGTTAAGAGGGATAGTAGGCGGTGAGATAGTGGAATATACCCAGATGATGGCAGAGGCAAGAGAGCAAGCTATCCAGAGAATGGTGGATGATGCGGAGAAGAAAGGGGCTAATGCTATAGTCGGTATGAGGCTCGCTACTGCGACGGTAATGCAGAATGCTGCTGAGATAATAGCCTATGGGACCGGTGTAGTGCTGGAATAGCAGGGTGATTAGTTTTAACCTGGATTATCTGAGCTGACCAGATACTCTAACGCTTCTTTCTTAGTCTTGAATTCGACGTAGTCTTTACCATATCGCAACAAAGCATGGTAATGCTCTGTGATGGTTCTTCTCAAAAAGCCAATTGATTTATAATCCTTGATGAAGACTTCCCACATGTCACCTTCATTCCAGTATCTTTTTACGAGTTTTACTACTAAGTTACCAATTCTCATGCTTAACCCCGAAGAAAGAAAATTAGATATTGTGTTATCACAAATTAAGAATATTTTCTACACTTTTAGTGCTGCAGCTCTATACGTCAGATTCAGAGGAGCTATATTTTCTTTGTCATCCAGTACCAGAGGGCGTGCCAGAATTTGAGCTTAATCAGTCCGACTGGTAGCTCCAGTTCTGTCTTCTCGCTCACAGGAAGAGCATTAATGCGGTCTATCTCTCCTTTTAAGCGTAATAGTTCCTCCTGGTAATTCTCTTTGGAAAGTATTTCATCAATGCGGTGCGCCATCTCAGAGGCTGCTTTAAGTCGCTTTTCTCCTGCCTCAGCCAGTTCCTTGGAGATAGTCTCGTATTTGGCCTTGAGGCGGGTCAGGCGCAGTATAGCCTCGTAGCTAATATCCACAATCTGCTGGCGTGTCATCCACTCCGTTTCGTAATTCAAGGAATATTTCCAGCTTGGTGATACCAGAGCCTGACGGTGTTCCTCTAAGGTGCGGAACAGGATACGATAGCCATAGCGCTCCGGGTGCTCGAAGCCGAGGCTGCCCGGGTCGATGAAAGGTGATAGGGGCGCAATGAACAGAGAAAGCCGCTTGCCAACTTTGAACTTATCTAACAGATAGCCGCAGTAGTCAATAGTAGCAATTACCGACTGCGGAGTCTGCCTAGGCAGTCCTATGAGGAAGAACATATCCAGCCGACCGCAGCCAGCATCCAGAGCATCGCTCAGGGTTTGCTCCAGAGCTTCAGTGGAGTAGTTTCTGCCTGAGGCTTTTCTTACCACGGGGTCGTGGGATTCGGGAGAAATCTCCAAACAGAAATTGGGGGATGCCAGGCTCATCTGACGCAGCAACTCCTTTGGAGCCGGATTGAATAATTCAAAGATAAGCTGGTTTTTCACCCTTTCTTTTTGAAGCAAGTGCAGGACTTCATGGGCGTAATCTTCTCCTTGCTGCAGAAGGTCACCGAGGATAAAGATGGGACCAGAGATGAAACGACCGATTTGCCTTACATCGCGCACTACCATTTCAGGGGAGCGGAAGGCAGGCTTCTTTCGTTGATAGAAGCGCCGGAAGGCGGCGGCAGAGCCGCCGCAAATAACGCAGTTCTCAGTGCAGCCGCGGCAGGTAAGCACGGCAGTTATAGGATAGCGGAGCCAACCATGGAAAGGGGTATAGCTGGCGAGGTCGCGGTATCTGATTACAGAGCGGACAACGTTACTGTAGTGACCGAGCATTACGTTACTGAGGTCAGAGGGAACGTGTGAGAAGTGATTTTCCCTTATCTCGCCCTGACTATCTCTCCAGACGAGGTTAGGCACTGCTTCAGGTGTTTTTTTATTTATGATGCAATCTATTAGTTGATGGAGGGGTTCTTCTACGGAGTCGCCTCTGAGCACATAGTCTATCTCGGGATACTGGAACAATTCCTTATAAAAATATGAGGAGGAAAAACCGCCCATCACCACCTTTGCCTCCGGGTGATATTTTTTCACCAGCCTTGCTACTTCAAAAGCTCCGTGAGAGTGCACCATCCAGTGCAGGTCAATGCCAAAGAGCGGCGCTTTCAGGCGCTTTATCATTGCCTCGGCGTCGAATTTTTTATCCTTTATCATGCGCGCTGCCAGATTGACGATGCGCACCCGAAATCCAGCGCGTTCCAGATATTCAGCCATGCTGGCAAAGCCGATGGGATATAGCTCAAAAACGGGGGAGGGGGGAACCAGATCACTGACCGGACCGTATAGAATTGTTTTCTTACGGAAATCGTACACGCTGGGTGCGTGCAACAGAATCAGGTCCGGGTTAGACATTTATCTCAAAACTCCTACTTAATAGCCACATGAATTCCTACAGCCCCGAAAAAGAGGGGACGGAAAGACACCTGACGGAAGCCAGCGTCAATCAATATTTCCTTAAGCTCATCCGCAGCATAGAATCGAGCTGCGGACTCAGCCAGATAGTGATAGGCGCCTCTATTGCCAGAGAGCAGAGAGCCCACCCTCAAGACAAACCAGCGCAGATACAAGTGAAACAGTTTCCGTATGAGCTTAGCTTCTGGCTGGCTGGTCTCCACAATGATAAACCTACCGCCGGGACTCAGCACTCTTAATACTTCAGCTATATGGCGCTGTGCCAACGGATTTTTATGGGTCAGGTTACGAAAGGCAAAGGAGATGCCAGCACAGTCAAAAGAGCCGTTAGGAAAAGGGAGATTATCCGCATTGCCGTGCACAAAAGAAAGCTTACCGAACAATGCCCCAGCTTTCTTAGCCGCTATATCGAGCATCGTCTGGCTGTAATCAAGCCCAACAACTTCTATGTTATCCCCAGCCAGTCTCGCTAAAGTGAGAGCCAAATCTCCGGTACCACAGCAGATGTCGAGCACTCTCTGCGGTTTTAAAGCCAAGCACTCCTCGGCTGCTTTCCGGCGCCATCGCCTATCCAGTCCCCAGGTTATGACATGATTAACCAGGTCATAGCGCTTGGGCACGGCCGTGAACATGTCATATAGAGGTTTGCTTTGAGGCATTTTGTCAGCGCAATCAATCATAGTCGAACTATCGGAAAATATCTGCCAGAATGTAGCCGCTGCCCATCAGAAGTTGTGTTAGGAGGACAACAAGAACGCTGTTTCCCATAGCGGGCATGAGGTAGCCCGGTTCCTCGGGCTTCCGTGCGCCCCGAATCGCTTTCATGGCAAGGGGTATAGTTAGTAAGGCTATCAGGGAAAAGGCTGGCATTTGCCCGGCGGCAACGCCGCCGATTATCCAGAAGTAGACCACCAGAGTAAGAACAGAATAGACTAGCCCTGCCTTCTTCTTTCCTAAAACGATGGGCATGGTTTTTCTGCCGCCTTTTTTATCTGCATCTACATCTGGAAATTCGTTCAGCAGGAGAAGGTTATGCACGAGGATGCCAGATGGGATAGAGGCTATAACCGCCTGCGGAGTGTAAAAAGTCGTCTGAACAAAATAAGCTCCCAAAATCGGCAGAGTCCCCATCCCCAGCCCAGCCGCCCATTCTGGTATTTTCAGTTTGAGAATGAAGGGAGTATAAAGGAGAATGCAGACCGCCGCTACAGCCAGCAGCGGCAATAGAAGCAAGCCCCTAGCCACAATGAAATAAATGCCGATGCCTACCGCCAGCAGAAAGGCACCAATTCCAAACCGAAAGGCTTGCTTTGGTGTGAGCTGGGCTGCAGGGAGAATGCCACTGCCCCCGCTGACGGGAGTCCTTTTGGTCTCCAGGTCAATGCCGCTTTTATAGTCGAAGTAGTCGTTAAGGACATTGACGCTGATATGAGACAAAAGAAGCCCGAAAAAAGCCAGCAGAGCATAGCCAAGATGAAAGGCGCCATCATAGAAGGCAATGGACGTGCCAAGAAATGCCAGCACTACGGAAAGAAGCAAGAATTGAGGTCTAGTTTCCAGAAACCATACTTTAAACCCAGTCATCTTCACTTCACTTTCTTATGGGCTGTGGCTACATGCTTCTGCCAGCATTGAACATGAACATAGGCGGAAACATCTGGCACAGCGGTAGATATGAGCCCTGGCATCCTTTCTACAAATGGGACACTTCATTAGCTACCTCCTTGGATTATTTAACCTCACCCCTTTCATAGCGGCAACATAGGCATCCGTCAAGCCCAAATCAGTGGTCAGAGTTATTATGGCACCCATACTTCAGCCCTGGCCCGGCAGATTATGCGCTAATTCTGAGGGAGATTATGGCGATGACAACAAATAGAATTGCCAAAGCGATGGTGAGTTGAAATAGCGTTTTCTCTACGCCTCGTTTGGTGCGGTAGACGGTATCAGCCTGTCCAAAGATACCTCCCAAGCCCCCGCCCCGCACCTGAAACAGGATGACCAGTATCAGGGCTATGGACAAAACAATCTGAGCAATATTTAGATAGGTTTGCATATTATCCTTCTTCAAGCCTCTTTTTTAATAGTTCATTTACCAACTGTGGATTGGCACGACCTTTAGTTGCCTTCATTACCTGCCCGACGAGGAACTTGAGCGCCTGCGCTTTTCCAGCCTTGTAATCGGCTAGTGCTTGCGGATTGTTTTTTATTGTGGCAACAATCTCGGCTTCAATGGCATCGGTATCGCTTATCTGCTTAAGTCCTTTCTCCTCAATAACTTTGGCAGCCTCTTTCGCTGTCGCATACATTTCTCCAAGCACAGATTTGGCTGTGGCTACATTAATGATGGCTTGAGAATACTTTATTAGCTGGCAGAGTTGGTCAGGACTTACTTTCTTTCTGAACTCGTCTATATCTATATTGCTGGCATTCATTATGCGGCTGACCTCGCCCAAAATCCAGTTACCTACTTCCTTTGGAGGAAGCTCTTTATTACCCTTGTAGCATTCTTCAAAGTAATCAGCGAGTGCCTTGGAGCTGGTAAGCAGGCTGGCATCGTATAGCGGCAGGCTGTATTCGGTCATAAAACGATCGCGCCTGGCTTCGGGCAACTCCGGGAGCTTTGCCTTTATTTTCTCGACCCACTCTCGGCTCAAAATCAACGGGGGCAGGTCTGGCTCGGGGAAATAGCGGTAGTCATGGGCATACTCTTTGCTTCGCTGGGATATCGTCTTACCTTCCTCTTCAACCCAGCCCATGGTCTCCTGAACAAGTTTCTTTCCTTCCTCAGCCACTTTTCTCTGCCTCTTGGCTTCATACTCCATAGCGTGGTAGACCGCCTTGAAGCTGTTCATATTTTTGACCTCAACCTTAGCCAGAGACTTCGGGCTACCCTCAGGGCGAATGCTGATATTGGCATCGCACCTGAAGCTTCCCTCTTCCATATTGCCTGTGGATACGCCGAGAAACTGGAGGATAGTGCGGAGCTTGATGAGATACTGCCGAGCTTCTTCTGGGGAGCGGAGGTCAGGCTCACCGACAATCTCCATTAACGGCGCACCTGCGCGGTTGACATCCACGAGGCTGTAGGATTCACCGTTGGAGGTATAATGTATCATCTTGGCGACATCTTCCTCAAGGTGGACGCGGGTTATGCCTGCTTTCTTCGTTTGACCGTCAATCTCAATAGTGAGCCAGCCGTTATGACTGATTGGGGCGTCATATTGGGAAATCTGGTAGCCTTTCATGAGGTCGGGATAGGGGTAGTTTTTACGGTCGAACTTGGTATATTCAGATATAGTGCAGTTCAGCGCCAGAGCGGTCATAATCGTGTATTCTACCGCCTGCTTGTTAATGACAGGCAAGACGCCGGGCATGCCGAGGCAGACCGGACAGACATGGGTATTGGGCGGAGCGCTGGCATAGTCCGCGCTGCAGCGGCAATACATTTTGCTTTTGGTGAGGAGCTGGGCGTGAACCTCCAGCCCGATGATAGTCTCGTAATTCATAATATATTCAGCCTTGTTAAACATTTAGTATAACAAGATTGCGAGTGACTGACAAGGAAAAGGATTCCAACCTATCGCCCTTTCCTTCTTGAAGGTGATTTATGGGGCGTTAATAAGTGATTATAATTGTGATATAATTCTAGGTGGCATGGGGATATAGCTCAGTCGGGAGAGCGCTGCGTTCGCATCGCAGAGGTGGGGGGTTCGAATCCCCCTATCTCCAGTATTTGCTTATGGACAAGTTCATTCCTTCCATGGATTGGGAAGTAAAGGTAGAGATGTGCCCAAGTTGCATGCAGGCACCTCTAAAGCTAGTTGCGAGCGCAGAAAGCCTTTTTTCAAATATATTACCCATTATCTATTAAGATGTGAAAATAGTAATTGCGGTACTCATGCCTGGGTTTACATGTGTAGTCAGGGAGAGGCTATTACTCGAATGAGTGTGTATATTAGCAAGTCTGGAAAGGTATTCTATCATCCTAAGAATATGAACGCACAGAATATTTGGAAACTGCTTCCTTACAAGACTTGCTCGGGCATATCAGACAAGTTTATAGCAGACTTCGAACAAGCTTCAAATTGCTTTAAATCGGGATATTACGACGCGGCTGTTGTTATGTATCGTAGAACACTAGAAAGGGTACTGAGAGAGAAAACAGGACAATCCTGGTTGGAGCTGAGAGATATGATTTGTCAACTGGCAGACCAAGGTAAGATACCTCGAGAAATGCGAGGCTTATGCGGCGACTTGAGAGTTTTGGGAAATAGAGGAGCACATCCAGTCAAGGCAGTTGACCAAGATGATGCTGAGACAGCTACACAATTCACAGATATACTTCTTACTTGGCTATATAGTGATGTTAAACCAACTAAGGAATCACTTGGTAATAAAAATTAAGTGTGTTCCAGAGTACAGTTAATGCCAGTACCATTCTCGATAGGCAGGCTGAACACTACTTCAAAAGTTCTACCTGTTAATACCTCAGCTCAAGAGCTAGTCTTACGGGTTTCTCAGGCACTCATCGTGATTGTCAACATTGCGCATAATGAGGGTATTACCTTGTCGCTCAAAGGTCATCCGGTACTTGCGGTCAACGTAGGCTTCGAAAATACCCGGAGCGCTATCTATTGAGTGGCTGCGCAATCCCGGGTAGCGGAAATCAGTATCTAGAAGCAACAGCGCTCTATCTACCTTTCGCTGTACAAGAGTGGAAGGTTTGGAATACTGGTGCACAAACCGCTCGGTGAGCTCGATAGGCATTATTTGCTGCTCTCACCGGTCTTGCTCAGCTTCTCTTTCGCCTCCTGGCGAAGAAAAGTTATTGCAGATTTGGCATTGGGAAAGTGATGGATACGGCCGGCGTGGATATCCTCCTCTGCCTCTTTTTCGCCCTGCTGCCAGCGATTTGTCCAGAACCAAGCCTGCTCCTTGTCGACTAGCCTCTTCACTTTGAGCACAATTTCCCCGTTTCTCACCTGAACATCCATAAAGTCGCCTTCTTCAATCCCAAGCTTCCGCCTTACCGATAGTGGCAGCGTCAACTGTGCTTTTCTGCGTACTTGAATTAGCTCTGCCATATTTTTACTCCTACTATTGGAATATCCGATTGTCTTACTCTAGACTACAATTTAATGGGTTGAATGTCAAGCCACTGAACCGTGGGGGTAAAATACGAACCCAAACGCCACTTCAAAACTTCCACCTATTAATACCCCGGCTCAGAGCAAGTCCAGCCATAATGGATGAGCAATTCGCCGAACACTTTAGCTTGAGCAGTGAGACAGCGGCAGGGTAAACTTACTCTTGGTTTTTCTAAATACTGCGGCCGATTTCCCAGCCTTCAGCTATTGCTTCTCTGCTTTTTCGCGGTTCTTTGGCATCTCCGATAACGTAGACGGGGAAGGGACGGTTCTTTAATTTTTCGCTCAATTTGTTGTTGGGGGTGGTTCCCAGCGCCAGCACTATCGTATTGAAGCCCCGGAGGGTTGCCCCCTTACCGTCTATACAGTATCTCACGCCGTCCTCCAGCACTTCCAGGCATTCAGCTTTGGTGATGATTCTGACCCCTTTTTCGAGCAGACGCCGGATCAAAACAGTTCTCTGGGGGCCAAGTTCGTCCCTGACTATATAGTCCATAAGTTCCATGATAGTAACCCTTTTTGCACCCGGCATCATATCGTTCACGGGATGGGCGATGAAATCGGCGGTCTCGCAGCCGACCAGACCTCCCCCGATAACTAACACCTCGCCAAGGACCTGCACCCGGCCTGATAATACATCCCACGCCGTAACCACACTTTTTCTTTTAGTTCCTGCCAAATCCGAAGGGACAATCGGCAGTCCGCCGGTGGCAATGACCACTGCATCTGGCTTGAACTCATCCACAACTTTCGGGGTCACCTCACGATTCAGTTCTACCTTAACACCAGTCTTTTTTAGCTGATTAGCGAGGTATTTAACTGCTAGAGTGAACTCCTGTTTCATCGGCGCAAACGCTGCCATTAGCAGTTGCCCGCCCAGCTTGGATCCTTTCTCCATAAGGGTCACTTGGTGCCCTCGAGATGCTGCTACCTGTGCAGCTTCCATGCCGCCTGGGCCACCGCCCACAACCAAGACCCTCTTGGGAGTTTTGGCTTTGGCAACTATTATTTCCGCTTCATTGCCCACAAGCGGGTTCATCATGCATGTTATCTTCCTGTCAAAAATGAACTCCATTATACAGGCCATATCGCGCACGCAAGGCGTGATATCTTCATACTTACCTGCCAAGGCTTTGTTGGGAAACTCAGGGTCGGCTATTAATGCTCTAGCCATGACCACCATGTCCGCCTTTCCCGTAGCAAGCAAGCTTTCTGCCTCCCATGGAGTGTTGATGCCTCCGACCACGAGGACTGGTATGTTGACTACTTTTTTAATCATCTCAGCCTGGGGAGCGTTAGCTGCTATGGGACATCCCACCGGCGGCGAAAGAACCCAGAATTGGTCGCTAGTTCCGCCCGAAACGTGTATTGCATTCACGCCGGCTTCTTCCAGGAGCTTTGCCACATACTGGCTGTGTTCGATAGTTAGTCCTCCGGGGCTAAACTCCGAGCCAGAGATGCGTACAAGAATTGGAAAATCCGGTCCTGCATTTGAATGAATGTTCTGGATTACTTCCAGGGTAATTTTCAAACGTGCCTCGATAGAGCCCCCGTACTCATCGGTTCGTTTGTTATGGAGGGGCGAGAGGAAGCTGCCTAGAAGATGGTGGTTATGTGCGCAATGTAATTCTACCGCATCGCAACCTGCTTGTTTTGCCCGACGAGCAGCCTCGCCGAACTGCTCGACTAATTGTTTAATCTCTTTTATTGTCAGTTCACGAGGTAGTTCCTTGTAAAGGCGAGAAGCGATGGGAGAAGCGGCTACCGGCTGGACTCCGGATAGGGACGAGCGAGAGTTAAAAGATGGGTGCATCAATTGAGGTGCGACTTTAGCTCCGTAAGCATGCACTGATTTGGTTAGTTTTTGCCAGCTTGGAATCAGGCGGTCGTCAAATAATCCCAGGGTGCGCCAGCCGTACTTACCCGTTTCACTGATGGTGGTATCCTCGACGATAATCAGGCCCACTCCGCCCCGCGCCCGGGCGGTATAGTAAGCGATGAGGGGCTTACTCATCCCACAATCTGGAGATGCCAGATTGGTTGCCGTAGGTGCCATAACCATACGGTTTTTAACTTCCATTGACCCTATCTTGATCGGCTTAGAAAGATGCTTGGGCTTGCTCATTCTTTCTTTGCTACCTCCTTTTTTTATAGAAGATTTTAACACTTTGTCAGACTGCGTGGACGATGAAACTGTTGTATCGTAATCCAGGCTGATTTCATCTTTCAAAGTTTTTGCATTTTATCACAATATATTAAAATTATAAAATATTGGTCAAATGTAACAAGCAGGAAGTGAAAAAGGCATGACATTCAAACAGGAAAAATTAAAACTTTATTACATTTTAATCGTTTTACGCTGGATGTGCTGCTGAAATGATTAGATTTTCCCAAAGTGTAAAAGGTTCAGTTGGCAGAGTTCGGGGCTTATTTTGGTAGTCGGATGTATAGTGGAGATTCAGGGCTTGTCCGCTATAATTTTGACCAGCACAGTGCGGTTTCGCGGGCCATCAAACTCGCACAAAAATATCCCTTGCCACGTACCTAGAACGATTCTTCCATTTTCTATGAATAGCGTTTCTGAAGTGCCGACGAGGCTAGTTTTTATGTGACCGGGAGCATTGCCTTCAGCGTGTCGGTAATTTCTATGTTGCGGCGCTAAAGTTTCAAGCTGAGCAGCGATATCCTCGACGACGACTGGGTCATCATGTTCGTTCACTGTAATTGCAGCTGTTGTGTGCGGCACAAAAATGTAGCAAACGCCGTTCGTTATTCCGCTTGATTCCACTATATTCTGAACCTTTTGAGTGATATCCTGGAACTCAACCTTTGCCTTCGTTCTTACAATTATTGTCTCCATCAAAATTATCCTTTACTAAGATATGGTTCACCCATTAAATTGGCGCTTCAACGATTATTGTAGTGCCCTTACCGGGCTCAGACTCAACCTTTAGATTGCCACCCAGCAACTGCACCCGCTCTTGGATTCCAACCAAGCCCAGCTTTCCTATTTGTGGCAAAGCCCCAAGTTTCTCCGGGAGTTGGAAGCCTGCTCCGTTATCACTCACAATAACTCTGATTTTATTCTCTTCAAATTTGACATCGACCTGTGCCTTTGTGGCCTGGGCGTGCTTTGCCACGTTTCTTAGTGCCTCTTGGACTATTCTGAACAGCAGTATTTCCGCTTCCTGAGGTAGCCTGCGCTCATTCCCGATAATATTTAAATTGGTATCTATCCCGTATTCGTTTTCGAGTTCATCTGTCAACCACTCAAGCGCTGGGAGCAGACCTAGGTCATCAAGAATGGAAGGCCTGAGGTCGCGACTGAAACGACGCACCTCATGTAATACATCCCGAAGCTGTTCACGGAAATTCCATAGCGTTTTAACTTCCCTGAAAGGCATCTTTGTTTTGTCAGCCAGGATGTTCTCCAACTGATGGAGCAAAGCGATAATAATTTGAGCGGTGCTGTCATGTAACTCACGGGCAATTCGTTTTCGCTCTTCCTCCTGGGCTCTGGTAATTTCTTGTAGATAGTAGCGTAGATTTTCGTATAACCGCTTTTCCTCGGTGACATCTATTGCGATATTCTGGAAAGCCTGTGGCTTGCCATCGCGGGTAATTAGGTTGGTGGTAATCATACAAATTGCTTCCGTGCCATCTTTCCTGAGTAATCTTTGTTCATAGGGCGAAACTACCAACTGAGTTTGAACCAGCTTTGATTTTATATCTCTAGCCAGGTTCAGGCTTTCCCCCGTTAGAAAGAGCTTTATATTGGCTTTGCGTAGCTCTTCCAGAGAGTAACCAGCAAGTTTTGCGGCTGCCTCGTTTGCTGTTAGAATGTTGCCCTCTAGGTCATGAACCCAAATGGCGTTAAGGGCACTCTCAAATAGCGCTCTAGCGCTCTTCTCGGATTTACGAAGTGCCTCCTCTGCTTCTTTTCGTGTAGTAATATTTTCTAGGGTTTCTATTGCACCTTCTATACCTACGCTACTATTTTTGATGGGAATTGCAGTAAAATGAAGCCATTGTCCAGTTTGTCCGAGGGTTGGGTAAAAATCTTCAACTTCATAAGCGCCTTCGATAAGGCTAGATTTTAGAGACTTACCCTGATAGTGAGTTGCTATTTCGTCAGAAGAAGCACCGTCCACTAATAAATCAGCTAGAACTGGTCTCTCTTCCTTATAAAATGCTTTCCATTGATTATTTGTCCCAAGCATTTCCCCCTTTTTTAAGCCGGTGAGGTGCTCAATTGCTGTATTCCACTGGGTAATTTTATGTTGATTATTGATTACAAATAGCGGCATGGGGAAATAATCAATGGTTTTGGCGAGCACCTCTTCTGCGTTTTTTCGGTGGGCAATATTCTTTCGATGAATGTGGAAAAACAGGTTTATCAGCCCTCCGACAACAATCACACCGCTGGTCTCGAATAAAGCATCGGGTGGAGATACAGAAATAGAAA
>Ga0315274_10003652_pt1 | contig 22874 bp, 12 predicted proteins | sample YL17G02_20_MG_FD_203700 | JGI IMG/M metagenome (GOLD analysis project Ga0315274, IMG submission 203700) | Sediment microbial communities from Yellowstone Lake, YNP, Wyoming, USA - YL17G02_20 | ecosystem: Environmental > Aquatic > Freshwater > Lake > Sediment | place: USA: Wyoming | collected...
CTTTCCATCCTCGGCATAGATAGGCTCGCGCTTGGGCTTGGCCTGTTCTCCGGCAGCAAAGGCCGCGACCCACAAGGCCAGCAACGCACTCAGGGATATCATCACACTCCGATACATGTGTTCTCTCCTATTCCTCGTATCTCAGGCATTCCCATATCTCTTTCGCCGATGGTAGAGAGGATAGCGCCGCGCAAGCGGAAAGTCAATGGCATCGGTCAGGTAATCGTACCTTGTATCCGTCACGCTCCGTCGTGGCAGAGGTAAACCGCCCTGCTGTTTCCGCGTCCATTTTTCGTTTGCCGCGTCATGCTGGTCGATATACTCTGTGGAGCAGGGCGGCCGTTCGTCGGCCGGATAGTTCGTGTATGTGGGAATGGCGCGTTGTGGAGTGCCTTGTCAAGCTACAGCGGTAAGGGAGCGATATGGATACGACCAACCCGTCGACTGGAAACACTACTGGCCTGCGTGTCCCGCAGAGTGAGCCGGCTCGCAAACAGAACCTCTGGAACATGCCTATCGGCTCGCTGATCAACCTCGTGCTGAACAACCGGGAGACCATGGGGCGATTCCTGAGCGTGACGGGAGGCAGCGTCCTCTACTGCCTGAGTGCCCTGTCCCTCGTATATGGGGTCGCGCAGATTATTGGCCCGCCGCTGGCGAAGAGCGGCGCGTTGGGCGACATCCTGCCCTGTGTGGCGGTGCTCAATGCGTATGAGTTGGCGCTGCTGGCGGTGCTTGTGCTGATCGTCGTCTGGCGCAACGTGACGGACGATGCCATCTCGCTGGTGATTCTCGTGGCCCTGTTCCTGGTCGCCAGCGGCATGACGCTCGGCGTGGTCGCACCCAGCGGGCTCGATATCTGCCTGGCCATAGGTCTTGCCTCCGTGGTCCTGGGTCTGGCGAAGCTCTACGTCTTGCGGCGATACATCTCGCTGCGGATCGGGGCGCTATCGATCCTGGGCCTGGCCCTCATTCTTGTATGGAACTTCCTCGGCCCCTCGCTGATGGCCAGACCCCTCATGGCGCGCACGGCGACGGATGAGATGCGCCGCGATCAGTGGCTCCTCGGCTGGCTGGTGCTTCTGGCCGGAGCGGCCTTGACGTTCGCGGACGCCGCAGGAAAAGAGTCCTCTCGCACCGACAACTCCGGCCGCCGGATACCGTTTCTTCATACCTATTCCATGGTGGCGGGATTTGTCCTTGTGCTGCTTGCCGCGATCGGCGTCGGCCAGTATGGGATTGCCTACATGTTCGCCGTCGATTACCTGTCCGGTGATTTCATCCCGCTCTTGGCGATCATGGCGCTCCTGGCGCTTGAATTCATCCGCAGTATGGGAAAGCGGGCTGAGCCTCTGGAGGTGCTTATCGCCTGTACGCCACTTGTGCTGGCCATTCTCGCGGTGCCGAATAAACTGACCACAGCGCCACAAATGGGCGCCGAGATCCTGTCTTATCCGCCGGTGGTGCTCGGCTTGACCGGAGCGGCTCTCCTGTGGATCGGCTTTCGCCATGGCTGGACCTGGGCCCGCTATGTTGCGATCGCTTACGCGATTGGGATTCTACTGACCGTTGGACGCGGGCACGAGCTCAATTGGCAGCTTGGCGGCGGCGGCGCCATTGTGGCGCTCCTGATCCTCGGCGCGGTCCGGCGAAACGTGAGCCTGTGCTTTGCCGCCGTCCTCGCTCTGGCGGTAGGGCTGGGGACAACGGACCTTCTTGCCAGGTTTGCCAAGTCGCACAATTTGACTGCCGTTGGCGCGGCGGTCGGCGTGGCCGGCGTGGGCATCATCGCGATCGCTCTCGCGTTTGGCCGGCGCACTCCGGCCGCCTACGTTCTCGTCGGAACCATCTCGGCGATCCTGTGCATCTTCGACTATCTGCCCAAGTCGCTCCACTGGGCGGACCTCGCAGTACTCCTGGCCATTGGCACGCTGTTTGCCGCTTTGCTTGTACGCACAAGGGACATCGCCCCGGCCCTGGTCCTGTGGGTGCCGATCTTTCCCCGCGCCTACTTATTCGCAACGGGAATGTCGTCGTGGAGCTTTGTCGCGTTAAGTTTCCTTCTGCTGTTCCTCGGGGCGCTTGTCAGTCTCTTTCTCAAGCGCAAGCTCCAGCCGCAAGACCCTCCGATCACGGCGCAGAAGAACCAGGAACACGCTGCTTCAGCGTCTGATCTGATCAAAATCAGTAACACTGATTGCGATTGACAACTTCGTATCTCCGGGTGGTAGCGGCAAGGCCGAAGGCTTTTGCCGATGGCGAATGGTCAAACCATTGGCAAGCTGGCGCTTGCCGCTGCCGCCCAAAGCTTGATGATGTGCTATGAAGAATTCATGTGTAATCGGCATCAGTATTCATCTTTGAATCCGGCCATCCACCGGGGCCAGTCGTCGGGCTGCGCGCCGCCGGCGCGGGTCCACGGGCCCCGGATGTCGAACTGGCGGTTCCACTTGAGCTGCCAGAGCTGTTTGAGCGAGACTTTCTTAACGGACCAGTCGGCGAAGAGGCAGTTCTGCGCGCCACCGTGACGATTGACGCACAGCCGCTGCATTTCATGTGCGGCCAGCGTCGGCGTCCGGTCGCCGAAGTCAGCGGGCTGGTCGGTGTGCCGGGGCCAGCCGTCCACCCACCAACCTTCGGTGAAGACCGGAACGTTGTATGCCCCCTGGACCTGGTGGCTCCGCCAGTAGTACTCCATCGGCCCGCGCCCCCACAGGCTGGTCACGCCGGCCGGCGGATTGCACATCCAGCCGTTCGGCGCGTAGCTGCCCTCGTCGGCCCCCTGGTAGGCGGGGACCCGCCACGCGTCGAATGGATCCACCGCGGGCGAGCTGGCGGTCAGAGCAACGCCGGTGCGGCTCTTGATCGCCGTGGGGCACAGCCACATCTTCTTGTTCTTGGACAACGGCCGCATACACTCCCGCCACCAATCGCCGTTCTCCATGCCCGACGTGGAGCCCTGCAAATAACCGCTGTAGAAGTACCCGTTGTTGTCGCCCGTATAGAGCGAGAACATCAGGCCCCACTGATGCAGGTTGGCCCTGCAGGCAACGCCCCGGGCCTGGTACCGCACCCGCGCCAGGGCCGGCATCAGGATGGACATCAGCAGGGCGATGATGGCGATAACAACCAAAAGCTCGATGAGAGTGAATCCACTTCGTCTATGCATGGCCATACTCCTCAAATCGACTTCTGTATCGGATTGCGATAGCTCCATATTACCGGCAAACGCATGCCGATGCAAGCGATTTCCAGGCCAGCCCGTGTGTTGCAGGCGGCGCGCGGTCCAAGTAAGATGGGCCAGCGCGAGCCATGCAGGGGCGCCGGCATCGTTGGGCCGGGTTTGGCTGGCGTGGGATCTTGTCTGTGGAGAACCTGTGTATGGAACGATTCAATCGACGGGGGTTTGTGCGGGATGGGGCTGCAATGGCGGCTGTGTGGAGTCTGACTTCGCTCGCTGGCTGCAGGGCGCCGGGCCGGAGGGTCTGCGGTGAGCGAAGGGAAGGGACGGCCATTCGAGCCTATGCAGGAGGGGGATCGCGTGGAGGTCGGCGGCTCACCGCAGCAGGTTGCCGAGAAGGCTTACGAGATTTGGCCGGGACCTGCAGAAGAAGCACGGCGGCTGTACGCGGTGCACCGTGGCGGCGTTGCAGGAGGCGCTGGCGTTCGTACCACAGGACGCTGCTCTGCGCCGAGCAGCCAGTTGCCTCGACGGCGGGGCGACGCCTCGCGGCGTGCAGAGCTGCGGGGCCTTCACGGGTGCTGGCATGTTCCTCGGCTGGCTCTGCGGCACGGCGGAGTTCAAGAACCCTCTCCTCGCACGCAAGCTGTTAAAACAGGTCTACCAGCAGTTCGAGAGCCAGTACGGTAGCGTGCTCTGCAAAGACATCCGGCCGAAGGCCGCCAGCGACTGCCCGAAGGTGGTCGGCCTGGCCGCCCAATGGACCGCCGAGGCCATTCTATCGGAGTTTGCCGGCCGCCAAGAGCAAGGGCTGTGAGCAGTGCCCACAGCCCTTTATGGTTCAACGGCAAGATCAGGCAGATCGCTGCCGACGGCTCACGGCTCCCAAGTCAGCGATTCGTGCGTGACTGAGATCACCTCGAATGCAAAAGTGGCCTTCTTGTAACCGGAAGCAGTCATGAACTCAACCTTCCCATTTGCATCCGTGGGACTGGTCTCCGAGACTCCAACAGTGGAGTCAACAATGAATCGACCGGTGACCATAGCATCGGGGACGGGATTGCCAAGATCGTCCACTACGGTCACGATTGCCAGGCCGTTATCCAGCGGTGCGTTGATCCGCACGCGACCGACTTCCACGGAGACGGTCATCGTCATCGGCGTATCTGTGACGGTAACATTGACCACGGCGGTCGCTCCGCCCGTGAGCGTATAGAAAAAGGAATCGCTTCCGATGTAACCTGCGTCCGGCGTGTACGTCACTACAGTGCCATCAGAAGCAACGGCACCGTCGGATGCCTGCGTAACAGAGAGGATCGTTAGCGGATCGCCATCAGGATCGGTGTCGTTGGCCAGTACGCTGATCGTAACTGTGGTACCCTTAATGGTTGTCACCGCGTCATTCGCCGCGACCGGCGGATCATCGACCGGATTGATCGTGACCGTTACGGTGGCGGTGCTTGTGCCGCCTCGGCCGTCGGTGATTGTATAGGTGAAACTGTCCTCGCCGTTCGCGTTTTCGTTCGGCGTGTATGTCACCGTGGTCCCATTAGACACAACGGTACCCTTCGAGGCTGGTGTGAACGAAAAGACCGCCAATGCGTCGCTGTCGGGGTCGGTGTCGTTGGCCAGCACCGGGATCGTCACAGGCCCGTCTTCGTTCGTTACGGCGCTGTCACCAATGGCGCTGGGTGCGGCGTTGCCGCTGTCGATGGCCCCGGTGATCACGATATCGTCGATCATGGCCATATCGTTGCCGGCGTTGCCGTTGGTTCGGAAGCGGATCATGAACGATGACGGCGCAGGCGATAGGTTGTGGGAGAATTGAGCCCAACCGGTGGTTCCGGTCAACGCGTTCAATCCTTGCCACGCGCCGCCATCCTGCGACCATTCGACATAGAGATACTCGTTGTTCAGGCCGCTGGTGCGAGCCCAGTAGATGAAGGTGGCACTCGCCGCGCCGCCGGTGTAGACGGTGGCCGCTGCGGAGGAGGTCTTCTTCAGGAGGACGCCGTAGCTCCCGCTGCGAGCGGACGTGGTCTCCACAGTGGCCTGTCCGCCGGTGACCCACCCCCCGGCGGTGAATCCGCCGCTCTCAAAATCTTCGCTGAAGAGCGAGGGGACTTCGACTGTGATGACGACCTCGTCGGTATCGGACAAGCCTGTACCGTTGGTGACTGTCAGCGTCACATGGTAAACGCCCGGAGCGGAGAAAGGTACATTCTGTGCCACTGCCGTGTTCGCCACCTGAACGCCGCCAACCGTCCAGATGTATGAGACAATCGAGGCGGCAGGGTAGGATGCTGAACCATTGAGCGTGACCAGCTCCACGCCGTCTCCATCATCGTCGGCCACCGTCCGATCCTCGCCGGCGTTAGCCACCGGGGGAACATCGCTGCCGCCTGTGGCTGTGAAAGTGACAATCAGCTCGGGGCGGTAACCGGTGGTGCCATACTCGGCGGACGCGATATGTGACCCGTCCGTGCCATTGGGCAGCATGGCCCAACCGTTGTTCTCCATCCCGTTGACCCAGCTTTGCACGGTGCCCGTAACGTTCAGGTCCACATCTCCCACACTGGTGGTGCCAACGCTGTCATCGGCGACGGACGATGCCTCTACGTCATCCGTTTGAATGCCATTGGCCAGCGAGTTCCATGTGGATGTGTCGGACCAGGGCTGCAGCATGGCGTGCAAGTGACCACCGTTTCCAGTGTCCAGCGAGTTCAGGCGCAGTATCGCCGAACTGATGCTGGCGCCCGGCGGAATCTGGTCGGCGGCCTCGCCGACGATGCCGGCAAAGTCCAGCAGCACCTGAGAAATCCCGCCCGACACGTCGTAGTTGTCGATGTTGAGGTTGGAAGTGCTGGCGTAAGAGGTGTTCGGGGCACCGGCGCATATCATGGTGTCGGCGGTGCCGCCATAGCCGTTGAGGCCCTGCTGGAAGTGAAGCGTCTGCGGGGCCACGATGGAAGTATCGATCCGCACCGTGAGGGCCGTATCGGCCATCGTGTTGGGCGGGTAGGCAAGATCGCTGATGCCGCTCACGGTTACCGTGTAGACGCCGTTTCCGAAGACAGCACCGGGCGTGAGCGTGATAACGTCCGTGTCGCTATTGTAGGCGAACACGTAGTCGACGTTCAGCTCCGGTTCCACGACGGAAACCGTGCTCGGTGTGACGGTGCCGTCGGCGATCCCTTCAAAGTCGGCAAGTTGTATCTGGAAGGCAAGCTGGGTCGTATTGACGGTCACCTGATCGTCCGCCGGCTCGATATCGTCCGGCCCGTTGTCCAGCGGGACCGCCATGTCGGCGCGGGGAGGCCCATCGGGGCCACTGCTGGTGATGAATACCGGTGAGGAAATCGCCTCGTCCCCGTCCGTCTGCGTGACCTTGCAGTAGAGGTAGTCGCCCACCTGCGTGGACACCTTGCAGGTGATGACGGGAAGAGTGGCGTTCGACATGTACTCCGTGTGCACGATGTAGCCATTCCGGATGATCTCAATCGTGGAGAAACCTTCGCCATCGCGGTCTGCGGCTCTCACCACACATTGATTCGAGCCGCCCGCGGTCCCGGAGCCCATCTCGTGGCCATCGATCTGGAAAGACAGTTCCAGGTTCTTGTCCAGCGTCGAGTAGAAACACTGGGTGCTCAGGGCGTCATAGATCGCCTGGCGGCTGTTGGAGCCGGATAGAACGGCCAGCCGCCAACTGTTATCGCCCCAGGTGCTGCCATGATGGTCCTGCGAGCCGGCGGCACCAATAAACCAGCCGTTGGTGAGCGCCTCATCATAATGGCCGGATCGATCCCTATTGTCGCTCGTATACCCACTGTTATAGTAGAGTATGCTGTCCTTGTTCCACAGTTCCATCCCGACGATTCTGCCCGAGTAGGCTCCGGTGAAATGCTCAAATTCCATTCCGGATGAGTTGTTGCGGCCGGGATGATTGAAGAATGCGATGCCACCGTTCGTATTCAGCCAGTTCATAAACTCGCTGAACGTATCCGTGGCGCTGTTGCTGGCCGAGGCAAACGTAGCAGGGTTGACGACTGTGATATGGCCGTACGTGCCGGAGCTCCATTCAAATCCATAGAAGGTGCTGAAGACATCTGGCTCATTGGCTGCATCAGCGGCCGCTTGCATCTGTGCATATTCATCGGCGGTCAACTGCTCACCATGATCCGACAGGCCAAAGAAATCCAGCCCCGCTGCCTTGGCGGTGCTGTAGGCCTGCGCGGGCGTACCGGAACCGTCTGAAAGGCCGGTGTGATTGTGCAGGTGGCCGAAGTAGGTCGTCGCAGTGCCGACCAGAGACTCGCCCTGCGATACCCCTGAAGCGACAAGCAGGCAAAGCACAAGAATGTGAATCCGACGTCCCATGATGTCCCCTTTCACTTTTGTGGTGCGCTCAGATCGCCCGCCCAGGTGATATGGACCGGAACGACATCTCCTCACGCACGTCTGTGGGTCGTATCACCGATAGTCGCTCCTTCTATGCGGACCATTCCGAATACCCTTACCCTTGGAGGGTATTATACCGCGATCCTCCCCCATTGCCAGTGATTTCGATAAATTTTTTCCTGATATCCTGCCCCAAGGAGCAGGATTCCGCCGTCTCCAGTGTCGCCCTATGGCCTTCGCTTCGTCAACATGATGTCATCGGTGTAGATCGTCCCTGCACCGCCGGGTCATCTACGGCCACACACACCACCCGGACATCCGCCGCGAGGGCAGGACACTGGTTGTCAATCCGGGCGAAGCGACGGATTGGATCACCGGCTCGTCCCACATGGTGATTGTCGATCTGAAGGACATGAGCCACACGACCGGGCCACTGGGGTGATAAGTGATATGGTTGCGGATTGCGGATGAGTGTGTGGCGCTCCATCCGCAATCCGCAATTGCCGATCCGCAATCTGGTTAGCGGAGCAGTTTCTTGAGATTCTTGATGGACAGGTCCACGGCGGTCAAAGGCGGATAGGCGTCCTTCTCTTCCTCGACGATATACCACTTGGTGCCGCCGGCCCGGCAGAGCCTGAAGATTTCGCCCCACTTGATGTCGCCTTCACCGATGAGGGCGTTCTTGTTCGTGGTGGAGTACTCCTTGATGTGGATCGTGGTGGCCCGGCCGGAATAGCGCTTCAGGTAGACCATCGGGTCGCCGCCGCCGCTGAGGGCGTTGCCCGTGTCGAACTGCATGATGACGTCCTTGTTAGTGTTGCTGGCGAGGAGATCCCATCCGGTCGTGCCATCGACGGGGGCGAAGTCATGGGCGTGGTTGTGGTAGCCGACCTTCATGCCGTGGGGCCTGACCTTCTCGGCCAGCTCGTTGAACCGCTTGGCGTACGTGAGCCAGGCCTGCCGGGCGTTGGCCTCATCCGGCTTGAGCCACGGGACAATCAGGTACTTGTTGCCGATCGTCTTGTTGAAGGCGATGGTATCGGCGAGCTTGTCGTCGGCGAGTGTCTCCATGGCCGTGTGCGTGCCGCAGCAGACCAGGCCGTTGTCGTCGAGCATCTTGCGGATGTCCTTCGCCGAGTGCCCGTAATAGCCCGCGAACTCGACGCCCTCATACCCCATCTTCGCCACTTTCGCGATCGTGCCGGCCAGGTCCTTCTCGGCATCGACGCGGACGGAGTAGATCTGCAGGCCGATTGGGATGGCGCCTCTTGGCGTGGCGGTTGTCTTGGCGCGCTCTTTCATACAGCCAGCCCCCATAATGCCCGCAGCGGCGAGTGAGGCTGCGGTGGTTGCCAGGAAATCTCGACGGGACGGATTTGGATTGCTCGACCTTGTGTTCATACTCCTTACCTCATCTCAAATCGTGACCGATCCGGTTTCGGCGGCGGATCCTTCGCCTCAACAGCCATGATTGAACGGGCACGATTGTAGTTGGCCCGCCGTCCCCGGTCAAATGGAATCGGTCAGGCACGCAGAGCCAAAGCGGAAAACAAAGACGGCTGCGGAGAAAGCTCTCCGCAGCCGTCGGGCGCTACAGGGTTCACTCAAGTTGCCGGCCCGCTTACGGGGCCGAGATGCCTCCGAAAGTCTGACATTGCACGCCCCCGCCACCGATAACTCCACCTGCTGAGGAATACGACGTCGGAACGCCATAGGCCATACCGCCTTGGGCGCCTGAGATATACTGGTACTGACTGCCGCTGGTTGCCGGCGTGGTGATGTTCTGCAATTCACTGGCACCACCGGCCTGGCTGGCCGTGGCGGCGCCGTTCCCACAGGTATTGAACATCCCCTGCGAGGCGCTACCGCCGATCACCTGCTGCTGGGTGCTGATCGGAAAGCAGGTGATGCCGTTCGTAGAAGGTACGTAGCCGGAAGTCTGTTTTTGGGCGCCGCCGCCAATCATTCCCTGGACGGCCGCGCTGGACCCGCCGCAGCCCCAGGCCGCTGTGCCCTGATCGATGAAGCCGCTGTTCGACTGGCTCATCTTCGTGCCGCCGCAAGGACCGCAGGTGGACATGTCACTCTGCTGGCCCGTCGAGAAGTTCGTGTCGGCGCTGAAGCCCAGGTCGCCGCCCCGGCCGGCATAGGTCATCCCTGCGCCGCCGAAACTGGACTGCTGCTGGCACGTCGGCAGAAACCCCTGTGCCAGAGTGACGGATGACACCGCCACCACAACCATACTGATGAACATTAGTTTCCTACACATTTTGTGACCTCCTTTTTCCGTTTTGTAGCGCTCGTTAATGTAACAGAACCCTGTACGCTCTATTCCCACAAGGCATACACGACATCCTTGTTTTCCTGCGCATGGGCGAAAGGGATCTTCTGGAAGTGCACGGAAGCGAGGGCCAGCGGCTGGACCTGCAGCGAGGTCCACGGGGTGCCGGACGTGAGCGCGTAGAAACACTCCCTGCGCACGCGTGTCAAAACCTGCTGTTGGCACCCAGCCCCGCAACCGCTATCCACACGGGCTTCCTTGACCTCCGGTGCATCACCGCTCCAGGTCATCGCCCGGGTCTACTCAGTCTACTACCCCCTGCTCGTACGCAAGATTATACGCGCGGACCTCTCGCTGTCCAGTGGAAAACCAGGAATTGAATGTCCTCAGTTGTGAGGACACGTCCTCGGCGGATGGCTCGGCACTCGCGGCCTGGAAATGCCGGGGGACCCTTTTGAAGACCCGCCAAGTCTTGTACATCCAGCACTATGGCGGACGACCGGGGATCGCTTGTGGCAAGACGATCGGAACGACGGCGCCCACAATAGAGCGGGGCGGCTGCAGAGATGCTCCACAGCCGCCCGCCGCTACAGGGTCCTGTCACATTGTTGCCTGGTGACAGGTTCAGGTTCCTGCATTTTTTTGGGGTCTAATGAACTTGAATCTGGGATGTGGAAACGTGCATGGTCTGCGAGGCGGAGCCGACGTTGCTGAGACCGCCATAGACCGCAGACATTTGCATGCCTGTGGCATGCATCGATTGGGTGGCCGTACCCGTGGGCGATGTCTGGGTCATGCCCACCGCGCCAGTCTGCGTTCCCACGACGTAGCCGGCGCCACCGACTTTATAGACGGCCTGGCCCATGCCGGCGCAGACGCCTTGCGCCTGCACGTAGGGGGTCGATATCTGGCCGCCTATCGCCCCTGCGCCTTGCACAACCAAGCCGACACCGCCCGGGACGAAGGCCGTCGCCTGCTGGTTTACGTAGCCGCCGGCCCCCATGGACCCAAAAGGCGCGAGGTTCGAATTGGTTGCGGGCGGACCACTTATGAAATAGAAAGTCCCATTGCCCGTCCCGACGACGAAGCCGGAGGCTGCCGTCACTGAAGACACAATCAGAATGCCGACAAAAAACAGTCTTTTACCCATCTCTCAAACTCCTTTTCTCCTGTGTCACCGCCATTCGTTAGTGCAGGACCCCATAGGTTTGTTCGCATGGATAGACATTGTCCCATACCCATTCCAGCATCCCACAGGGACACAGATGGGCGCGGGCCTGGCCCGAACAGGGTGCGACCGAAGGGAGATGGCTTGCGTCTGGGGGTGCGTCACGACGACAGGTGGGGATACAGAGATGATCGCGTCTGCTCGAAGCACATCGCCGCCACGAACATTCTCCTCGGCAAGGAGACCCGATAGATCAGTGGATGGAGTGCGGATACCGCAGAAGCGGTCCGCGAGACCGTGGGGCACAACTGCGCAAACTCCATGCTGCGCACATTTGCGCTCCGCCCGATCCTCCGAATCGAGTTTTGCAACCACCCCGCACACAATCATCACACACCGTCGGTTGCACTACTGCTCGAAGCCTGTAACTACATGGAATCAGAACATTCCGTTTTCTCGTGCTCGTGGACGGAATTGTAGAATGCGATCTGCCGCCTGTCTATCGGGGCGCCGCCGGATTCTTGTCATCAATCCTGAGGACACCGGACGATCAGTAGTCCTTGAACTTGCGTAACCAGGCGGGCCAGTTCTCGCTGCTGGCGCCGCCGGAACGGGTCCAGGGGCCCCGCGTGTTGAAGTCCGGATTCCACTTGAGAGTCCAGAGCTCCCGGATGCCGACTTTCCGGACAGACCAATCCATGAACAGCGCGTTGATGAACCCGCCGTGGCGAGGGATGCAGAAAGGCCTCATGCTGTTGTTGCCGATCGAAGGGTTCGTGGCGGCCTCGGACTCCGTCTGCGGCGGGGCGTCGAAGTGAGTCGGGTACCCGGCCCACAGGGCACAATCCAGCATGATGGGCACGGTGGCGCCGCCCTTGCGATAGATGCTCGACCATCGCTTCTGCTGTGGCGGCGGCGCCGAGCCGATCCCCTCCCCGCCGTCATATGCCGGGGTGTATCCGTTAAGGCCATAACTGCCGGCGCGGTAGGGATGGCGGGGACAGTACCAGGCCAGATACGTGCCGCCGGCCCCCGTCTGGCTCGTCTTGCGCGTGGCCAGCAGGCAGAACTCCTCGAAGGTGAAGTTGTCGAGATAGTAGGCGAACTGCTGCGTCCGGCACCGGTCCCAGACGTCGCGGTCGCGAAGACGGCCCTCATTGCTCTCGGCCAGCGTCGCGAACAGCATGCCCCACTGGTGCAGGTCCGCCCGGCAGACCGTTGCTTTTGCCTGCTTGCGTCCGTTCTGCAGGACGGGCATCAGGATCGCCATCAAGATCGCGATGACGGCAATGACGACGAGCAACTCGATGAGTGTGAACGCTCCCCGGCGGGTCCCACCCCGCGTGCGAGAAGTCTGACATGTCCGGTCACCTGTCACATCTTTCCCTGCCAAGGCGAGTCCATTATACCACCGCTACCCCCGCCGGTGCAAACGGCAATCTTTCAATGAGTTCAAGAGCATGTGATAGCGACATTGGGGGCAGTTTATGCGGGTCGCGGTTGTGTGGCGAGGGCGACGCGGAAGATGGCGCCGCTCGGCTGGGCGGAGTCGATTTCCACGTAGCCGCCGTGCGCTTCGGCGAAGCGCTTCACCAGCGTCAAGCCCAGGCCCGTGCCTGTCGTCTGGGACTGGGTCTGCTTCGTTTCTTTGCCGGCCGGCTTGCCCTCGAATCGATAGAATTCCTCAAAGACCTTCGTGCGCTGGCGATGGGGGACGCCGGGGCCGCGGTCCTCGACCTCGATGATCGTGAATCCCTCTTCCCCTCGTGTGTGCACGGCGATGGTTTTGTCCGCCGCACAGGCCGCGTATTTGACGGCGTTGTCAATCAGGTTCACGACGATCTGCGTGACGGCGTCCTTGTCGAACGGGGTCTGCCCCGTCGGCTCGAGCCGGGACTGGATGACGAACCCATGCTGCTGCGCGTACGGCCGCATCATCTCCACCACCTCCGCGACGCAGTCGTTCAGATTCCCAAGCTGGAACGTGTAGCGCCTGCGGCCCTTCTGCAGCCTCGCGAAGTCGAGCACGTTCTCCACGAGCCGGCTGAGCCGCTCGCTCTCCTGCCGCATGTTCCGGTAGTACTCCGCCAATTTGTCCTGTGATTTAACCCAATTCTTCTCCAGCATCTCGGAATACATTCGGATCGACGTCAGCGGCGTCCTCAGCTCGTGCGAGACGGCGGAAATGAAATCATCTTTCTTCCTTGCCAGCCTCACCTGGGCCCGCACGTTGTGCCACAGGCTCACCAAGGCCAGCGTGACGGCGGCCACGACGGTCGCGAGGATCCCGAGGTAAATGCGGTGCAGCTCCCCGCTGCGTTTGGCGATCCACGCCGGGTCGAGCTCCTTGAGGCTCAGGACCAGGTCGCCGAACCCGAAGTCCAGTATGGCCGTGTAGGCGGCTCTCTCGTGCGCGTCGCTCGCCTGCCCGTTCGCCTTGCGGACCTGCGGCAGCTCGAAGCCCATGCCGTCCCGCATGAATCGCCCGGCCGACTCCTCGACCTCCACGACGAGCCTGTGCTCATCCAACTGAAAGCCCTGGAGCAAGTGCCGGTCCTCGATCTGCACGTGCCGCAGCAGGAAGACCTGCCCACCGAAAATGGAGGTCTCGGGATTTGCGCCGGGCACGACGAGAGGCACGAACGGCTCGATGCGGATTTGCACCATCTCGGAAAGGTCCTTCCCCTGCCGCAAATCTGTTTGAACATTGGACGTGGCAGAAGTGCCCCGCTGAGCCTGCGGCGGCGAGACAGCGGCAGTCGCTTCGGGTCGCGATTGGGGCGCCGTCGATCCTTCCGCGGGCCATCCCCGCTGCGTCGGCACGGGTGCGCCTTGCTGTGTATACTGCCGAGGCGGCCCTTCTCTCGCGGATTGCCTCTGCGGCGTTGGCAGGGGTTCAGCTTGTTGCGTGTCTGCATCGACGGTCGGCGGGGCGGACACCTGGTCCATCGGGGCCGGCGGCAGCGGCGCAGGCTGCATGGCCTGGACCTGGTTCGAGTTGGCTACCAGCCGCTGCTGCGTGAAGACCTGCGCCTCCTGTGCCTCGTTCTTCAGGCTCTCAATCGGATACGCCTTGCTGCGCACAGCTTTGACCTTCTGCGGGCTGTCGCCGTCGGCTGTCTGATATTCGTTGGCCCGCGTTGAGGGGACCGATGGCTCGCCGGCTTCCTTCTGCGGCATCGCCTTCTGATCGGCTAACCGCAGCGCGCCCGACCGGCGGGTGATCGAGGGCAGGACGTTGGATTCGATATTGGTCAGATGGCGCTGTACTTCGTCGGCCATCACGCTGCCCTTGTTCATCTGGGGCAGTCGGCTCAAATAGTAGGGCGTGATGATGCTGCCGTCCGCCTCGATCTGGAAGTAGCCGTAGGCGAAGCCGTTCGACCACTGGTTGCCCAGCGGGGATCGAAGCAGCGGCAATTGTTGCTGCTGTTGCTGTGCTTGTGCTACATTCTCCGGCACGTAGTAGTACAGGTAGTCCGTGTACTTGCGCTGCTGTTCGGCCTGGATGAACTCATCGAGCTTGCGCTTGACGTCTTGGCGAATCTGCTCGGCCACCTCGGCGAACTCGCCCAGCCGGGTCCCCTCCAGACCCTGGGCCCACTTCGCCACGGCATGATAGCCGAGCCCGCCGAGCCCACACACGGCGGCCACAACGACAACGCTCAAAATGGCAAGACGCTTGTACATATCTGTCGTATCGTTCCCCTATACAGAGGGTGCGTATTTGTAGCCAGCACCGCGGACGGTCTGGATGATCTGCGGGTTGGAGACGTCCGGCTCGATCTTGGCTCGTAGCTTGGCGATGTGCATGTCCACGGTCCGCGTGCCTAAGTCGGTCAGGAGGTCGTGCCAGACCTCGCGGTAGAGCTCCTCGCGGTCGATCACGCGGTTGGGGTTGGCGGCGAAGTACTGAACGATCAGGGCCTCACGCTTGGTCAGGTCGATCTTGTGGCCGCCGCGCTGCGCCTTGAGGGAGGCCATATCGATGTGCAGGTCACCGAAGGCGAAACTCTGGCCGACTCCCCGGGCCGGGTCCGTCCGCCGCAGGATCGCCCGGATGCGGGCCAGCATCTCCTCCAGCGAAAACGGTTTGGTGATGTAATCGTCGGCGCCGAGATCGAGGCCCTGGATTCGGTCCTTCTCCTGCCCCTTGGCCGTGACCATGATGATCGGCGTCTGCACCCCGCCGCGACGCCACAGCGAGCACAACTGCTCGCCGCCGATCCCCGGCAGCATCAGATCGAGGAGGATCAGGTCGAACCGGTTCTGTTCGACGGCTTGCTTGGCCACGAGACCATCGCACGCCGCCGTCACCCGGAAGCCGTGATACTCCAGGAAATCCGCCAGTGCCGTCCGGATCGCCTGCTCGTCCTCTACTACTAATATGTGTGCCTGTAGTTCCATAGTCATCCTGCCACACCTTAAGTATAGGCTAAAATCCGGGCGGACGTTTGTAAATGCCACGTAAAAAGCGGCGGGGCGGACATGTGTGTGCGACTACGTTCCGCAGCCCAGCAGCCCCCTTGCCCTGCTCAGCAATGTGCAATAGAGCATCCACGCCTGGGAATTGGCTTTGTTTTGCACAATGGCTCCCCAGCTACGTTGCAGGGTGAGCCGTGCCCGCCATCCACCCGGCGGGGTTGTTGGCTTTGTTTTCGCAGGCGCATCATCCATGCTTTTCTCTTATAACCCTTTTTCTGGGCAGTAGTTAAAGCGGAGCACAACCCGCCGGCGACGCGGCCCTCACGCGGCTGCAGGCGGGCGCGGGCCTCCAGCAACAGTCCCAGGACCTGGGAGGAAAAGAACTTGACGTCGGCGAAGTCGAAGACCAGCCCATCCGGCCGGTGCGTCTCGATATACTCCCGTAGGCACGCCGAGGCGCTCGTGATCTCCTCCACGTCACAGATGCAACTGCTTTTGAACCGGGCAATTGCCACATTCCCGTCACTGCGGATGTCCAGGGCCTTGTTCGTGTCCACAACCGTCTAACCTGCCACCATGATTCACATGGGCTGGTATTATCCCATATCGCCGACGCCGCGTCGAGCCCTTGTTCGCCGCTCGCGGCCGTGTGCGGTGGGTGTCCTGACGGTTGCGGAAAATTGTTGGGACAAAATGCGTTGCGCGGATGGCGACACGCGGCACTAATAGATGGTTGTGGCATGGACGGGCGGACGCGTCCGACCTGATGCTTGTAGGCCCGCGCTTGTTGAGGTAGCCCCTGTGGCTGCCCAAGCCATGGGACAGGCCACGGGGGGGCTGGCCCGTACTCGCCGAGGGGAGCGGTGTGCAGCCGCATCCAATTAGCCGGGGACATGCCAGGCCGGCAGGAGGCTGTGCCTGTGAATCCATAGTCGTGAAGAGATCCTCCGAACTGCCCGTAGTGACCAAGGCTGCGAGCCGACCACGCCCGCGGCCTTTGGTCTATTCAGCCCTCGCTCCCTCCTCTCACGCCTGCCTATGTAGCTGTCCCACCGGGGGCGCGGGTGACAAAGGCAGAGCCTCTTTGCCGATAAGAGAAGTAGTCGAAAACAGGCCTCGTGTCCCACAAAGCGAGAAGAAGCAGTCTGGTTCGGTCGATCTCTTCTTTGTCCTCCAAGTGGTTTCTCCGCTTGGACTCATAGAGAAGGAGGCTGACCTATGAGGGTCACACGTAGCTGACAAGTGAAGCAGCAAGTAATGACAAGTGGTTTACCACTGGCGACTGACGCAAGAATGACGCGGATTCTGAATCACTCGCCTGCCGTGTCCAACGTCTGCTTCGTGCCTGTTGATTTCCTTCCGGGCGAAGCTGGCAGCCACGGCGGGAGGGTGTCGATCGTGAGAGGACCGTTCGTGCCGCCGGTACGGTCGGGGATGAAGCTCAACCGCGTCCGCTCCTCTGACGCTCCTTCAAACGCCCCTGTGGCAAAGTAGCGCAGGCCAAAACCGATCGCGACACCGGGCTCGGCCCAAAGCCGCTGGAGCGGAAACCGGTTCCATGCCTGGATAACCTCTCGCACCGCTGCCTCCTTACCCGGCCAGTTGCCGCGAAGCTGGCGGACGAGTTCTACATCCTTCTCCTCACCCAGCACGCCGTGCGCAGTCAGGCTGGTCCCGCTCAACTCCGCGAGCAAGCCAGGAGAGAGCATGAGCGCCACCCCATCGGCATCTTCAATACTGCACGCATAGAAGAAGGACCTCGCGGCCAACTCCACATTCTCGCGCGGGTAGTAGAAATCGGAACCGCGAGCGATCCGGTTCGGCCAATCCGCGACCGTGATAAACGTGCTCACGCGATTCAAGACATCGGGCGGGGCAGTCACGGTCAGTTGCATGTTGTCGGGGGCAGGTCTGGCCTCCAGACCGAATCTGCCGAGGAGGATTTGCCGGAGGTCATCGGCCATTTCGCTGGCCAACATGTAGCGCAAAGAGAACGTTTTCGAAGCGTTCGTTTGCGGCGGCGCGGTGGAAGCGCTGCCTGCGGCTTGCACCAGTTTGTACCGAATGCCCACGCCTCGTCTGGTGCCGTTGTCCACACCCTCGAATTGGTAAACGCCCATCGTATCGCTGCGTGTCCGGAAGGCATTGAAGGAGCCGAATCCATCGCGATAGCTGTTGCCAAAGCTGGAAGCGGGGACTTCATCTCGGGCCAGATGATCCGCGTCCTTTTGCGCGAACACGGCGATGACCTTTTCGGGCGAGATTGTTTCCCACTCATTGAGCTGACCGGCGAACCCTTCCTGCATCTCCAGCGTCATCATATCCCAAGTCTTCTCGCCAAGGTGCAGCAGGACATCCACGTCGTGAGCCTTGATCCACTGCTTTAGCTCGGGCGTCAGTTCGACAAAGGCGGGACCATGATTCGGGTGAAAGGTCAGCGAGAAAGGCGGTTTGAAGGACTTGCCGGTTTCCACATCGAAGAACACCAAGCCCAGGTCATCGGCGTCGGGCGTTGCGATCACCCGCTCGATCACCGGGCCGAAGGCGACGGGTTGGGACGAGGAAACGGGCGACACCTGCACCTCAGCGGAATGCCCCGCTTGGAGCGAGACGTTCCGATACTCGGCCGTTCGAATCGGACACGTGCGCAGCCGGAATTCCTTGATTTGTCCCAGAGGAGGGTCAAACTCGAAACGTTCGTGGCGCATTTCGGGAGGGCCGGACGCCAGTGTGCCAGAGGGCTCGATCAACCTTCCATCCATCGTCTCCGCGGCGAAGTCCACATGGAGGTCGCGACCTTTGGCCGTGTTCCGCACCAGAGAGACAAACGCTTTGCCGTCGAGTGTTTCGCCAGCCCCAGGGATGTCCCCCCATTCGGTTTGCATCGTGCCGCCAAACACCTCGCGAGTGACCATTAGCGGGAACTGCCAGTCCCCGAGACTGTATCTGAGCGTCAGGTTGACTGTCGAGGGCAAGGTTGCATCCCGAGCCGGGGCAAACCACCTGACGACCCACCCCAACTCTCCCTCGGATGCTTTCGATGGATAAATCCCGCCGCCGTACCCATCAAGACAAGGCGAAATCGTTCGGCCCGTCGGATCGGCCATGGTCATTTCGGTATAGCTGCGACGTTGGATGTCGGGGTGGGAGAACCAAACGAACAACACGCGGACGCCCCGACCTTCTTTCGTCGCCGAAAGATCGATTCGGGCGGGCAGGTGCTGAAGCAAGAGACCTTGTTCTTCCTTGGTATCAGCGCGTTCTCCGTTGGGCCGCCACGCCTTCCAGTCGCGCCAGGTTGGATTCTCATCCTGCCAGGCGAGGAAGCGGAGCGTCGGCGGTTCCGCCACCATGCCGAGTCCCGCTTGGGCCATGTCGTGGGCGGCCTTTGCCTTTTCAAACTCAGCTTGCGTAGCCGCCCCTGCCCTGTACCTCGCCTCGACCTCCAGGAACTCCTGCTGGGCGGACTGGAGTTCCGTGCGCGCGATTGCCGTCGCATCACCGCTGAGTTGTGCCTCTGCAAGATCCTTGGCCAGCTTCGCCTTTTCGATCTCAGCCTGGGTGGCCCACCCCGCCTCGAACCTCGACTCCGCATGCAGCAGTTGCTCCTGTGCAAACTGGAGTTTGGCTCGCAGTATCGCTGCCGTGTCACCACTCAATTCCGCCTCCGCGATGTCCTTGGCGAGTCGCGCCGTCTGATATTCGGTCAGACTGGCTGTCCCGGCGTCGTATGACGCCTTGGCTCTCACCAGCGCCGCTTGCGCCTGCTCAAGTTTCAATCGAGCGATCTGCGCAGCGGAGTTACTGCTGACGCCAGCGGTGGCCGGCCTGGGACGCACGCGGACCGAAACCGGGATCAGCGTGCCATCGGATTGGCGGATGTCCGCAAAGGTGAAGGTCCCCTCCTTCTCCGTGATGTTGGCGTCCTCTCGGAACACCAGCTCGCCGAACGGTACCGGTCCGTCGGGCGTGATGGCGATATAGTGGCGGGTTCCCTTCACCTGGAAGATGAAGCCGCGGCCAAGAGAGCCGTCCTCCATTTTGATCTGGTCAGACGCCTCGACGGTGGCGATCTCTGAGGTCGTGCCCGTGTACCAGACAGACCAGCCACGGGATCCGGTGCCGGCGAACAGGAAGAGCTCGTGGGCGTCGTCGATCTCGTATGGGATGGTCGCCTTGCCGCCATCGCAGTGGACCCCTGATATTGCATTCTCGATCGACGGGCCGGAGGCGGACGTTGCTGCCGAGGTGGAACCCGAATCCTCGGCCGCGTCCACGACCTCGACTTGCGTCTTGTATCCGAGCTCAAGCGATACATTGCGGAACTCGACCTTCCAGAGACCGTTCTCATCACGCACCCGGATATTCGTCTTCTTCACGCCGGCAGGACAGGCGAAAGGCTCGACAATCGTGATGTATGGCGCATCCGGGGTTTCACGATGGGTTATGGGCCCCTGACCCGTGACTCCCGACATCGCATCGAACTCCAAGACCGGACCTGATCCGATGTTTGTCCCGCCGCGAATTCGGAAACCGATTTCGCGCATTTCTCTTCCTGCCACCGACGATTCGTCGCCCGGATTACGGGCGAAGCTTTCGCTGGAGAGCGAACCATCGGGTCGCCACCAAGGCTGGTTCGTAACAGACGGGTGAGTCGTCAACGCGACCAGTTCCACCGTGCCTTGCGGAAACCTGGCGACGAATGGAGCGCTCACTACTGGCCGACCAATAGCGATTCTCTCTGTTCTGACAAGACCACGGGCGAGCCAGAACCCGAGCAGAACGGCGGCCAATACGAGCAAAGCGGCGATGACAATCATCACTGCCTTCCACGCCCAGACGGGAAGGAGTGGCTGGTTCTGGCTCTTCGAAGGTGGGATGCCTGTGCCGCCAGACCCATCCAGAGCCATTAGCCGGTCAACTGGCGTCCTCAGGCCACGTCGAACAAGAATCGCGATGAATACCACTGCGGATGTGAACGCGACACCCACGAATCGACTGTCAATCCAGCCGAGCAGGAGCGTCGAGGCAAAGATCGCCCCCGCCTCCGCAAGGGCAAGTATCCGCACGAAGCTGAGCAGGACGCCGGGCCAATGAATGACCGCCTGACCACTGCGCCTCCCTACCAGAATGATGTGCGGCGACATCCGGAGACTCTCGGGAGCGATTCCTTGTTGCCTGGCCCAGATGGTCGAGGCTAAGAACTCCCGCATTATTCGCTGCCAGAGCGGGTAGAAAGCGAGACCCACCAGCAGCACAGTCGCCGCCAAAACCCAGTTCAGCGGCTTCGGGGCAAAGACGGCGATGCCCCACGGAACGAAAAACGTCGCGGCATTCCATATCCCGAACAACGCTCCGCGCAGGGTCCACTCGCGCCTCTCCGCTTCGGTCATGTGATCGCAGATCTCCCGAACCTGCGGCGATTGGAACGGAGACCACGTCCTCCAATCCGCCGGCTGCTGATTGGCTTCGGGCGCGTCGAGCCGCGGCGCTCGTTCGATGGGCTTGGCCCGAGCCCATCGACTTCCCAGTGCGGCCATAGCCGCGATGAAAATCGTCATGAAGAACATGACAACGACGACCAGCTCCGCTTGGCCAGTGAGGCGCCTGCCTCCCGGCAGAAACATCCATGCGCCGAGTGTCCCGATGCCCACGGCGGCGGCGAGGAAGCCCAGGACGACCTTTATCACCGTCCGCTTCGGCACCTGGTTTGCCTCCCGCGGTCGGACCAGAGCCCCAGCCGCAGGAGCCGCTGCCTGACCGCCTTCACCTGGGGCTGCGGTTGGCGTGACCACATGTTTGCGCGAGCCGCCGAATAATCGGCGAAGTGCGAGAGCAAGAAAGCCAAGCCCCAACATTCCGAGGATGATTACGTACAGCACGGCGAGGAACGAATGGGTCACACCGTCGCCCGCTCTCCCCACCAACGCTAAAACCAATGTTGGTATAACGAATGTGCCGCCCAAGACAACTAGGGTGGACAGCAAGGCGTAGATCGCCATGGAACCGGGCGGCACGCCGAGTTGTTCGGCGGGCGTGTTGCCAGGCTCGCGGCCCGTGGCGGCGACGACGGCGGCGCGGATGGCGGCGAACCACTCGGCGACGAATTGGTTAAAATGTGAAGGGAGGCCGAACCAGCTTTCGTAAGGCGAGAAGAAGAGGCGCTTGGCCTGGCCGCCATCGTCGTAGGTCACGCTGATGAAGTCGATGCCCGCGGGATTCATCGTCCGCGGGTAATGGCCGATGCTGAGGTCGCGGATCGCGGCCAGTGGGATGACGGTGGTCGTTCCGCCGCGTGCGAAGGTGAGTTGGCGGTCTTCGAGGAGCATCTGGCTCTTCCTGCGATAGAGGAAGAATTGACCGTCGAAAGTGCCGAGCTGTTCCGGCGTAGTGACAAAGCTCGTGCCGCCCTTGAGCAGGCGCGGTGCCGACTCATCCGTGCGATTTGCCGGGCTGGCTGTGCCGGTGTCGTTGACCACGGTCTCGATCTGCGTGCGAAAATCCGCCGCCGTCTGGTAGCGCAACTCGGGAGTTCTCTCCAGCGCCCGCAACACGACCTCGTCCAAGCGCACGTCAATCTGTACCTTATGCGACGGCGCTTCGATGCGTTTGCCCGGCAGTTCGCCTGTGAGCATCTGGTAAAACACCACGCCCAGCGAATAAATGTCGGCCCGGTGATCCACCTCTGCGGGGTGCTCCCGCTGCTCCGGCGCCATGTATTGCGGGGTGCCCATTACCTTCCCCGCCTCCGTCAGCGTGACAGAACCGGCAGCCCCGCCAGCGGCGGCGGACGGTTCTCCCTCGGTCCCCACCAGCTTGGCCAACCCGAAGTCCGCCACTTTCACACGGCCCTGGCGGTCCAGCAGGATGTTCTCCGGCTTGATGTCCCGATGGATGATCCCCTGGTCGTGGGCGTATTGCAGGGCATCGCAGATTTGCGGCACGATGGCGAGCGCCTCGCGCGGCGACAAACGCCCCGCGTCGAGCAACTGCCGCAGGTTCACGCCATCAACGAACTCCATCAGGAAAAAGAACAGTCCATCCGCCTGGCCGAATTCGTAGAGCGTGACGATGCCGGGATGATTGAGCTTGGCCAGCGCCTTGGCCTCTCGCGTGAAGCGTTCGGCAAAGGCCGGGTCTTTGCCGATGCCCGGCGGGAGGATTTTGAGGGCGACAATCCGGTCCAGCGCTTTCTGCCGGGCTTTGTAAACCGCGCCCATGCCGCCCTGGCCGATGAAGCCCAGGATTTCCAGTTGGGGAAACGGTTTGGCCAGTTCGTCGGGTGTTGGCGCCACAAAGGAGACCTTGCCGCTTTCAGCCTGGCTTTGGCTGTCCGGACCGACGTCCACACCGGTGCCCAGGGCGGCCTTGAGCAGACACTCCGGACACAGCCCCTGGGGTGCGTTGGTAGCCAGCGGCTT